>Ga0187827_10003397_pt1 | contig 20590 bp, 21 predicted proteins | sample ETNtaG_39_FD_167969 | JGI IMG/M metagenome (GOLD analysis project Ga0187827, IMG submission 167969) | Marine microbial and viral communities from oxygen minimum zone, Eastern Pacific Ocean - ETNP2014_SV_150_PacBio MetaG (Illumina Assembly) | ecosystem: Environmental > Aquatic > Marine > Hypoxic... | reverse complement strand
AATTTCCATACACCTTTCCTGATTTAACATGTGCACCTCCTGCAAGGTGCAGATTAATGGAAAGGGGGGTCAGTTTTCAGTTGCCGAGGGGGGGCAGTTTTACATTGCCGCTAACAGCGGAGTGAAACAAAATCCTGCCGACTGGTTTTCGCCGGTCCTTCTCTAAAGCAGACTCGGCTAGGTATGGGGTCACCGATTCCACTACCATCGACCCATAGCTGCCGCTGGTGTAGATCAGCTTATCTACACCACGGCTATTGAAGCATTCTAGTCCCGGGAGTATAGTGATTGTCAGGTGTCTGAAGGACGCCTCCACTCCTGCGGAAAGTCCCTAGGTCTCCTTCTTTAAACGAATCAGGTGATTCTTACCTTCTTTCAATTCCGTATATGCAGGAGTCGGAAAACATTGGAAGGAGGTCATGATGACCCGATCATTACCCACAAGTCCTAGCCTTAGGCATCTTCGAAACGAAGCACGTTCCATATTGAATACTCACAAACGCGGGGACGCGTCGTGTTGCCGTGTCTTACGGAACCTACGTGAGTTTATGGATCTCTCGGACACAGATGTTTTGTCGGCTGATATCTCTCTGACGCAGGTTCAGTTTTCTCTGGCACTCGATTACGGCCTATCCAGCTGGGAAGAACTCAAGAAGCATGTTGCCAGAATACTCAAGGTGGGTGAGACGATTGAATACTGGGCTCGTGGTTGGGGTAGCAGCAAGGAACGTAAGATCGAAGCCATCTGTTGGGATGAAGATTGGCTGCCTCTTGTTGACGAGGAAATTCAGCTACAACCACTGAGTGAGCCAACACGTCAGATACGGCAAATGATTGGGACAATGGAGCATTGTCACGAAGGTTTTGCCGCTAACGTTGATCTGATTGTCCAAATGATAGGAAGCATGGAACCAGTACCAATCTTGGATTGTGGACAGATCAGCGATACTCGTCAGCGACAGATTGAGACGTATCGAGATTCGCTGGAAAGATGGTTGACAGGCCAAAACGCGACAATCTCGTTAGATGAATCGGTCGGTACCTTACTTGGCCCACTGGATGATCGAAAAAAGCTTTTGGTTGCTCAGTTAGTACGCAAACTGAGAGATAACAGCTATCTCGGCGGGAGCGATGATTGGTCAACGACCGAGCCCATGATCGGGAATCTCGAAAACTGCTGTCATCACTGGGAACGCAATATGACTATCACTCTGAAGGAAATTGGAACCGGCATTAGGGTCGCGGAGTCCCCTGATGGATGGGGTGCTTGCGGTGATGGACCTGACCGATCACAGGAGCTATCACAGACGATCCAAGCTCTAGGGAGTTGGGCCGAGAACGGTATCTCGTCGCCTGTAACCCAAGTTCTTGGCGAACGAACACCTGAGAAGAAATGGTTGGTGCGATCTCTCTGCAAGCACATTCGGAGCCAAGTCAATACGGGACGCATCGTACCTTAGGTAGACTGTGTGGCAACTGTGGTCAGACTACCGCAGTTGCCACTTTGACCGCTTGTGGCCGAAGAGAGCGTCGTATTAACCTTTATCTCATCGGGTCAACGCTTCCGCAGTCAGCTCCAAAGCGGGGCTGCCCAGTAAAGGCCGGAACTCGCTGCTACATCTACTGTGATCCGAACCTGTTGTCTTCGAGCGTAGCTGTTGTAGGCTTCAGGTCATTGATTCCACGACTTTACTTAGAAGCACCAGCACTTTCTCATCAACATCGCGAGCCTGTCTTACAATGTTAGAAGCTTTTCGTCGATTAGAATCCGACCACGAGCTTTCATACCTGGGTATCACTACATCACCAACCAGTTCGTGCCGGTCAACGAGATGCCAGCCGTTAGGATGTGAATAGCCCCCGCGCTGATATGGAATAGGCCATACTTCCGCCATTGCGTGTACAAGGTTCTGGTATTCCTCGCTCGCCTGCCTGAGCGCGCCCACCGACGCGGAGTTCAATTGAGAAGCCAATCGCTCCAGGTAGGATGAAGCAGCACGACGGGCATCGAGCAACTGGTCATACAGCACGGCCTGGCCTTGCCAATACATTAAGGCCAGATCCTCGGGGAGGTCGATGTCTGAATCTAGATCCGCGAGCCAAGCGTCGTACGCACGCAGGCCAGTTTCATAGGTCGGCTGATAGTGCCAGAGCCAATTGACACGACAATCCAGCGCGAGTCAGTAGAACCAAGTTCTACTTCAGCGTAACTTAAGTCAGAAGCACCCATATGAGTGAGTAAAAAGAGCGATGGAACTCAATCACACTATCATCCCCGTTCATGATAAGGGGGCCTCGGCCAGATTCTTCGCTGAGATCATGGGATTGGCGTACAAGGGCACACTCGGGCACTTCGCACTGGTGAAAGTCAACAGTGCCCTGACCATGGATTTCGACAATGCAGCGGATTTCCAGACTCACCATTACGCATTCAAGGTCAGTGACTCTGAATTCGACAGCATCTTGGCACGAATTCAAGCCGCAGACATAGCACACGGTTCCGGCCCACGCACGCCGGAGGATGGCACACTCAACAAGCGATCAGGCGGCCGAGGATTCTATTGGCGCGATCGGGACGGCCACCTGATGGAGGTGCTGACAAGGGACAGCTAGGACATTCGTCCCATGTGCCGCCGGCAAGTTGATACGAAACTGCACGTCGTGTGTCTTTCTGGTAGCGGTAGTGGACTTGCTCACAGAGAATGTCCGCAGTTGGCCGGTTCCGACTATTGCGAACCGTCCTATCCGCCTCTGGTATGCGGTCGCTAACCGCTCGGAAGCGGGCATGGCCTACTTCACGGCGGAGATGGCATTGCTCAGGTGCTCGATGCCCTGTGTCCCATGCAGCCAAGCTGAGTTCAAATGGTCACTCGCGGGCACCCTCCTTTCTCGAATCCTTTCGGCGCCCTCGGCTACTCTGATGGTCGGCACCAAGATCTGCGGAGCCATAGCCGAATCGTTGTTATCGGTCGGGTCAATGCCGTCTAAACGCCTGCCGCAATTGCCGCCCGATCAAGGGCTGCCGCTGCCCGCTCGAAGCTTGCGAACGTCGGGATACCACGCTCGTTGAACTTGTGCTGAATCGACGCCACATACTCCGCCTCATGGGCAGGGTGCATTACCACCACAAACGGCTTAGCTGACCTGTTAGCATGAATCTGGAGCGCGTCGAGCATCTCGTCCAGCACCTCTGGTCGGGACTGCCAATGGCGTGCTGCAAACATTGCCGAAACCTCGATGGCCATGGCGTCAACGTTTGGATCGGCATCAACGATGCGCAGGATCCGGTCGAGCGTCTCCGTCCTGCCCTGGACGGTGCCGGCCATATCGAGGGGATTCTGGTATGAGCCACCGATGATGTTAAAAAACTCCGCCAACTGCTTGTAGCTGTCCTCGGAAAGTCGCGGCACTTCGAAGCCGCCCTTTGCGAATGCATCGGTGATGGACACGGACTGCCCGCCCGTCTGTGCCAGCAAGGCGACGCGCCGACCGGCCGGCCGCTTCGCCAGGGCGAGCGCCTTCACGGCGTCAACGGTCTCATCGAGGTTGTTGGTGGCGACGGCGCCACACTGCCGAATCATTCCCTCCCAAATGGCCTGAGGAGCCGCAAGGGAAGCCGTATGCGACATGGTCGCGCGGGCCCCCGCTTCGGTCTGACCGCCCTTCCAGACGACTACCGGCTTTCTTGCACACGCAGCGCGCAGGGAGTGGTAGAAACGCTTACCGTCTTTTACGCCTTCGACGTACATCGCGATGACTTCCGTCTCCGGGTCTTCGGTCATGTAGTCAAGATAGTCGGGGATATCCAGCGCGATGGCGTTTCCCAAACTGACACATCTGCTGAGGTGCATACCGTTGGCATTGGTGACCAACGAGAACTGGATGGCGTGGGTGCCGGACTGGGACAGAAAACCGATAGCGCCGTCGTCGGCAACCGGAACATCCATGCTGAAGCGCACACCGGACCTGGGTAGGTACAGGCACATGCAATTGGGTCCCACCAGGTTGAAGTTGGCGGTACGGGCCATCTCGGTGAGCTGAGCTTGCAGCTTAATGCCCTCTTCCTGGCCGGTTTCGGCGAAACCGGACGTAAAGAAACCTGCACCGTGCACCCCGTTCTCGATCAGACCCTTGAGGATGATGGGGGCTACCGTGCGTGGCACGGCGACCACGGCGTAATCGATCTCCCCCGGGACTTCGTCCAGCGACGTGAAATTCTCGATGCCCAGCTTCTCGATGCCCGGGATCTCCTTCGGATCCAGTTGCACCGAATACAAGGCGCCGCCTTTCTCCTTGAAGGTCCTGTTGTTGTTGAGCCACATGTAGCCGGGCCCTTTGTCGCCGATCACGACGACCGTCTTGGGATTGAACATCCGGTCCAGCCGGTGTCCTGGAACAGCCATGCTGCGACCCCCCTAACTTGCTGACACGACGATGCGTGCGTCGACAGCGATTGCGCCATCGGAATAGGCAATCATGGGGTTCAGGTCCAGCTCCTGAACTTCCGGGTGCTGCTCGACGAACTCTGCAACCTTTAGGATCGCGTCGCACAGGGCAGCCTTGTCGACCGGTGGCTGTCCGCGAACGCCATCGAGCACGGCGCTGCCCTTGATCTCGTCGATCATCTGGGCCGCGTCCCGTTCGGTCAGCGGCACAACGCGAAAGGACACGTCCTTGAGGACCTCCACCATGATCCCACCGAGACCGAACATCATCACCGGCCCGAATTGGGGATCCGTCGTCATGCCGACGATCACCTCGGTTCCCTCGCCAGCCATGTTTTGAACGGCGACGCCTGTAATATTGGCATTCGGAACGGCTTTCTTGGCGTTGCCAACGATCTCTTCGTACGCAGCATTGACGGCAGCATCGTCTTCCAGGCCCACCTTGACTCCACCCACGTCGCTCTTGTGAGCAATGTCGGGCGACACGATCTTGAGGACCACCGGATAACCGACGCGCGCGGCCTCGGCACTGGCCTCTTCTTGGGTGACCGCCAGGACGGTGGTCGTTACGGGAATCCCGGCTTCCTGCAGGAGCTGCTTCGCCTCAACCTCGTTGAGGAGGTCGCGGCCCTCGGAACGGGCCTGAGTCAATACGGATTCAAACGTCATACAAATTATCCTCATCGCTGATCGTCGGTAGATCCCAGGCCGGCTTGAAGGGACTGGAGAAAGATGGTTGTGCGCGAGGCCGTGTCGAAGACACCGCTTCACTGCGCGACGCCCCTATAATACAGAATAATCACAGTGGTGCGCACCCTTCTCTGACCCACCCGGCTAAATCAGGCGGCCGACAGAGGGCACATTCCTGCGCTTGCCTTGCTTAGATTTATGCGCTTGCAGTATTATTGACTTCACTTTAGGCATGGGAAATGAGGAGAGCAATCATGAGCGAACTGAACGGTAAAGTAGCCATAGTCACCGGTTCATCCAGAGGCATTGGCGAAGCGATCGCCCGGCGTCTAGCCATCGCCGGCGCCAAAGTCATCGTCGCAGCTCGAACCGTGGAAGTTCGAGACGAGCGCCTTTCAGGGACGATCGATACCGTTGCCGATGCCATCAAGGCGGCGGGCGGCGAAGCCACCGGTGTGGCAACCAACCTGATGAAAAAGGAAGCACGCGAGAATCTGGTAGCAGCAGCCCTCGACAAATACGGCCGCATAGACGTTCTGGTCAATAACGGCGCGATCCTCATGCCCGGCAATATCGTGGACTACGAAGAACGCTCCTACGACCGGATGATGGAAATTCTCCTCAAAGCGCCCCACCACCTGTGCCAGCTGGTGCTGCCCGGCATGATCGAACGGGGTGAGGGTGGTTCTATCCTGAATATCTCCTCGGTCGCTGCCAAGCTCACGGTACTCACGCGACGGTCTTACGAAGCCGTATACGGCATGGCCAAAGCGGCACTGGAGCACTACACGACCAGCCTGGCCGCGGAGATACATGAGCACGGTATTTCCGTAAACTCCCTGTCACCGAATGGCGTTGTGGCAACGCCCGGCCAGATGTATGCCCGGAAGTACAGCCAAGCGGATCTGGATGCAGCAGAGCCCGTGGAAAGCGTGGCGGAAGCAGCTCACGCCTTGATAACTGCAGACCCCAAAGTGATTACCGGAAAGCTCTGCTACAGCAAAGAGCTCCTCAAGGAATTCGAGATCGAGCCCATCGACATCGGCATGCCGGCGCCCAAGCCCAATTGAGTGGGACTGCCACCGAGCCGGCACTCCGGATGGAGTGGGGCGTTTACAGCTAAGAGTTGCCGTGCGCGTTACCAGGTAACCATTGCGGTATAGCTCACCTGCTCTTCGCCCCGCGCCGGCACCGCGACCTCAAATTCTATGCTGCGGGCATCGACTTCGCGAAACTCCCGACTCTGGATTGTGATGGTTCGTTCGCCGGGGAAAGTCTCGATCAGTTTTACCTGCACTTCTTCATCTTTGTGATTCCGCAATTGAATCCGATAACTGACCAGGGAGCTTCTCTCGCCACGACGCTGGAAACTGGTCTGCTTGCGTTCGCTGACGATATCAAACGCCTTACCGATCTCAAGGGTGATCTTCTCATCTCTGGGCGTATGGTCTATGCGCTCTTCACCGATCAACTGCAGTGACGCATCGACATCGGCCTTGTATACGCGTACTCGCCCACCGGGCAGCGCCATTCCCAGGTTGTTATCTTCGCTGTTCTCAAATTCCAGCGATACATCCACTTTACTTTCCTGAACGTTCGGCTGTACGGAAAATGGGTTAACGCTCGATTTCACCGAAAACTCTTTGTCGACCTTAACGCCAAGTCCCGCCAGCAGAGACATCTGTTTGGTTTCATTGTTAGCCAGGGTGGTGCGACGACCCAGGCTGTACAGATGGTACTCAAAGAACTGTCTTTCCTGAAAGGCAGGTGCAAACGCTGTCCTGGCGCTATCCATGCGTTGTAGCCTGGCGGCCTCAACGACAGGTTCACTGACGTGTTTTACATCGCCTGCAACCAATTTCAATTCAGCATTGCGGTAGGCAGCACCGCTGCGGTTGTCGAGGGTAACCCAGCCATTCAGGTCCAGGCGGGTGTCATCCTGGTTGACCACAAGCACATAGTCTGCATGCCAGTTCATACCGTTGGTGAGATAGGAAGTCTCCACCTGCTGCTCACGCTGGTAGTCGTTCTCGAGCAGCCATACCAGAGTGGGCCTGGACAGCAGGTCTTCAGGCAGCTCAGCCAGCGAGATGGTACCAACCGGCAGAATCTCGATTTCATCGCCGAACCTGACGATCGTGCCGCCTTCGGTGGAAAGCAGCACCCCTTCTCTCTCTTGTTTAACCTGGCTGTTGTCCACACTCAGATACTGCGTGAACTTCAATTTGCGTCCTATATAGCGATTCAACAACGTACTTGGATTGAGAAGATCGTAGCGATAATTCTGCTCCAGAATCCTCACCTGTTTTTCTTTAGTGATGGACTTAAACGCAACCGAAGTTGGATCGATCTGCTCAGCAACATCCTGAAATTCCAGTTCCACTTCACCCTTCGGTAGGGTTAACCGGCGAACTTCCCGGATCAAACCATAGTTGTTGCTGTAGACGGTTACCATGACATCCAGTTGGTCGTCGCTGCTGCTTTGGCTCTTCAACGGCGCGGTAAAGGCGAATTGGGAGGCCATCAGTAAAGCCAAAAGTGGAGTTGCTTTGTACGGCATACGGGGATACCTCCAATCAATTCTTCGATTCGTCTCGCCGTTCCGGACAACCGTTCCCGGAACCCGCCCGGGGTCACTCCGTTAGGACAGGGGCTTAACTGTCACCACCTGAGTCGCGGTTCGACCCTCTTCACACACGAGGGCTATCGCGCCTCCTTGAAAATCGTCATCAGCGTCATCGGCCTCAATCAGCAGCTCGCCGTTGACAGAGCCCTGCAGGTGACTGTCGTTGACTTCAAGAGCCATCTCATAGGTACTGCCCTGTTCCCACCCATAGTCGATCTCACAGAGCACCTGCCGCTCATGGTTTACCTTAACCAACTGCAGCTTGCCATCCTGAACCAACAGCAAGGCATAGTAACGACGCATCCCCTGGACTCGGACAGCGATTCCTGACGACTTAACCATGTGGGGTGTAACGTCAGCGGCAACGCGGTAGTCTTTCCAATCCCGCGTTCCCTGCATCAAGAGACCGGTGCCGCGATTCTGTATGAGGCGGTATGGCTCCGCGTAGAAACCGAATTGATCAACGCCCTCGACCCAGGCCCTCCGCCACATGGTCCCTGCCTGCTCTGGTCTCTTCAGCGTTACATGCGGCTCTCCATCCCAGCTCAAATAGTCCAGGTAGAAACATCCAGGCCCGCTTGCACTGCCGTTGATTTCAATACCCACGGCCGCGATTGGCCGCCCAGCCTGCTGCTCGACAAGCCATTCGGACTCTGCATATTCATCCCCAATGAGGCTAAGCTCGGGGCCACGAAGCACCTCTAGCTGATCGTTATCGCCATACACCGAGACAAACAGGCACAGATTCACATCAGCCGCATCGGGTTTTTCTCCACAGACCCTCACCCGTACCGTCTGACCGGGATGCAATCTGGGAGAGGCCATCAGCCCATAGCCCCTCTTTTCAAAATACTTGGCTGTTTCCTTGGAAGGAATAAAAGTCGCCGTGGATATTCTTGACAGGCCCCCCTCGAATGCTACCTTGAGACTTCGTTCACCTTTCTTGCTGTGGCCCGCCACATTGGACAAGCGGACTCCGTCGTCTAATCCTTCACTCTCCTCAAGCACGAATCCCTGCACGGAACCAGGCATTTCAAAGTGATATTGCGCGCCGCCCTTTAGCACCAGTGGGTCTTCACCTGCCAGCGCCCGCCCTGAATTGGCGATCTCCACCGCTTCCGTGACACAGTCTGTGACAGCGCGCCCTCCATCTGCCGTTGGCATATAGATGCGGTCCGCCACCGGACCACGCCAGTCAGCACCGTTATCGACATCTGCGTCGATGCCAGGCAATCCATTCTTGATGCCCATCAAACAGCCGACGTTGCCACTATTGCAGTCTGTGTCCCAGCCACAGGTATTGACGATCTTGAGCGCCTCGCGGAAGTCATTTCCGCCGTACAGCAGTGCGTGGATGATCAAGCCATGATTGGGCACCATGTGACAGTTGCCACCGTACTTGTCGTAACCGTACTTCTGTTCGATCAGACTGCGGGTCTTGCGCCAATCCTTCTCGCCCGCATGCCATTCCCTGACATCCGCAATGAGCCGGTAGATGACCGAATCGTGGGGAATAAACGTCACCGCCACATCGATGATGCTGTCTATATCCGATTGAACGAATGCCATCGCTTCCATGGCGGCAATCACCTCGGCACCGTAGATGGCTTCACCGTCATGGCTCACACTGGCCGCCCGTCGCGCCAAATCGACAGCCTGTTCAGGATCACCCGGCGATACCAGGGCCCAGCCATCGATAAATATCTGTGCGCCGATCTGTTCAGAGACCACTTTGCCATTCAGCGATCTGGAGCCGCTGTGAGGCGCTTCGATGCCCTCTTCCAGGCGCAGGAAGGCTGTATGCTCCGTGGAGTTGCCCATACCTCCCCACCACAGAATGGACTTTTCCTTGATAATGTAATTCAGCCAGCTATGACCGATCTGGGCCGGGGTGATCGCCTTGCTGTTGCCATGGTCCGGCAGCGACCGGATGAACGTGAAGGTGCCGGAAATATCATCATCGGTGACGATAAGGGGCACACCGATCGTGTCGTGCACGTAGTAATCGACCTCCCCCAGTCGTTCCATGATGCGATCGTAACTCCAGCCCTCGAATGGCCGGCCCAGGTACACACCGATCACCTTGCCCAACACACCTGCATACACGCGCTCGAAATAATCTGAAGGTAGCTTCACCTTCACCTCCTTCCAGGTAAACAGCCTTGATTGGCGCACATAATCACCCTCATCGAACCAAGATTCAAGCTCGGGACACGATGCCGTCCTTTTAAGCGGCGCTCTGCCTCTGCAACTGCTTGAAAAGGTGGTGAACGCCTATATCGAATGGAAGCTGGCACAATGAGACAGCCGCTAGTCCCGGATGGGATTTAGCTGCAGAAGGCGGTATAGTCGTAAAGCCAAAAAGACAACGTCGCTTCGACCACGATCTGACCTAACAGCCGAGCACTGCCGCACCATTCAGTTACTGTCGTCAGACGTTCAATTTTCTTGCGTAAACTACGGGGCAAAGGATGAGCTTATTCTACAAGCGTGACCTTGAACAGGTGGATTGGGCGGAGATGAAATCAAGCCTGCTCGCCGATGACTTTGACAACGGCAGAACGCCGCAACAATTGCACAGCTCTTTTGCCAACAGTTATTCAACTTGCATTGCATATAACGTCGATCGACTCATAGGCACTGCGCGGACGCTGTCCGATGGTGTCTGTAATGCTTACGTGGTAGACGTATGGACCTTGTCCGAATTTCGTGGCAAGGGTATTGCCAAGCGGATGATGGAGCTTCTGCTGCAGGAGTTAAGGGAGCAGCATGTTTACCTGTTCACCGACGACGCGGTCGACTTTTATCGCAAGATAGGATTCACTGAACGTCCGGTGGGGATGGAAATTGTCATCGGTGAATGGCTCGACAGCGGCTAGGACGGCGCAGGCCCGGTGAAATCTCCCTTGATTGCAGCACGCCTGCCGATGAGGATACCAATATGCAGCAAAGAATTACACTTACAGTCAACGGTGCAGATCGTCACCTGACGATCGATCCCGAAACGCCTTTGTTGTACGCACTGCGCAATGACCTCGGCCTAAGCAGTCCTCGCCAGGGTTGCAGCCAAGAGCAGTGCGGAGCATGCCGCGTAATCATGGATGGCGAGGCAATCTATGCGTGTACAACAAAGGTCAAAGAAGCAAACAACCGCCGGATCACCACTGTGGAAGGCGTATCCATCGATGGCGCACTACACCCCGTGCAGCAGGCTATTCTGGATGAAAACGCTGCCCAGTGCGGTTACTGCCTGAGCGGCATTATCAATCGCGCGGTGCTGCTGCTCGAGAAGAATCCCTCTCCCGATCGATCCGATATACAGACTGCCTTCAAGGATCATCTGTGCCGCTGCGGCGCGCACAACCGCATTATACGAGCGATACAGAACGCGGCCAGGGAGATGCACCATGACTGACCGATTGCCTTTTACGCTCCGGCAGACACCAGACCTCGATCGTTGGATTACCTTCAACGAAGATGGGACGGTCACGGTGTGCACCGGAAAAGTCGAATTGGGACAGGGAATCAAGACTGCTATTGCCATCATCTGTGCAGAGGAACTGGACGTGGATCTGCACAACATCCGGGTACAGAGTGGCGATACCGAAGCTGCACCCAACGAATTCATGACGGCGGGCAGCGGTTCGATCGAGGCAAGCGGTGCAGCGGTTCGTCAGGTGTCCGCTGAAGCCAGGCAGTTCTTGCTGCAGAGAGCGGCAGAAGAAATGCACACATCCATCGAGAATCTGACAGTTGAAAACGGCATCGTTGCAAACGTGCAGGGGAATGAGAACATATCCTACTGGCAACTGATGCAGGGTAGGAATTTCAAGGTGAGTGCAAACGGCGAGGCAACCCCAAAACCTTTTGCCGATCACACCAAGGTGGGTAAAAGGGCCCAACGAATCGACTTAGCCGACAAGGTAGTTGGCAAGCCGGTGTACATTCAGGACATGGTGCTGGATAACATGGTCCATGGCAGGATACTGCGCCCGCCGGGATACCACTTTCGATTCCAGTCACTGGACCAGGATGGTATTCGCAGCATGCCTGGCATCATCGACCTCGTCATCGACGGCAGCTTTATCGGCATCATCGCGGAACGGGAAGAACAGGTGGTCAATGCACTCGAAAAAATGAAGCAGATCACCCAGTGGGCGCGCCACGGCGAACTACCTGACCAGGAAGCCCTGCATGATTTCCTTTCGACAAATGCCAGCCATAGTTTGCCCGTTATCGACGGTACACCGGTCGAGGAACCCGTACCGGACTTCGTAACCGCTGAATCGGCGGTGACCACGGTCAATGCAACCTATACCAAACCATTTCACATGCATGGCTCGATCGGACCGTCCGCGGCCGTCGCGCTGTGGCAGAGCGAAAAAGGACGGGGCGAAACACTCACCGTCTGGAGTCACAGCCAGGGACCCTTCGTAGTACGGGGCGCGATGGCGCAGGTATTGAAGATTCCCGAAGAGAGTATTCGGGTCATCCACAGGGAAAATGCCGGGTGCTATGGTCATAACGGCGCAGACGATGCTGCCATGGATGCAGCCCTGCTGGCTAAGGCCGTGCAAGGAAGACCACTGTTGCTCAAGTGGACACGGGACGATGAACACAGCTGGGAACCGTACAGCCCGGCCATGGTGATGAAAGTGCAGGCAGACTTGCTCAGAGATGGACATATCGCTGCCTGGAATTACGACGTTTTCAGCAATACTCACGGCGGGCGTCCCGTTGCCCGTGCCGATGGATCGCATTTTATCGCCGCCTGGCACATGGCAGACCCAATTGCCAAACCGGAAGCCAGACCGGGCAAGGGTTCTCACAGTGGAATTCACCGCAATGCGGATCCCTATTACGATCTGCCACAAAGACGGGTGATAAAACATCTGGTCAAGGTGGCGCCACTGCGGACGTCTTCGACAAGGGGTCTCGGCGCCTATGGAAATGTGTTTGCCATCGAGTCCTTCATGGATGAACTGGCACATGCGGCAGGCATGGATCCGATAGAGTTCAGACTCATGCACCTGACCGATGAACGCGCCGCGGCCGTCATCGAAGCAGTAAGGGACCAGGCCAACACTATCGATCTCGTTAGAGATGATAATCCGCTGTTGTCCTACGGGCGTGGCATGGCATTTTCCCGCTACAAGAACGCCAAGTGTTATGCAGCCGTGTGCGTCGACCTCAGCGTCGATCTTGAAACTTCCAATATCCATCTGATTCACGCTGTCATTGCCGGCGACGCAGGTCAAATCATCGATCCGGATGGTTTGAGCAATCAGTTGGAGGGGGGTTTTATCCAGTCGGCAAGCTGGACTCTGAAAGAACAGGTGCTTTATGACGCAGACGGTATCACCAGTCGGGACTGGGACTCCTACCCGATACTGACGTTCCCCGAGATTCCGACTGTTGACGTGATCCTGCTGGATCATCCTGAGTCGCGCAGCCTGGGAGCGGGTGAAGCGACCCAAGGGCCCGCTTCCGCTGCCATTGCAAATGCTGTTTCCGATGCCGTGGGACTGAGATTGAGGGACGTGCCTTTCACGCCGGAGCGGTTGAAAAAAGCAGCAGCATCCTAGCGCGCCGTCCGGCATTCAAGTGGTCATTGTTGACAGATTTGTGGGGCAGACGGAATCAGGAAAAGACCTTTCTTACCGGCTCGCGGGGCTGTTAGAATAGCGCCTTTTGTCAGCCCCAACAAAACGACCGAGTGAGCACGATGGCAGTAAATTCACAGGTGCGAAGATCATTCGGACTCAGGATACTGAAGTCCGGACACAAGGAGATACGTCGCCTTAAGAACGCCGGGCACGAACCTGAGATCCACGGCAACAAGTTCTGGAACTCCAGCTACCTGACGATGGACTATCTGAAGACACATCCCATCCGCAAGCGCGCACGCGTCATGGAGATTGGATGCGGATGGGGATTGCTCGGAATCTACTGCGCCAAGATGTTTGACGCCAGGGTCACCGGTGTTGACGCCGATAAGCACGTACTTCCTTACATGGAACTGCATGCCAAAATCAACGGCGTCAAAGTGAATATGGAACAGAATTCCTTCGAAAAGCTCAGCACCGCCAGGTTGTCAGAATTCGACGTGATTGTCGGGTCCGATATCTGCTTCTGGGATTACATGACCGTGCCCCTTTATAACCTTATCAGGCGGGCTCTGAGAGCTGGCGTAAAGCAAGTTATTATCTCAGATCCCTGCCGCCCCCCCTTCACGGAGTTGGCGACACGATGTATGGACAGGCTGGCAAATGCGGACACGATAGAACGTGCCGTGATGCGGCCGGTACATGCTTCAGGGGAGTTGCTGATCGTCAAGAATAGATAAATTCGCTTCACTGTTGCATTAGCTTGGACTTGGGTGAAGGGTGTGGTTTGGGTGCCTATAGAGGGTTGGGGAACGGCGGTGTGGGAGCGGTCCCCTCTTCCTGGACACGCGACGGGTACGTCCATGTAGGCTCAGTGGCCGCGTCCATGCGGCCAATGGTCCTGGAAGAGGGGACCGCTCCCACACCGCCCCCGACTACGTTTGACGGTTTCCGGGTGAGGCCTCATTCGGGGGTTCGAGCGTGACAACTTGCTCTGGAGTGGTGCCGCAAACGTGTCTGAGGCCGTCCTAAGCCATGCCGGCTGATATCAGTGTTCGCCGGTAATGGGGACAAATCGAACCGGCAATACATTTTTCGACGTGGTGGAACCATCCGCGTTTTTGGTAATCACCATGAGGTGCTGGGTTGCATGCTGCTCGCCTACCGGGATGACCAGTTTGCCCTTGGTTTTGAGCTGTTTGATCAGCTCCGGTGGTACCCCAATGCCTGCAGCCGTTACGATTATGCCATCGTACGGCGCGTGTTCAGGCCAGCCATAAAACCCATCCCCAATGCGACTGTGAACGTTGTCATAGCCAAGTTCAAGCAGTCTCGATTGCGCCTGTTTCCCCAGTGATTCCACGATCTCGATGGTATACACATGCCCGACCAACTCCGACAGCACGGCTGCCTGGTAGCCTGAACCCGTGCCCAATTCAAGTACGCTGTCGGTCTCGTCTACCTCCAGCAGATCCGTCATCAAGGCAACGATGAAAGGTTGGGAGATGGTTTGGCCTTCACCGATCGGCAAGGGTTGATTGGCGTATGAATCTCGTTGGTATTGTAGCGGCACGAACTCATGTCTGGGTACTTTGCCAATGGCCTCCATGACCTTGTCATCGAGTTCTGCCTTACCCAGATATTGACGTGTTGTGTAGGTTTCGGATGCAATTTCCTCAACCATCCGCTCACGCATTTTGGCCCACTCCTCCCCCGCTGCCTGGTTTGATACCAGTAGACAGCAAAGCACCACCGCTAAGCATCTGATCATACACCATGCCTTCCCTTTCGATTAAGCTTCCTTTGGCTTGACAACAACTGCAGTCAAGAACGATATCCGGGATCGCGCAGCACCTCTGTACGCTTGTCAGACCCAGTCTAGTTGCTGTCGGGATTCCAAGACGCAGCCGGTTCGGATCCAGCATCTATATAACTCGCGCCCCTGCCATGTTGGTTGGCGAGCAGCTCTTGCACCAGTCTGTACAGATCCACATTTTCTGTTTGGATCTGCGTTCCGGTACGCTGGCTCACCAGCACCTCACCCTCTTTATTGGATATGGTGTAGAGGGGTTCATCAGGACCCATGACCATCACTATCAGATGATCGCGGGTCTCTAACTGGCCCATTGGCTGGTTCTGAGAATCTTCATCAGCCCAGGACGACAAGCTCATCAGGGCGATAAGCCAAAGCCACTTTTTCATCTTTGCCATCCTCTGTGTCCCAAAAGGACTAATTTGCCCCTCTTGGCGGCGAAGGTCAAACCCCTTTTTCCTACTTACAACTCACCTGGCGTAAAATGAGCAGTCCATATCCACTCATTAGGGGAGTTGACATGATCCTAACGACCACACCATCGATCGAAGGCCGACCGATCACCAACTATCTGGGGGTCATCTCGGGAGAGGCGATCCTCGGCGCCAATATAGTTCGCGACCTGTTCGCAGCGGTCAGAGATATCGTTGGGGGCAGATCCGGCGCGTACGAAAAAGAACTTGGAAAAGCAAGAGAGATTGCCCTGGAAGAGCTGGAAGATTGGGCGACAGAACTGGGAGCCAACGCGGTCGTGGGGGTGGACATCGATTACGAGTGCTTCGGCAAGAGCAACGGCATGATGATGGTCAGCGCGTCGGGCACGGCGGTTGTAGTAGAATAAAAGCTGACCAGCAGCGGCGCAACGAGAGGCAACAACATGTCGGACGAAATGGGGATATTTGAAGTCATGTACAACTGTCGTGCCATGCGACGGCTGCAATCCACGCCGGTACCGGAAGAACAGCTAATCAAACTGATCGATGCCGCCAACCGGGCGCCGACCGGATCAAATTCTCAAACTGCCCGTTGGATCATCGTACGGGATCAGGGCCAGAAGCAACAGCTGGCTGAACTCAACAATAAAGCGGTGGCTGCCTATGCGGCGGCCGGAACGCAAAGGGCACCCGCCCTGCCCCATCAGTCCGCCGAGAAACGAACACGGCAACTCAACGCGGTGCTGTGGCAGGCTGAACATATGCACGAGATTCCAGCCTTGATCATCGCCTGCATGGAGTTCGGTGCGCCCATCGACGCCGCGGCAGTAGGACGTGGGGGCGGCTCCATCTGGCCGGCCGTACAGAATCTGTTGCTGGCGGCAAGAGCGTTGGGCCTGGGTGCCGCGCCAACGACCTTGGCGCTTTCCAACCCCAAACGCGTCAAAGAAATCCTGAATCTGCCGGACAGCATGGCCGCTTTCTGTCTGATCCCGGTGGGATATCCCATGGGTAAATTCGGTCCTGTGACAAGAATGACGGTGCAGGAAACCATGCGTTGGGATCGCTGGGACTAGGTGTCTTCAGGACCAGCAGTATGCTCAATGATTAGCGGGCAACTGACTCAATGATTAGCCGGCAACAGACTCACTGATTAGTGGGAAATGATTCTGGAACGCAACAATAACCGATCCAGCCCCGCCAGCAACAAAACCACCATCCCGGTGAATAACCAGGTATCCGACGGCAAACGCAGCACTGATTTGAGTGGCGTCAGATCCATGCCGAGTTCCATGGGCACATAAGTGACGGCGACGGCAACCGCAGCCACCGAGGAGAACCCCATGACGATGGCGATCAGGATCACCAGAACCCTGTCGGGTGAATAGTGGGAATTGCGCAGACCCACGCGATCCGCGACCTGACCGGAAAATGTCCCAGGCAGCCGATCTTCCGGTTCCATTGCCAGACTCGCATACAGACGCTGATACAGATTCAAGTCGGCGCTATCCGGTTTCTCCGTTCCTTCACCATTCAACCAAGCCTGAATCTTCTCGTCACTCATACCAGTTCCTCTCGAACAATCAATTCCTTGAGCTTCTTGCGAGCCCTGTACAGATCACTCTTTATGGTCCCAGCCGGTCTCGCCATGATCTGGCTCATCTCCGGGATGCTCATCCCTTCAAGGTGGTAAAACGTCAGTACACTCTTTTCCAGCACCGATAGCTCACCTAATCTGCTATGCACGAGCCTTTTCAGTTGCCGATCGGAAACCCGCTCATCAGGACCCTCCTCCCCGGAGTAATCTGAAAAGTCGGTTGCAACCCAATGCACCTCTCTCTTCGCCAGCCGGTTCAAGGACGTATTGTAGGCAATTCTCGCAATCCAGGTAGACAAACGAGACTGAAATCTAAAGCTGCCCAATTGCCCATACACCTTCACAAACACATCCTGACAGACCTCTTCCGCATCCCGCCTATCGCCTATCAGTCTAAACACCAGGTGCGCAACCAAGTCCTGAGGCCCTCGACCAACTCGACAAATGCGTTTCTACCACCCGCCAAAACTTCAGCCACCAAAGCTTGATCAGATCGCTGCATACCGGACTTCATATCCATTAGACAAGTTTATCTCACCTTCGGTTGCAGGGTCTGGGCGGGATTCCTTTCTCCAGGACCATCGACCGCAGGAACGTGGCCATTGACCATCGGTTGCAGGGTCTGGTCCGGTCTGGGCGGGATTTCTCTCTCCAGGACCATCGGCCGCAGGGACGCGGCCGCTGAGCCTACATGGATGTACTCGTCGCGTGTCCAGGAGAGAGAAATCCCGCCCGGACCGGACCACCCCACTTCCAGTCAACATCCAATTTCGAGACTGTTACCACTTTGATCGTCATCCGGTGCAACCGATCCATCACCAGCCTTGTCTACCCTTAGTAGACAAACTAACGGAGAAGATCGTAATGCACGGTGAACTAGTCCCCATCATCATAGTACCCGCAATTTTCTTCGCCTTCGCCTACATGGTCAAAGTGATCTCAGACAACAGTGCCAGAAAGGCGCTGATCAACTCACAGACCTCCGTGGAAGCGATCGACAAGCTCTTTCTGCAGAATCGAGCGCCGGATCTGGAAAATGCCCTGAAGTGGGGTCTGGTCATCGTCGGCATAGGCGTCGCATTTATTGCCTTACAGGTGATGTCCTTCGATGCCGACGAACCCATCTCCTATGGATTGATATTCCTGTTCGGCGGCGGCGGTCTGCTGGCCTACTACGGAATAGGCACTGTTAGCAACAAATAGGACGGCCAAAGAACAAGCGATCGCGCCAGCAAGAGGCAACATCCCGCTCACCACTGAGCAATAATACGCGTTGCCACTTGCCGGATAGCTCTTTTTTGGTTTTACTGCGGCGCATGACCAGCTTCGACAGAGATACCGCCGTTACACTGCAGTCGCCCGGCATCTATACGACCGACATCCGCGACAACTGGAATGTGACCATCGGTCCGAACGGCGGCTACATAGCAGCGATCATATTGAGAGCGCTGCTCAGTCACCTCGATGACGCCGAAAAAGAGACCCGGTCCATCACCTATCACTTCCTCTCCCCGGCTGAACCGGGCCCTGCACGGGTGACGGTGAGCACCGAGAAGCTCGGTAGATCGTTCGTTACCCTGACCGCCCGATTGATTCAGAACGAGCGCACCGCCGCGGTGGCGCTGGCTACCTTTGCACCACCCAGATCCCACTTCTCCTACTGTGATTTCACCATGCCGGATGTACCATCGCCGGAGCAGATCGATGCATCGCTGCACATGAATCCGGCTATGCCGGGCCACGTTGCCTTTCGGGATCACTACGATCAGCGTCTGGCTATCGGACCAACACCACCGAACAGATCTGCTGTGGCTGAGGTCGGTGGCTGGACCCGCTTTGTGGAAAGGCGGCCGTTCGATGCCCTGGCGGTCGTGGCAATCTCTGACTCCTGGTATCCCAGCACCATGGCCAGAGACGTACCGGAACTGACCGCACCCACCATCGACCACACCGTGCATCTGTTCGCCAGCCTGCCTTGCAAGGATCTGAATCCGGATGACTATCTCCTGGTCGAATTCAGGACCAGCCTGGCTCAAAACGGATTTCTACAGGAAGACGGCCGCATCTGGAAGCCGGATGGAACGATGCTGGCACAATCCAGGCAGATGGCGTTGATCATACCCCTGTAGAGTCACGATCGTTCGGGGTTGATGAAGCATTCGTTCTGAGTTGATGAAGCATTCGTTCTGAGTCACCATCCAGTTTTCCGTCCATCACATATCTGCGAGGCATCGGCAAATGAAGGCACCGACACCAAATAATCCCCGAGGACGACGGGCCAAAGCAATTGCAGTCTTGACCATGATCGCAACTTGTACCGCAATCGTTCCCTGGTGCGCGACGGCCGAAGACTTGGCTTGGAAAAAACTCCCCGATATGCCCGTCGGCAAGTGGGAGGCGGGCACGGTCATGCTTGACGACAAGCTCTACTTCTTCGGCGGATACACACAGGGAGTGCGCTCCAGCAAACGCTCGGACGTGTTCGATCCGAAGGACGGTAGCTGGGCGCGGATCCAGGATCTACCGAGTGCCATCAGCCATATGAACATGGTGCTCGATGGTCGGACCGTTTGGTTTGCCGGCGGTTTCAAGGATGGCTACAAAGGTCACACGATTGCCGAGGTGTGGAGCTACGACATCGACAAGGACCGCTATACCGCAGCACCCTTGCTCCCCGAAACGAGGGGCGGAGGAGGCCTGGCGCTGGTGGGCCGCAAACTGCACTACATGGGTGGGCTCAAAGCGGACCGTGACACCGACTCGGCCGATCACTGGGTCCTCAACCTGGGCGAGTGGGCGAAGGGCTCGGCCAGGTGGCAGAACGCAGCGCCGATGCCCGAACCGCGTAATCAGTTCTCGGCGGTCAGCTACGACGGTAAGATCTATGCCATCGGCGGCCAGTTTCATCACGATAGCATGCAACTGGATCAGCCGCGGGTCGACATCTACGATCCAGCCAACGACTCCTGGCGCAGTGGACCCCCTTTGCCCAAAGGACACTCCCACGCCGAAGGTGGTACGTTCGTCAGCGTCGGTAAAATCTTCATGGTGGGGGGGCACACTACGCCCAAAGGTGGCAGCAAGCAGATCGACCCCGATATTCTGGCGCTGACGCCCGGTGGCGAGTGGCAAGTGGTGGGCAGATTGCCCATGCCACTCTCTTCGCCCGCCGCGGCCCAGAGTGTGTGAAAAGTCGATGCGGCCCATAATTACCCCTTGCATAGCAATGTGATGCCTTCAGGGCTTCTTTCTGGGATGTTCCTGGGAGTATCATCTTTGGAGAGACTGTAACTAAATCTGTGTAACTGCCTATCATTAACCCCAGCAATGGGTAAGGATAGGTAGACTATGAATAAAGAAGAACTAGGAGCTTTTGCTC
>Ga0187827_10003396_pt1 | contig 20592 bp, 18 predicted proteins | sample ETNtaG_39_FD_167969 | JGI IMG/M metagenome (GOLD analysis project Ga0187827, IMG submission 167969) | Marine microbial and viral communities from oxygen minimum zone, Eastern Pacific Ocean - ETNP2014_SV_150_PacBio MetaG (Illumina Assembly) | ecosystem: Environmental > Aquatic > Marine > Hypoxic... | reverse complement strand
TAGCTTCACGATCCACCAATTGCCCTGTTCCGATGATGACTGGAATATTACCTTCCTTCACCTGATCCTCCTGAAATTTAAGTCACTACTGATACGTTGGCGATAGTATCAGCAATCATCCAAGGATTCTGTATCGACCCTGCCAGCCCGAAACTGCTAGTATCAAAATCCACAGCGGATAGAAAAACACCTTACGTGAACCATTCCCTAGTCACCCGTAACCGCGTTTTATATATCGCCTGGCCAATCATCCTGTCTAATATATCAACCCCGTTACTCGGTCTGGTTGACACGGCCGTTATCGGCAATCTGGGTGATCCAACGCTAATCGGTGCCATCGCAATTGGAAGTATGATCTTCAGTTTTCTTTACTGGGGATTTGGGTTCCTCCGGATGGGGACCACGGGGCTGGTCTCCCAGGCCAGGGGTTCTGGCGATGAGACCGAGGCAAAGGCAGCTTTCTACCGGGCCTTCCTTACTGGAGTATTCATCGGTTTAGTGCTCCTTGCCCTGCAGGCGCCCATCGCTACCCTCGCATTCTCCATCATTGAGGGCAGTGACGCCGTTGAAAAAGCTGCACTGACCTATATGCAGATCAGGATATGGGGAGCGCCACTCAGCCTGTCTTACCTCGCCATTATCGGTTACCTGCTTGGCCAGCAGGATACACGCGCCATACTGATCCTTCAGTTCCTGCTGAACTTCGTCAATATCATTCTCGACTTTGTTTTCGTCGTCGGTCTGGGTTTCGATGTTGCCGGTATCGCTGCTGCAACGGTGATTGCCGAGAGTCTCGCTTTGTTTGCCGGTCTTGCCATGGTGATTACTCGTATAAGGAAAGGCCATGGTGGTCTCGCTATTAACGCCGATCGGCTCAAGGATGCACAGGCGCTGAAGCGCATGTTTGTCGTCAATCGGGACATCATGATCAGAACCTTGTGCCTGATATTCGCCTTTGCCTGGTTCACCAACGAGGGCGCCAAATCCGGAGACATTCTGTTGGCAACCAACGCCATACTGATGCAATTCGTCACTTTCTCTGCATTTTTCCTGGATGGTTTTGCCCTGGCTGCAGAGAGCCTTGTCGGCAACGCTATTGGCGCAAAGAACAAGCAACAGATTAAAGTTTCTATCCGCTATACAACCGAGTTAGGGCTCGCAACTGCAGCGCTGGTGAGCACCTGTTTCGTTCTCGTTGGGGGACCAGTGACGGATATCCTCACCAATGTGGTAGAGGTGCGCGAGTCAGCAAGAATTTATCTTCCCTGGGTGGTTGCTGCGCCCATCGTGTCGGTCTGGTGCTACCTGCTCGACGGCATCTTTATCGGTGCTACGCGAACCCGAGAAATGCGCAATGCGATGATAGTCTCGCTCTTTTTTTACATGCTGTTCTGGTGGCTTCTGGTTGATCTTTATGCCAATCATGGGCTCTGGGCATCGCTGATGCTGTATTTCATCAGCCGCGCCTTGACTCTCAGCTATTATCTCCCCCGGCTTATCAGCCAATAATCCGGGGCTGCCAATTGCGTTACATGCGCGGATGAAAATCACCAGCTAACGCCCGCCACTGGATATCTAGCAGACTGTTAGACCGAAACACGAATGTATCGGCCGCAAATCAACGACATAAGTTGTTGATTTGTCGCGAGCGGACTGAGGCCCGCGACCCTGAAAAAATGCTGGAAAGCACTTTTTCAGCAACCTGCTAGGCGGAGGGCCTGCTGGCGTACAGGTAAAGCATTTCAAGGGCGAGGGTCGCACCAGCAAGTGAAGTAATTTCGCCAACATCATAGGCCGGCGCAACTTCCACCAGGTCCATTCCAACCAGGTTGATTCCAGCCAGACCTCTTAATATTTGCTGAGCCTGATGCGTGGTCAGGCCACCAATGACCGGTGTCCCAGTGCCGGGGGCCATGCTGGGGTCCAGGCAATCAATATCAAACGTCAGGTAGCACTCGTTCCCACCCACAATGCGCTTTACTTCTTCTACCACGGCTTTTATGCCCTGCTCATGTACCCATGGTGCCTTGAGAATATTGAACCCACAGTCATTCTCGTTATAGGTTCTAAGACCTATCTGAATGGAACGATCCGCAAGCACGATCCCATCCTCAACTGCCCTGAAGAACATGGTGCCATGATCAATCCGATCATCAGTATCCTCCCAGGTATCGGAGTGTGCATCGAAATGAATCAGGGAGACTGGGCCGTGAACCTCAGCATGTGCCTTGAGAAGAGGATAGGTAACGAAGTGATCGCCGCCCAGGCTTAACAAGGCAACATCCTGAGAGAGGATACCAGCCGCGTGCTTTTGTATCTGCTCAGGAATACTTTGTGGCATGCCATGATCAAATTCACAATCACCGTAGTCAACCACAGCCAGTTGCTCAAAAGCATCAAACCCCCAGTCATCCAGTCGCGTCCAGGCAAGGTTGGTGGATGCTGCACGTATGCCACGAGGGCCAAAGCGACTGCCGGGCCGATTACTGGTGGCTGTATCAAAGGGTATGCCCGTCACGGCGACATCGACATCTACCAGCTCACGACTGTACTTGCGACGCATAAAACTGAGCGTACCCCTGTACATTTCCTCTGTGCTGGTGCCGTAGAGATCTTCCCGACCTCTCGCCTGCGTTGTTTTCTCTTTGTCACTCATTGCGTTTGCCGGCGTAGATTTACTGGAGAGTATTAATCATAACACCGCTTAGCTGAATTCAAGTCAGAACGAGAAAGGAGGATCACAAAGTAAAATCCCTGTCCAGGGTACTTACCATGGCCAGGGACAAAACTGTAACAGCCACCCTGCAGTATTCAGAAAAAAAGGCTTTTGCTAATTCACGATGTAAGTTGCCTTTGGTAGAAAAAGGGTCTTAATCCCGCTTACACTCCCGCCTCACTGCGTGTGACCCAGATCAACTAACCGCGCGTAGCAACAGAGTATGATTGTGATATTGGTTTCGAGGGACGCTGCATGCAAGCGTCCACTACTGACCCAGGGTGTGTAAAAACTCCGTTTTGATGCTAATTCCGTTGTGACCGTTCACCAGCGTTCATGTGATCAGTTCTAAGGGGTTTTCTTCTTCATCGAATAATTGTGAACTTGAAAAATTGTGTCGCTTAATCAACCGTAGATTTGCGTATTTTCAGTGTTTTCTTTGAAGTAGAGGCTATAACCCCTATACCGCCATTGCAGCGATCAGTTTTTCCGGTCCATGTATTGATATCATTCGCTTTAAGTTATAAGCCAGGACATGTAGGTTCATTTCTGTTCTCACATTTTCAAGCCCTCTCGTGAGAAAATGAGTAGCGCCCATCCACGCCTTAATCGTCCCAAAGGGGTGCTCAACGGTTTGTTTTCTGAGCAGCATCATGTCCGGTGAAGAAGTCACTAAATCATCCATAGGATCAATTTCATCCTGATGTTCCCAGCGTGATATCTTGCGCGGTCCTTTACCTTTTGAGCATTGTGATTTCAGGTGACAGGCTCTGCATGTCATGGTATCCAGAAAGTACCTTCTTATTGTTAGTCCTTTTTCAACACCAGAGAATCGATATGTTAGTTTCTTGTTAGCCGGGCAGATATAGATGTCTTTTCCTGAATCGTACCTAAATTCGGAGCGGTTAAAGATGCCTTTCTTCTCGCTACCTGATGTATCGCCTTTAGCGACCACTGCAACCATTCCAGCATCCTGGGTATCTTTGATATCCGAACGACTGTAGTAGCCTTTATCCGCAATGACGGTGATTGATTCTTTACCCAGAGCGGTTTGCACTAGCTTTCCCATAGCGCACAGTTGACCTCTATCCTGTTTATTGGTGACATCATGGCCAGCAATCAAGTGGCTCTTGGTATCAACTGCACTCTGCACGTTGAAGCAAACAATTCTGGTCATCCCTTGTGTCTTCATCAGGCGAGAATCCGGGTCTGTGGTGGAAAGTTGCTGCTCAGGTTGATTAGTGACCTCCTCTTCAAGGGCCCTTAGCTCAGCGAGTCTTTTCTTCAACCAGACAATCCTATCTTTGACAGGCGCCTCATCAATGACTGCATTATCTTCCTGGTCAGATTTATCCAACTGCGCCATATACTTTTCCATATGCTTTTCAAACCGTGCGATATGAAATTGAAGTTTCTTCGGCGTGTAATTGTTTTCCTTGCTATTGACCGCCTTAAACTTACTACCATCAATCGCGACAATGACGTCCGTGAACATTTTCATTTCACGGCAGAGGCCAATGAATGAGCTGCAGGTATTCTTAATACCTTTACTATTGTTCTTTCTAAAATCAGCGATTGTCTTGAAGTCTGGAGCCAGACGTTCCAGTAACCACATCAACTCAATATTACGACCGGCCTCACGCTCCAACCGACGTGATGACTGAATGCGATTTAGATAGCCATACATGAACAACTTAAGCATGGTGGACGGGTGATAAGCTGGACGCCCAGTCTTAGCGGGCACAGTCTTAAAACCTAATTTCGCGAGATCGAGGCCATCAACAAAAGCATCAATGACCTGAATGTTGTTTTCTTCAGTTATGTAGTCATCTAGACGGTCAGGGAATAAGGTGACTTGTTTCCGGCAGGTGCGTGCAATGAAACCGCTCATTGGATAGCTCATCTGTTGAAAGTATCATTATAACATCATATGAGTTTTCACACACCCTGGACAGGAAGTAAACACATGAACACAATGTGCAAACTGTGCACCGTACCTGCGGTGTTGGTTCTTTGTATGATCTGCTCGAATGGCAGCTTGGCCCAGTCTGAGCCGCTGCAAATTCCCTTCGAAGAAGAGTGGCGAGAGTCCGGGCATTCCCGCGCCTGGGAAGAGTCGTTTCTTGAGCGCTATGACGGCGAACCGGTGGCGGATGGCAAGGTCCCAAAGGACTGTGCGAGATGTCACTCGACAGCAGGGTTCCACGACTTCCTCGGTGTGGACGGCAGCGAACCGAATGAGGTCGACGGCCCCGTCGACCAAAGGAACGGTATAGCGTGCGTTGCCTGTCACAACTTGACTCTGCTCGAAATCGAAGAGGTCACGTTCCCTTCGGGGATGAGCGTCGAGGTCTTCACCCCCGATGCGCGGTGCATGGTTTGCCATCAAGGCCGCGAGTCCGCCAACAGCATCAACCAGTTGCTCGAGGACGCTGGCGTGGATGACGACGTGCTCAGTGATCGCCTCGACTATATCGACGGTCACTACGTCACTGCGGCGACGCGTTTCGGGTCTGAATCGGGGGGCGGGTACGAATACAGCGGCAAGGAGTACGAGGGCTTCTATTTCCACGATGAGGACTCCTCTCTGTGTATTGACTGTCACAGCCTGCATACCGAAAAGGTCGAGGTCCCCAGCTGTGACTCCTGTCACCTGAAGGTGAAGGAACCCAAGAACTACCGCTCTGTCCGGAAAACCAAGGCGGACTGGGATGGCGACGGCAACGTCAAGGAGGGCATCGGTAGAGAGATCGCGGCGCTGAAAAACAGACTTTTCAAGGCGATCCTGCTCTATGCCAAATCAGTTGCCGGTAGCCCGATGGTGTACGACCGCGAGACCTTCCCCTACTTCTTCAACGATACCGATGGCAACGGCAAAGCCAACGATAGCGAAGTCAACACGGATAACCGCTATCAGCACTGGACCCCCCGGCTGGTCCGCTCGGTCTATAACCTGCAATACGTCAATATGGATCCGGGCGCCTATGTTCACAACCCCTTCTACGCAGCCCAGCTTCTCCATGACAGCCTGGCTGATCTTGCCGGGAAGGTGAGTGTCGATATGTCAGGCATGGAGCGGCCGTGAGCCATCATTGGGGTGGCCTGTGAGTTCACTTGGAGAAGCCCGGTGACTACGAGCCGTGTGGCACGGGATCGACCCAGGCATGATCTGGGCACCGAGGCATGCTTCGCATACGCCTTGCCGGTCTTGCTGCTCCTGTTGGTCGCCCTGCTCACGACTTCGAGTGCTCGCGGTCAAACGCAGGGGGACCTCGAAGACCATGCGCGGCATAATCCCTCCCAGTCGACCGCCGACCATCGCAGGTTCTCAGAACTCGATGGCCCGTTCGATATCAATGAGATCAGCAAGGTCTGCCTTGACTGCCACAATGAAGCTTCGCTGCAGATTCACGAGACCACGCACTGGACCTGGGAAGTGACCAACGGCAGGAGCGACAGGAAGCTGGGCAAGAAGATGTTGCCAACAACTTCCTGATCTCACTGCAAGCCAACATTGAGGACTGCACGCTTTGCCATATCAGCTACGACTGGACGGACGAGGACTTCGACTTTACCGAGGAGACACAGGTCGACTGCCTGATCTGCCACGATACGACCGGAACCTATGCACTTGCGAAGTTCCATCAGGACGGTGCCAAGTGTTCTGTATGCCACGACGAAAAGCTGAGTGATGACGATCGCGAGGAAGTAGATCTGGCGGAGGTCGCCCACAGCATCGGTCAGCCCAGCCGCCAGACATGCGGATCCTGCCACTTCTACGGTGGCTCTGGTGACGGTGCCAAGCATGGAGACCTTGACTCGTCTCTGGTGCAGCCGACCGCATCTGTGGATGTCCACATGGATGCTGACGGACTCAACTTCGCCTGCACCACCTGCCACAGAACCGGGCAACATGTGCTCACGGGGAGTCGCTATGTGATGCGACCCAGCGACACGGGCAAAATTGATGTGGTAAAGGGCGGGCGGGGAACCTGCCAGTCCTGCCATGGCGACCACCCCATGCAAGATCCCAAGCTGAACGACCACACCGATCGGGTTGCCTGCCAGACCTATCACATCCCTACTTTCGCCCGTGGTGGTGTCAGTACCAAGATGATGTGGGACTGGTCAACCGCGGGTAAAAGAGGACGCAAGGGCAAAGCAGTAGTACGCAAGGACGACGAGGGCCGCGTCATCTACACGTCGCAGAAAGGCGATGTTAGTTGGGATGACAACGTGATACCACAATACATTTGGTTCAACGGCAAAGTTGACTACATCCTACCGGGTGAGAAGCAGGACCCGGAACGGGGAATCTTCATCAACCGGTACTTGGGCAGTGCTGACGATGTGAAGTCGCGCATCTTTCCGGTCAAAGTTGCCATGAGCAAGCAGCCCTTCGACGAGGTCAACGAGATCCTGGCAATGCCGCGCCTGGTGGGACGGGGCCGAGACCCATATTGGTCGGGATATAAGTGGGAACGAGCATTGCGGGCCGATATGAAGCGCCTGGGATTGCCGTTCAGTGGTGAGTTCAGTTTCGTGGAGACGTCCATGCTCTGGCCCATCAACCACATGGTCGCCCCTGTTGAGGATTCGGTTACCTGCGAGGAGTGCCACTCTCGCAACGGGCGCATGGCTGATATCGAAGGGGTCTATATCCCTGGCCGGGATCGGTCCACGCTTCTGGATCTGGTTGGTATGGGAATGGTTGTTCTAACGCTCATCGCGGTTTTCATCCACAGCATGCTGCGTGTGGTGGTTCCCATATTCCGGAGGGGCGCGTCATGAAAGTAGTCAAAGTCTACCTTTTCAAGGGCTTCGAGCGCTTCTGGCACTGGGCCCAGGCTTCACTCGTCATTTTCATGATATTCACCGGATTCGAGATTCACGGCATCTACCACGTATTTGGTTTCGAGCGAGTTGCCGATCTGCATACCACGGCAGCTTGGGTGCTCATCTACCTGTGGATCTTCGGCATATTCTGGCACTTCACCACGGGGGAGTGGAAGCAGTACATTCCCACGAGCGAAAAATTGCTCGCCATGAGCAAGTTTTACCTCGTCGGTATCATGAAACATGAAGAGCATCCCTTCCGTCCAACTTCGGGCACCAAGCTTAACCCCCTGCAAAAGCTCTCCTACCTGGTGGTAAAGGTAGTGCTGGGACCCTTCATCTGGATTTCGGGTCTGCTCTACATGTTCTACAACGATTGGATATCGTGGGGCATCGGTGGTTTGTTGTCCCTTGATATGGTGGCGCTGATACTATTTGTTGGCGTCATTATTACTGTGCCTATGTTTGCATTACTCGGAACCGCAATTTACGCGGTCATGGTCGATCGACCCGGCGCTTATGTGGGTGTCCTGGTGACAATAATTATCATACTGGTATTTTGGGCAATTACCTGGGGGGCATTCTGGATGGTCTCGAGTATGAAGGATAAAAACCTATTGCAGTCCACTGTTGTCAACAGGCTTGATGAACTGGAGCGGGAAAACAAGGAGTTACATAGTCGGCTAGCCAATTTGGCAGACGATGGGTAAATTTGTATCCAGCGTTGCGCTATTTTTCTGCCGATCGATTTTTCCACTGACAAACAACTTCACCCAATAGGTTAAAGCCAGGATAGTAAGCCGTCATTTAACCTGTGCCTGTCGGTTCTGCCTTAATCGAGGCTTTCCCGGTCGGCCACATAGAGGCGCCAGACACCCACTGTCAGAAGCGGAATGATGTACAGTGCCATGAACCCCCAGGCCAGTGTTCCATACCCTTTTGCAATCAAGGCGATAATACCAACCTGTGACAAAATGCCAGCCAGGGCGACGATTACTCCAGATATGGTGGCATGTACTTTCGGGCTGAGTGTGTCCCCTGTTCGATCTGACCACCAACCATCAAAGCGCTCCACAAAACCCTGTATGGTTCCCGCCCCTGTTTCGATAAAAGTACCGAACAGAACAACCAGGTACGCAAGTCTCAGCCAGCCATGATCAAGCATGAGAAACATGTCATAAACCGGTAGTTCCGCATCCAGGATAGCCGGGAACTGTGAGATGAAACTGACGTGCAGAAGCAACGCCGGGATCATCGCTATTACACCACCAATGATGCCGGCTACCAGTGCCTGCTTCCTGGTTTCAATGGCCCTGGCGGCATACAGTATGAGAGGAATGCCAGCCATATTATAAAATGCATACTGCAGGCCACTGGTCAACCATCCAGGTTCGGTCGTGCTTACCTGGCCTGTAAAGGAATCCTGGAACATCAAAAATACTGCGATGAAATAGACAAGAAAAACGCCATAGAGAAATACACTCCAATAGGCGAGCACGAGCACCACCAAGTCCCTGCCATAAAAAGTCAGTACTACCACTGAGAAGAGCATGATCACCGTTCCCATAAACGATGGTATTTCAAGTTCCATCTGCAGGACTTGCCCGGCGGCTGAAGCAATCACTGCAATAATCAACAGGAACAACAGGATGGCTAGTATCTCATAGAGGAACCAGAATCTACCCAGGAGAATCTTGAAGAAATTGCGGTAGTCGTAAACGCTGAACACGCGTGAGACTTCAAGGGACAATGCAAAGACAATCGCGATGCAGGCAGCAGCGATCAAAACTGAATAAAAGCCGCCCATGGCTCCGTAGTTCGAGAAATATTCAACGACTTCCCTGCCGGTTCCATACCCGCCACCGATCATGACTGATTGCAGAATGGCACCCGGGATCAGGTATATCCGAGCGAAATTCAGCATTGATCCGTAGCAGTCAGCCGAGCTAATCGCGCGGCAACTAGTCGCGAGGCAACCAATCGCCGTGTAATTATTCGCCCGGTAATAATGCCCTGAACCCTTCGATGTATTCCTCGGTCATATACTGTCGAAGCTCACCTGCATCAAGAAAGCCAGAGTGGCATGAAGTGCATAATTCGAAGCGTATGTGAACAGGGTTATCCGTCAGACGCTGATCCATCATCTTGTTACACTTGGGGCAATCCACGTAGACCATTTCATTGTACTCGGCTCCCAGGGATTCATCACCACTGTCTATTTCAGTATCGCTGCCGATCTCTTCCAGAATTTGGCGGTCCAGCTGGGCAAAATACAAGCCGTGGCACTCACTGCATTGATCAACCCTGACCGGGTCATCACTCACCTTGGCCATTTCACCGTAACACTTGGGACATTGCATTGAACTGTCTTCCTCTTCATCAACTGAACATGCGAAACGATACCGCATTTGCTATTTGATGTCTTTAACCAGAATCGCTCAAGACTTCCCCTACACTTGCGGACGGTCCCAACACCGCAAAGATTTGCTATTTTCCGCCTGGTCAACAATCGCCACTGCCTTCAATTCTTCCGAATGGCATTATAATTCCCCATCGCTGGCTGACCACCGGTCCTGGTACTACAATGTGTAGTTTGTGACCAAGTGACTTGCGGACAACAGGCACAGACCGTCGCCAGGATAAACACTAAAACCAGCCCATCCACATTAGGAGGAGTAATACATGAGGAAGAGCTTCTGGGTTTCACTTCTACTGATCACCTGCAATACCGCATTAGCCGACACTCTTATTCACTGCCCTCTACTGATCGACGGCCTCACGGACGATATTTTTGAATCCATGACGATCAGGGTTGCAGGCAAAAAGATTGCAGGGATAACCAGAGGCTATCTGGAGGGGAGCAAATCTGACACCGTGATCGTATTACTCGATGCGACCTGCATGCCTGGCCTGATCGACTCCCACGTTCACATTACATCGGAACTTAGCCCGAAGCGATACGAGAATCGGTTTCGACTGGACCCCCAGGACTATGCCTACGCATCAGTACCCTATGCCGAGAAAACGCTCATGGCAGGGTTTACAACCGTCAGGGACCTGGGTAGTTCCTACAACCTGTCAATATCCCTTCGGAACGCCATTAATAAGGGTGTGATAAAGGGACCTCGCATTTATACCGCCGGTAAAAGCCTGGCAACAACCGGTGGACACGCCGACCCCACCAATGGCAGGAACCAGTCGTTAAGAGGTGATCCGGGACCAAAACAAGGTGTTGTCAACAACCCCGCGGATGCAAGAAAAGCAGTTCGCCAGAGGTATAAGGATGGTGCGGACCTGATCAAGATTACAGCAACCGGCGGCGTATTAAGCCAGGCAACCAGCGGTCAGAATTCACAGTTTACTGACAAAGAACTCGCTGCAATTATGTCTATCGCGAAGGACTATGGCTTTAAGGTAGCGGCCCATGCCCATGGTGCGGACGGAATGAAAAGGGCGGTCCTTGCTGGTATCGATTCGATTGAGCATGGCACCTATATGGACAAGGAAACCATGCGACTAATGAAAAAGCATGGCACGGCGTATGTACCCACCATTATTGCTGGTAAGTTTGTGGCAGAAAAAGTGGCAGTCGATGGCTACTTCAGTGATCTGGTCAGGCCCAAAGCGGCCAGCATTGGACCTCAAATACAACAGACCTTTGCAGAGGCATACAAGGCTGGCGTCTGGATCGTGTTTGGCACCGACACGGGCGTTTCTCCTCACGGGGACAACTGGAAGGAATTTGGTTACATGGTGGAAGCTGGCATGCCCGCCATGGAAACCATTCAATCCGCCACCGGGATGGCATCACAATTGCTGGGCATTGAAGACAAACTCGGAACACTTGAAACTGGCAAGCTTGCCGACATCGTTGCCGTTTCCGGTAATCCGATAGAAGACATAAACAAGATGGGTCAGATGCAATTCGTGATGAAGGAAGGGGAAGTCTACCGGCACGATCAATAAACTCATGACCGGAACTCATCCTTAACCATCGTTTGTTTGGAACCAGTACTACACTCTCTGCCGGGTTTACCCAATCGCGGCTCCTTTCTCGGCAGTCAGATTACTCGGCCCAGCATGACATCCAGCGGCGTCAGCTCGATTCCCAGTTTTTTGGCAACCGGAATCGCATCGATATTGTCATCATGGTCCAGCAGATCGATCATATCTTCGGTAACCGGTGGTGACGACATGACTTTGGCAAATGCTCGCCCGATCCATTTCCCGATTACAACCGGCACAGAGATCACTATGGGTTCCTTGCCTACAATGCTTCCAGCACGCTGAATCAGTTCCGCTCTAGTTAAAGATTCCGGTCCGCCAAGCTCCAGAATTTGTTCCTGGGCAGGTGTTTCAACCAGCGCACATATTGCATTAACCACATCTCCGGCATAGATAGGTTGCTCGAGGCTGGCAGCCCTAAAGTTAAAAATGACCTTCTTGCCAGCCTTTCTCTGTAATGAAACGGATGCGTAATCACCTTCTCCGAGTACCATCGGTACCCTGAGAATCGTAGCGGGCACCGCACCCTTAAGAAGTATGTCTTCTGCAATACCACGAGATGCAAAGCAGCCATTGGATGACTCGGCATCACTGCCAATAATTCCCAAAATAACAATCTGCTTGAGGCCTGCTTTCTCCACCGCATGTGCAAGTGCGGTACAAGGTAACTCATGGGCCTGTGTGTATGAATTGTTTCTAGTCAGCTTAATAATGCCAACCAGGTGGACAGCACAATCGCAATCCAAAGCGGCAGTTGTGAGTTGGTCACGGTCTGTATAGTCGATTATTTTTTTGTCGCAGGCGATCCCTGACAGGGACTTAAGCGCACGCTCGGAGCGCACAACAGCAACTACCTCGTGGCTTTCAGTCAACCTGCTGACGACACGCTTACCGAGATGCCCGTTGGCACCGGTGACAAGTATTCTCACTTGAGATGCCCCTGATCCGTTTCTATAGGTGGTAAGGAATCAATCCGACCATTATTATGGATGAAATCCCTGCCCAAAGCGTTAGCCCATCAACAATATAACTCTGCCAAATATCTTAAGCTGCTCCCGGTATTTCCTGGCGCTTCCCATGCTCTACCTCGTTCTCTACGGTCACTGGTCCCTTGCGGCAATAGTGTTATGGATTACCGTTGGGACTGACCTCCTCGATGGCCACATCGCAAGAGCACGCAACCAGATAACCGTATTGGGTGGCCTGCTGGACCATTCCAGCGATGCATTCTTTGTGTCGATACTGCTATTTGCAATGACAGTACATGAACTGGTGCCCATTGCCCTGCCCTGTCTGGTAATTCTCGCCTTCCTGCAATACACGTTTGACTCCCATGCTCTCTCTGGGCACCCTCTCAGAACCAGTAACCTTGGTCGTTACAACGGAGTCAGCTATTTCTTGCTGGGCGGATTTCCGGTGATGCAGAATGCACTGCACATCCACTTCATCCCTGACACCTATTTCCTGTGGATTGCATGGGGATTAGTTCTTAGTACGATCATCTCAATGCTCGATCGCCTGTTCACCCTGCTGAAGAAAAAACAGTCAGATACTACTATCGACAAATAGCTCTTTGTTGGCCTTGGGAAGAAATATCAGGCCTATCGTCGCATTAAACGAAACAAAGAAGGTGTGCATGACGAGGGAAAATGCTCCCACCTCCGGGAAGGCAGGAAAAAGTACAGTCCAAAGTAGCAGTGCCCCGGCATGAAATGGCAGGGGTAGAGCAGCAGCAATAAAAATCACTGGTAGAAATGCCATCATCTGTCCAAAACCTACTTCTACACCAAAAAGATCCAATGCAAGCGTGTAGACGATAACCGCGCCAAGCAGGTTAGGCGCCTTACACAATAGAACCAAGACATAATCAACCAACCTCGCTTGCCTGAGGGCATGAAATATCTGTTTATCCCGTAACGTTGAATTCTTCAGGACTGAGCCATTGAAATACAGAATATGAAAAGGAAAATAGAGAAACGCAACAAGATATACACCACCTAGTATTTTTGTTAGAGGCAGCATTGTCGATGCTTCAACAACCAGATCATAATAGAAGAAGACACCCACAGCTGAGAAAATGAGCAATTGGTAGATTTCCACAATCCCCAGAAGGATCATGCTGGATATTGCTTTCCATACTGGCACATCATGACGTTGAAGCAGGTATAGAGACATCGCCCCTTTGCCAACCTGTTCATTAACCAGCGACAGTATATAGGCACTGGCGCGAATAGGGAGAATATTGCTCAACTTTATTTCGGGCGTGTTAAACCACTTGATGACTCTCCAGGTAGCGTGAGCGTCAATGAGAAAGAAAAATAATGAGTAGGGAATCATCAACATCAGCCAGTGGAGCCAATCCGCGCCCTGGAAAAAGTTAGCCAGGTATTCGATTAACGTGACTCCATCACGTTGCGCAGCTTTTTCCGTTCTGTTGTACACAAGATAGAAGCAACCTGCAGCCAGAGCCCAGGTGATAAAACGAAAAACAAATGACTTGGCTTTATTTTGGCTCGAGCCAACTTCCGGTTCTGGCGAATCGCTCATGATTGCACTTTCAAATATTAGAATTTGCGGACATTAGCACGACCGAATCAGTTTCTCACTCATCACTTGTGGAAAGCTGCAGGTAGGAGCAGACAGGAAATCTATATAAACAGGTTAGTTGTCTTCGCCACCAGGCAGGGGGTCATGACAAACACAATTGCGACCAGCATCCTTAGCTTCATATAACCGCCGATCCGCCGCCTCTACCAGTTCTCCACCACTGGCGATGCTATCACCACCACCCCACCAGGTAACACCCAGACTGATCGTAACTTTCAATTCCAGTTCATCATAATTGAAGGTATGACCCTCTACTTCACAGCGTACTCTTTCAGCCAGTGCGGCCGCTGCGACAAGGGGTGCACCACGGAGCATGAAGACAAATTCTTCGCCACCATACCGGGCGAATACATCATACCCCCTGGCAACCGTCTCAATGAGTTCGGCCAGGTTCTTGAGGATGAAGTCCCCCGCCGGATGGCCCCACGTATCATTGATCTGCTTGAAGTGGTCAATATCAAACAGGATGATAGCCAGACCTACTGAATTTCGGCGATTAAATTCGAACTCTTTCTCCAGTGTTTCAGTGAAGTACCGCTTGTTATAGATCCGCGTCAGGCCGTCTTTGATCGCCATGTTGCGTAGCATCAGGTGGTATTGGGTATCGTCCTTGTCCTGGTAGCTGAATTTGAACACAACGTTGCCAAGGGTTAGTTTATCCCCTTCTTCAAGTTTCGTAGGTTCACTTACCCTGTCCTTGTTAACCCAACAGCCATTGGTACTGCCAAGGTCAGAGACATGGAACCCATCGGTACGATCGACAATCATGGCATGCTTGCGGCTCATGCTGATATCAGATACGACAAGCTCCACTTCATCGCTTCGCCCGATCATAGTGACGTCTTTCTGCAGTTCGTAAACCTGCCCGATGAAGTCGCCCTTGATCATAATGAGGCAAGGTCTTTTAACCTCTTCCTCATCTTCAAGAACCGCCGGGCCTTCTCTGAATTCTGTGCTATCAGACATTTCCGAGAAATTTCTGAGTGGGTGCTGGTCCGTCAAGTATAGCACCAGATAACCGCATCAACTCAGCTTTGAATCTCATCAGGCAATCCGATCAGGCAGACAAATCTAACGTCCGTATCGCCTTTCACGCTGCTGGAATACACGGATGGCACGCCAGAAATCTATCATTCTGAATGCTGGCCAATAGACTTCGGTGAAATAGAGTTCCGAGTAGGCACTTTGCCAAATTAGAAAGCCTGACAGTCGTTCTTCTCCGGATGTCCTGATAATTAGATCCGGATCCCGAATTCCCTCCGTATAGAGGTAGTTGCCAAACAGCTCTTCATCAATAGCATTGATATCCAGTGTTTCCTTCTTGACTTCATCCGCAATTTTTTTGACGGCATCAATTATCTCTGCGCGACCCCCGTAGCTGATCGCAATATTGAGAAGAAACCTGTCGTGATCACTGGTCATTGCCTCGATCTTGTTAATTTCCTCATTCATCTCAGCTGAGAGGTTCTCTTTTCTACCAATAACTTTTATCCGAACTTTCTCTTCCTTGATAACCGGGTCAACCTGGAACTCCCTCAGCTTGCGTAAAATCAGATCCATCAGATATTCGACTTCATCATCGCTGCGATTATAGTTTTCAGTAGAGAACCCATAGAGGGTGATAATTTTGATTTCCAGGCGCCAGCACCAGCGGAGAAAATCTTCCAGCGTCTCTAATCCTGCAGAGTGTCCCTCATTCTTATCCAGACCCATGTCCTTGGCAAAGCGGCGATTACCATCAACTATCAACCCAATATGCTGGGGCCTGGGACCGGCCTTTATCTGCGCCCACAGCAATGGTTCGTACAGACGGTACAGGAGGTTAGGTATCTTCATTTACAACGGCTTCCCACAGGCTTGAGCGATGGTATCTAGCGGGTTCTTACTATTTTGATCCCACTTCAAGCATAGCATTAGGAACTTCATGAGAGCCAGCCTGTACGATCAACGAGAACCACTACCGGACAAGTGACAAGGTTGAATCAGGCTAATTAAGAATCTCATAGCCTCTGCCCCTAAGGCAGTTCTTGACGATGCCCGCTTTTTCTTCGCTACTTTCAACCATCTTTTCAGTTGCCCCGACAACAGCACCTGTTGCGGCACCTTCAGCAGCCTGTGTTGAGTTCCCTGCCGCAGCGCCGACCAGTCCGCCAACGGCTGCACCCACTGCAGCGCCCCTGGCCATCTCTTCACCCACTGGGACCTGATGCTTCAGCGCACGACACTCTGCCAGGTCTTTTTCATATGCGGCTCGATTTAAACCGCGTGGGTCGACTACCACCCTGTCAGTTGTACAGGCAGTAAAGCCAGTCACAACCAATAAAATGAATGCTCGCATTTGATTTCCCTTATTATTTGCCCTGGGTGCAAAGTTAACAGTAGCTATCTGAACCTCGGGTGAACCCCGCCCTGGCCTGGCGGTATGTCGTTGCCTGTCATTCCTTCGATTAAAGCACAAAGAAAATACCCTCCAAGCTTGCAGCTTGTCGCTCAATGCTTATAATGGTCTGACCAAATTGGTCATACCATTATGGATAGTCCATACTGGATTGTCCAAATTGGTATGACCTGAAAGCTGAATTCATGACCTATAGCAAAATACAGGGACAGTATGAACGGATCAAAAGCTGAAGAGATTACTCGCATTTTGCGCACGGAAATCCTCCGCGGCCAGTATCGGGCGGGTGAAAGGCTGCCTTCTGAACGTGACCTGGCCGCAAGGTTTGAAGCCAATCGCGGGGCAGTGAGAGAAGCCATCAAGAAACTCGAGCAGCTCGGGATCGTCGATGTACAGGCAGGTGGGGTTCGTATTGTAGCCGTTGAAGACGCCACGCTCGAAGTACTGGGCCATATAATGGACCTGGAAGAAATACCCAGCCCAACCCTTGTCATGCAGCTATTTGAGGTAATTGGAGCAATCATGTCCCTGTCTGTCGCATCAGCAATTGAGAATGCGACGCCAGAGCAAATAGCCAGCATGCGAGATATTGTCAAGAACCTGCTCAGCTATACGGATCAACACGAGGAATACCATAGCGAGTGGCAGGCGCTCCTTGCCAGCTTCAGTGAGGTAAACCAGAACCTGGTATTGCGCCTGATCATCAATGGGCTCAAAACCCAGTTCGTCGAACGCCTCAGAAATGCCGGCCTGCATCCACCAATAGACAAACAACAGGATACTGAATACCTGCTGGCGATGGATATGGCATTCAAGAACCGTGACCATCAAGCGGCCAGCGAAGCCATCATGGGACACTTCAGACTTCTCAAGGAGGGCCTCATGACAGCCCTGGAAGAGCGGCAGGAAGCAGGAGTCAGGAGTGTGTCAGATGCGTAGTGTCTTAATAAAAGGTGTACTGACGGTTTCAGTCATATTTTCTGCCTTGCTAGTTGCCTATGGTCTTCTGGCTACCGCACCGCAGCCTGACCAGGTTGAACGCGAGGAAGTGGCGACTGCTATCAGAGTGCTAACGGTTGGCAAGCAGGCCATTCGACTCGAGGTACTCTCCCAGGGTACCGTACTGCCGCGAATCCAGAGTGAACTGATTCCAGAGGTCAGTGGTCGTGTCAACTGGATGTCCCCTAAACTGGTCTCCGGTGGTTACTTTGAGAAGGATGAAATACTACTCAGCATTGACGATCGTGATTACCGCTCATTGGTGGCTCGAAACCAGGCCGGTGTTTCCCGGGCAAAGGCAGAGGATGAACACGCCCGCTTTGAACTCGGGAGAATGCAGGAACTGGTAAAGAACAAGCTCACTAGCCAGGCCAGTCTGGAAAATGCGCTGCGTAGCCAGCGGATTGCCGAGGCAGCCCAGCTGGAGGCAAGAATTGCCCTGGAACAGGCGCAGCGTGATCTGTGGAGAACCGAAATCCGAGCACCCTACGAAGGCCTTGTTAGGACCGAGCGAGTGGACCTGGGCCAGTTTGTCACCCGGGGCCAGTCCGTTGCCTCTATTTACGCCAGCGATTCAGTTGAGGTACGCCTGCCAGTCGCTGACAACCAACTTGCGTATCTCGATCTGCCCCTGGGTTACCGCGGTGAATTGTCGGAAGAACTAAGGCCTATTGTCACGCTTTCTACCACTTACGGGGGTCAGCGCTACGAATGGCTTGGCAAGCTGGTTCGTACCGAAGCCGAAATTGACTCAAAAAGCCGGATGGTAAAAGCCGTTGTCAGGGTTGACAACGAAACCGAGAGTGAGCAGCCACTATTACCCGTCGGTTTGTTCGTCTCGGCATCAATCAAAGGCCGGTCAGTTGAGAACATTGTTTCACTGCCAAGGGCAGTCCTGCGCAATCAGAACCAGGTATTAGTGGTCGATAGTGACAATCGGCTCCGCTACAGACCGGTGGAAGTTATGCGATTTGAAAAAGATAACGTCATAATCAGTGCAGGACTAGAAGATGGTGATATCGTCAATATATCACCGATCCAGACCGTTATTGATGGCATGCGGGTTAACCCTATTCTTGTCGATCCAGCCACGCCCTGAAGCTGAAGCGGAACCGAAACAGTGCAGAAAATAATTACCTGGTTTGTTGATAACCCAATCGCGGCCAATCTTTTGATGATGATCTTCGTGGCCGGTGGGTCTATATCGCTGCTCACCATGCACAAGGAAGAATTCCCCAATATTGAGCCAGGCGTTATCGTCGTTCGTGTCCCTTACCTGGGTGCAGCACCTGTGGAAGTTGAACAGGCAGTATGCATTCGTATTGAAGAAGCCATTGAGGGGATCGATGGCATTGACAGAATGGAAAGCAGAGCGAGTGAAGGCATGTGTGTCGTCACCCTGGAATTGCTACCCGATACCAATATTTCTTTGGCCCTAAATGATGTCAAGGGCAGGGTCGATGCAATTTCGACCTTCCCGGCCGAAACCGAAAAGCCCGTCGTATCTACCATGCAGTTCCGCGGCAAGACAATTACCGTGACCCTGTCCGGTGAAACCGATGAAGCTGCTTTGAAGTTGCTGGCTACCGAACTTCGCGATGAGATATCGTCCCTGGAGGACGTTTCTCAGGTCTCGGTTGAATACGCCAGACCCTGGGAAATCTCCATAGAAGTCAGCGAACAGGTACTCCGCCAATACAATTTAACCATAACGGCGATTGCAAATGCAGTCAGGCGATCTTCACTTGACCTGCCTGGTGGCTCCATCAAAACAGAAGGCGGCGAAGTATTACTTAGAAGTATGGGCCAGGCATACAGAGGATATGAATACGAGAGTATCGTCGTGCTGACAAGACCTGATGGCACAAATTTGACCCTTGGTGAAATTGCCACTGTGCGCGACGCTTTCGAGGAAGGATATCTAAGGGCAAAGTTTGACGGAGAACGCGCTGTCACTGTGACGGTTTACCGCATGGGCGATGAAGATGTCATCACTTCGTCAGATGCCGTCAAGAAATATATCGAGGCGAAAACACCATACCTGCCAAAAGGCATAAAAATCACGATTTGGGCAGATGAATCCATTAAATTAAACAGGCGGATTTCAGCTCTGACAAGAAATGCCTGGGCAGGACTCACACTTGTGTTACTTATTCTAACGGTTTTCCTTAGGTTTAAGGTGGCCATGTGGGTTGCAGCCGGCATACCAATTGCCATATTGGGCGCGATCTGGATGTTCCCCTTTGCCGGGATAAATATCAGTTCACTCAGCGTACTGGCGTTTATTCTGGTATTGGGCATCGTCGTTGACGACGCCATCGTCATCGGTGAGCGCGTATACAGCCACGAATCAGTTGACAACACCCATCGGGAAGCCGCCATAGCTGGCACCCATGAAGTCGTAGTTCCCGTCGTTTTTGGCGTACTAACCACCATGGCAGCTTTCCTGCCCATTGTTTTTCTCCAGGGGCACATGGGCGAATTTTTTTCCATCACGGGATGGGTCGTTCTCATCTGCCTGGTATTCAGCCTGCTGGAATGCTTGCTTGTTTTACCTGCTCACCTGGCGCACAGAAGAACGGAAGGTTATATATTTGGTGAAACAGGTTTCGTGAAATGGTGGATAAAGTTTCAGGGCTTTTTTGCCAATGGCCTGAAAACATTTGCCCTCAACGTATATAAACCCTTTCTCCAGAAAGTACTGGAATGGCGATGGGTCACCTGGTCGGTCGGTACCGCGGTTCTCATTCTTGCTCTCGCACTTATCGCCAGTGAAAGGGTTGTTTTTCAGTTCTTCCCCGCCGTCGAAGGTGACCGGGTGTTCGTAACACTCACTATGCCTGACGGTATTAACGTTGACCTGACTGAGCAGGGAGCGAAAAAAATTGAGCTCGCTGCCATACAACTCAGAGATGAAATTGACCAGGATCTTGGCTACCCGGAAGGCAAGCATTCAATCAAGCACATATTGCTTTCTATCGGCACAGCCGCAGCCAGAAGCATAGGTCCACCAAGAATGACATCCGGTGGC
>Ga0187827_10003395_pt1 | contig 20592 bp, 11 predicted proteins | sample ETNtaG_39_FD_167969 | JGI IMG/M metagenome (GOLD analysis project Ga0187827, IMG submission 167969) | Marine microbial and viral communities from oxygen minimum zone, Eastern Pacific Ocean - ETNP2014_SV_150_PacBio MetaG (Illumina Assembly) | ecosystem: Environmental > Aquatic > Marine > Hypoxic... | reverse complement strand
TAATACTGCCGGCGATTGGATGGCAGCACGTTTCGTCCTGCAGGCCATACCTGGTCCGGGCCGGGACGATGAACTGAAAGTGCCCGTCAGTGTCCCGTCTTCTGTTGCGACAGCGATCCACCTGCGCCTGCCGATCTACGTTGAGCAGGTGGCCAAAATGCCCGGCGCTACCAAAAAGGCGGGGACCGACGGAGTGAGAGCCACAGCACAGATCCCACCTGCATTCCGGGACGTCATCAACGGTCTGGATTGGCGGGACTTAGATGCGGGCGCTGCGTGAACCTCCAACGGTCCCGCCCGCCCCGACAGAACTCCACCTGACCACGGCACCCGAACATTTGAAGTCTGTTCACGCGACTCCCGCGCCGGATCGATTCCGTCAACACATCGACCAGGGTTGAAATGCGCAAATCAGTTGATATCATAGGTTGTTGCACGTACGGACGAATATATTTTTTCGTATGGACAAACAATAATAATCGTATCGACGATAACCGTCGGAAAACCTCGGGGACCATGACTTCAGATAATTCGCATAACGACATGAGCCAACTGGTTCCCGCAGGTAGTGTGAATCCCTAGATGGACAGCCACTCGCTAGCGGCGGTGCGCAGGGTATCGTCCCCGAGACTCATGTCCTGGCGCCGCAGCACCTGGTGGATCCGAATCGGGCTGATGGCGGCCGTAATCGGCTTACTGGGCGCAACCGTTGCCTGGGTGGTTGACCACTCCGCGCTTACGCATGCATTCGCAACCGTCGGCAATCGCCCCTGGCTCGTCGTCGGATTCGTAATTGGGTATACAGCGGCATTCTGGCTGCGGGCGGAAGCGTGGCGCCTTCTGTTGCCGGGACTCGGCCGCATAGCTTCTTACTCGGCGCTGCAAACGTCCCTGTTCGCCAACCATCTCCTACCGGTCAAGGCCGGGGAGATCGCTCGTCCGTACGTGGCAACCGCGCGCGGGATTCCCGCTCCACGCGCCGTGAGCACCAGCCTCGTCGCGCGACTCCTCGATTACCTGGTTCTCTTCTTTTTGGCGGCGGTGCTAATCCCCTTTGCGCCATCCAGCCCCGTGGGAGGGGACGCAGGGCTCCTTGTGTCAGGGTTGTTCCTCGCGCTGGGAGCCGGAAGCGTCGTGGCGCTGCGCCGCCTGCCCGTTCCAGAACGTGTGCCCGCGGCCGCACGCCCCCTCTGGACATCGCTCAAGCAGAGTCTCGACGAGATCTCAACGCGCCAGGCCGTCGGCGCACTTCTGCTGACGATTCCGGCCTGGATGCTCGAATCAGTGGCGTTGCTCGCCACCGTCCACGCTGTCGGGGGCGACATCAGCGTCCAGGCGGCGATCGCCGTCACTTCGTTCACGCTGCTGTTCCAGGTATTTCACTTCGCCCCGGGCGGCATCGGCGTCTATGAAGCGAGCATGACCGGCGCCCTGGGATTGTACGGCTTCTCGGTCGAAGACGCGTTGATGATCGCGGTGGTGACGCACGGCCTCAAATTTGGCTACTCGTACACCTTCGCGGCGGTGTTCGCCGCTTACGAAGTGTTCAGGGCGTTGCCCTTCGGAAAGTCGAGCGTGGCTGACGCCGATGGCGAATGCGACGGACACGCTTCGCGGCTCGAAATAGTCGCGGCTCGCGCGTGGAACGTGCTCAATGAAGGCAAGCCTTTTACACCGGTTTTCGCGGCGAACACCCTCCTGTTTCTGAGCATCCCCAGCCTGGGGGACGCCGGTTACTGGGTCCGGGCGGCCATTGCCGGCATCGCCATCATCCCGCTTGGGGTGGTGTTCTACCGCTTCGACTTTCCGCTCTGGTTACGCACGGCGCTCTGGAGTTTCCTGTTCCTGTTTATCGCGCTATTCAAGACCGCGGACCTGGTGGCGGTAGGCGTTTCGCTAGGACTCTACCTGGGATTCACCATCATTCTCTGGGGTTCGGTCTATTACCACCTCCGCATCGGCATGCCGTGGACGAACTTCACGCGTTTTTGGCGACTTGTGCTGGAGAACCCGGATCCCACGAGCGGGAACTTCCTTGAGCAGACGCCGAAGTTCTTATTGATGATCCTGATGTTTGGTTACGTCATGGATGGGCCCTCAATCGCTTCCGTGGCAGCTGTCGAAGGATTCATCCTTTTCGTCGGGATCGCAGCGCTTTTACTGCACCAATGGTTCTTCACATGGGTCCCGGCATTGCCTTCGACACCTCTACGTGGCACAGGTCCGACTCCATCTCGGAGTGCCCGGCGGGTGATCGCGATCGTCATCGACGGCTGCCGTGCCGACCGCCTGCGAGAGGCACATACGCCATTCATCGACAGCCTGAGACACGAGGGCACCGAGTACACGGACATGCGCACTGTGTATCCCGCGCGGACGGTCACGGCGTTTAGCTCGATGTTGACCGGGGCGCCTCCAGCCGTCCACGGGATGAAAAGCAATTTCGTACCCAACCTCGGGGTGAAGTGCGAATCTGTATTCGACGTACTCGAACAGGGCGGTGAGAAGGGCCGGTTGGTCGGGATCGCACACCTGGTCGACGCCTTCGGCGAAGACCGCGTTAGCACCGTCAGCGCGGTCAACCACAACGATGAGATCGACCATGCCCTGGTCCGTCAGGCCAAGCGGGTTATGCGGGAGGAAGATCCCGACCTGCTCGTACTGCAGCTGTTGAGCGTGGATCAGACCGGTCACGCCCGGGGGAGTTATAACCGCGAGTACCTCGACAAGATCGAGATCACTGATCGCATCATCGAGGACTTCGTCGGGTGGTGCGAACGAGAAGGCTACATGGACGACGCGACCCTCGTGATCAGTTCGGACCACGGGCAGGGCATCGGTATAGGCGGCCACGGTCACCTGACCGAGAGCGAGCGCCGGGTGCCCTGCATCTTCCAGGGCACGGGAGTGCAAAAAGGGAGGGTAGTTGGCGAGACGCGGCATCTGACCGACGTTGCGCCAACCCTGTTGCACCTGCTTGGCAAACGACCACCCGTCCAATCCGTAGGCCGAGATCTACTGGACTCAACAAACGACGCGGAAGTATCGGACGGCCCGGTTGCAGTGCTGATCCCAGCTTTCAACGAGGCTGCGAATCTGCCCGGCACCCTTTCCCGTGTGCCGCGGACCGAGGTTCCGGATCTCCATGTAATCGTGGTGGACGACGGATCGAGCGACGACACAGCAGCCGTGGCCCGCCGATGTGGAGCGGAGACCGTGGTCCGGCACGAACGCAACCGCGGTCTTGGTGCTGCCCTACGCACGGCCCTCCATACCGCCCGTGACATGAACGCCCGGGCCGCCGTCTATCTGGACGCGGACGGCGAGTACGACCCGGTGGAAATCTCTCTGTTGCTCGCCGACATCGAGGCAGGCCGGGCCGACTACGTGCTGGGCACGCGTGGGCGAGGTGGGAGCGAGGGGCAACGCATCGGGCGATACCTCGGCAACCGGGTGTTTACAGCCCTCCTGAACCTGGCTGCGGGCAGGCGTATCCGCGACGGCCAGACCGGCTTTCGCGCCTTCTCCCGGCGCGCCATCCAGGTGGCCGAGATTTCGCACGACTACAACTACGCGCAGGTTCTGACGCTGGACCTGCTTCGGAAGGGTATGCGGATGTCAGAGGTGCCGATCACGTGGCGCCGGAGGCGTCGCGGTAATTCATTTATCGGATGGCAGTACCTGTGGCGCGTTCCGGTCGGAATGGCGCGGGAACTGTGGACCGCTTGACCGGAGTTACCAGATATCAAAGCTATCAAAGCTTCTAAACACAGCAGGAGGACATAAATGGAAACGGATTCACCAAGTTGGTTGGCGCCGCACGGCGTCGTGATCACAACGATGCTGGCGGCGCTAATGGCCCTGGCCATTGCTTGCGGGAGCGACGATGGCGAAGACCGGCCGGGCGTTCAGGTTCTAAACGAACCTGGCTCCGTTTCCGGATCGGTCTCAGGCTCCGTCTCCGGAACGGTGTCGGGGGCGCCCGGTGTGGTTGGAGAGAAACCAGCCGGGGCGCGTCAGGTCAACGTGGTTCTGAACGAGTGGGCAATAGAGCCGGAGGTTGATGTGGTGAGTTCAGGCGAGATCTTTTTCGTCGCCTCAAACGAGGGGCCGAACGATCCGCACGAACTCGTGATTATCCGCTCCGACCTTCCGATCTACCAGCTACCTGTAGACGAGCGCGGCTTCGTGCCCGAGGATGAAGTGGACTTCATCGGTGAGATCGAATCGTTTGCTCCGGGATCACAGGCCTCCGGTACTTTCGACCTCTCGCCGGGCAGATACATTTTCATCTGCAATATCGTCGAATTCGAGGACGATGAGTGGGAGAGCCACTACCTCGAAGGCATGCGCCTCGAGTTCACCGTTCAGTAGGAAAGGACGACGGTGACTAAGAGCATGCAAGGCACCCGGGCGTTAGCCCTTCTCGCGCTGTTCGCGATTCTCTCCGTGCTGGTCGCTGCGTGCGGCTCCGACAGCGATGACTCACTGGTCGTCTACTCGGGCCGCACGAGCAGCCTTGTGCGACCGCTGCTCGAGCAGTTCAACCGAGACACCGGCGTACTCATTCAGGTCCGGTATGCCAGCAGCGCGGCAATAGCAGCGCTGGTCCTGGAGGAAGGTGACAGGAGTCCGGCTGACGTGGTGTTCCTGCAGGACTCGGGAGCTCTCGGCGCGCTATCGGCGGAAGGCATGCTCACTCAGCTTCCAGGGTCCATCCTGGAACGCGTCGACCCGCAGTTCCGAGCAGCCAACGAAGAGTGGGTCGGGACATCCGGGCGTGCTCGGACCGTCGTGTACAACACGGAAACGATCGATCCGGCTGCGGACCTTCCTGACTCGATCCTTGATTTCACGGACCCGCAGTGGAAGGGACGCCTGGGCTGGGCGCCCGCAAACGCCTCGTTCCAGGCGTTCGTCACCGGCATGCGTGTGTTGCTGGGGGACGCAGCGACCGAGGATTGGCTCCGCGGCATCCTGGCGAATGACGTGAGGGAGTACGGCAACAACATCACCACGGTCCTCGGGGCGGCCAGTGGTGAGATGGACGTCGGTTTCGTGAACCACTACTACCTGGAGCGATTCCTCGAAGAGGAGGGGGAGGACTTCGGGGCGCGCAACCACTTCATCGGCAACGGCGACCCCGGCGCGCTCATCTTGACCGCGGGGGCAGGTGTCCTGAAGTCCAGCGGAAACAAAGACCGGGCGGAAGGGTTCATCAGGTACCTGCTGGAGGCGGACGCGCAGCAGTACTTCTCGGACGAGACGAAGGAGTATCCGCTGATCGAAGGCGTCAGTCCCAGCGGGAACCTGCCGCCGATATCGACGCTCGATCCTCCGGTGGTTGATCTCAGTGGCCTCGATGACCTGCGAGGAACCCTGAACCTGCTCAGAAAAGTCGGGGCACTGGATTGACCGATTCCGGGATCGCCCGACCGTTACCGGATGGGCCGGTTCTCTCCTCGGGGCGCCGGGTTCGCGGCCGGGCCCGGTCCTACGTTGTCGATAAACCACTGATCGCAGGTGCGATCGCGATCTTTGCAATTCTGGCGATCGTTTACACGTTCTCGATCGGGATCTGGGCCACGGCCGGGGCGAGCATTACGGCCGATGAGCCGTTCTACCTGCTCACGACTCAGAGCATCATCCACGACCGGGACCTTGATCTGAACAACCAGTACGCGACCCGATCCTACACGGAGTTTTTTGACCACCGTGATGGACTGTGGAGACAGTCGGTCCCCGCGGAAAACGGTAGGCTGCTGAGCCCGCACAACCCCGGTCTACCGCTCCTGCTTGTGCCCGGGTACCTGGCTGGGCGGCTAGCTGGCGCCCAGGCCCAGATGCTTCTAATTACCGCCGCGACGTTCGCTTTCACTTATGTTCTAGCGGCCCGGCTTACTGACCGGCACGGTTTGAGTTTCCTGGCGACGCTCGGTATCGGTATCACTCCCACCGCATTCGTGTACTCGACCGAGCTCTACCCCGAGGTGCCGGCCGCATTGACCCTCGTGCTCGGCCTGCTGATCGTCACCCGGCAAGGCCGTCCCGGCGTGAGGGATGCGATCGCGCTGACCGTGCTCCTCAGCGCCATGATGTGGCTGGGGGTCAAATACGCGCCTCTCGGTCTGATCACTGCGCTAGTCTTCCTGGTGCGTGGCAACGGGAACGCGAGATATGTCTTCCTTGCGGCCTCAGCTGCTTCAGGGATCTACTTCGCGTGGTTCCATCTTGAGACCTACGGTGGGCTCACGCCGTACGCAGTCAACGTCATTTACGCCGGCGGGACCTCGACTGAGATAATCGAACAGCACCTCGCGTTAACTGACCGCTTCTATCGCATCTGGGGTCTGTTCATAGACGGGCGGTTCGGTCTGGCGCGATGGGCGTTCATCGTCTTCCCGGCTGTCGCGGGACTGGCATTACTCCCCTGGCACGGCTGGCGGCACCACGTGGTGCTGGTCCTGATCTCGACACAGCTTCTGATAGCCACCTTCGTCGCCATCACCATGATGGGCTGGTGGTTCCCGGGCCGCACGCTTGCCGTAGTGCTCCCGTTGCTGGTGATCCCGCTCACGCTCCTGCTGGCCGAGTTACCGACGAAGCTGAGGTGGATTGCAGGGCTGCTCGGCGCACACACGGTCGCGACCACGTTCGCGCTGGCACATGCGGGGCATGCCCGCGAGATTCGGTTGGCGGTCAACCCGTTCGAGATGAACTCACCTGTTTACCAGGGAATCGTCTGGCTGTTCCCGAACTACACGGCCTGGGACGCCCACACCTGGGTGACAACAGTCGCCTGGCAGCTCGCGGCAATCTTAACGCTGGGAGTGGTCACCGCGACACAACGGCGTCGACGCGGCACGATCTCTTCCGTCAGCGTCCCGGCCGTTTGGGTTGACCGAGGTTAATCGATTCGTATGGATGACGATACACGGGCTACCAGCGTACTCGGTTCACGGCGAAAATCGGTACCAATCTTCACCATGAACGGCCGCGTAAGGGGCCAGCACCTGCACCCGCGAAAGGAATCCCCGACAACGGTCGGCCAATCTATCGTTCAAGACCAAAGCTCTGGGTCCAGGTACATCTGAAATGCAGAAATCGACACCGACTCCTTCCACCACGCCTACAAATGCCGAGCGACGGCCAGGGCCATCGGTCGCGATGTATCGAACGACGCGATTCGTAGATAGTTCTGGGCGGTCACATCACGCAGATCCACCGAGGTCACCTAAAAGCCGACCGGGACAGATCTGCGTCATCGGCGGCGCCGGGTACGTCGGCCTGACGACGGCGCTGGGATTCGCGGAAACTGGTCGCAGGGTTGTTGCCGTCGACATCGACGAAGGTCGTGTTGCGCAGCTGAACCGTGGCGTGTCGCCAATCTACGAACGCGGCATCGAAGAAATGCTTCGCAGGAACCTGGACACTGGACGGTTGTCGTTCGCAATCGACCCGGTCGACGCCATAGCGCAAAGCGACACCATATTCATCGCGGTGGGAACCCCTGCGAGTGCGAACGGTCGACCAGACCTCTCCCAGGTGATTTGCGTCTCCGAGACGATCGCCCGGCATCTGCGCGGCTACACGGTCGTCGCAATCCGTAGCACGGTCCCGACTGGGACTACTGCGACAGTGCGTGAGATCTTGGGCCAGGACCACGACGAAGGGGTAGATTTCGATCTCGTGGTGAACCCCGAGTTCTTGCGCGAGGGAAATGCGCTCGAAGATTTTTTCTATCCCGATCGACTCGTGTTTGGCACGAGTTCAAAATTTGCCGGCGAATGGATGCGAGAGTTGTACCGCCCTATCATCAGCGGCGAAAATCGCTGGAACGAAGGCAAGCAGGACCGGGAGCTCAGACCGACACCCCTAATCGAGACAAATCTCACCGACGCGGAACTGATCAAACACGCTGCGAATGCGTTCCTCGCTACCCGCGTATCGTTCATTAACGAAGTCGCAGCGATCTGCGAACGAGTCGGGGCGGATATCGACCAAGTTAAGGCCGGGTTGAGCCAGGACCCTCGAATTGGGGAGTCTCACCTGAACCCGGGTCTAGGGTTTGGCGGCCCGTGCCTGGAAAAGGACCTGACCGCACTAGTCACCATCGCCGAGGATGCCGGAGTTGATCCGGTGGTCATGCGCGCGGTTCTGGACCGCAACGAACGGCAGGTTGTGTCCGTTCTCTCAAAGGTCAGGGGGCTGCTCGGGCCAAGTCTTCACGGGCGGCCGATAGCGATCCTGGGCGTTGCCTTCAAGGCGCATACGAACGACGTGCGTAACTCGCTGGCGCTGCGGATAGCCCACGCACTCGAGAATGACGGTGCCGCGGTCCGTGTGTACGACCCGATGGGGATGCCACAAGCGCGTAATGAACTGCACCAAACGGTGTTCTGTTCCGACGTTTACGAAGCAGTCAAAGGGACCCAGGCAATTCTCGTCCTCACAGAGTGGCCGGAGTTTGCGGAACTGGATTTCAGACGCGTTAGGCGGCTGGTTGATTGCCCGATAGTTATTGATGGCAGAAACGTTCTTGACGCCCGCGCGCTGCGATCAAACGGGTTCCAATACCTAGGAATCGGTCGCCGGTGAGAGTCCTAGTAACTGGATGCGCTGGATTCATCGGGGCGCGCGTGGCGGCAATGCTTATCGAACGCGGAGACGAGGTGATCGGCATCGACAGCATGAACAATGCGTACGACGTCCGGTTGAAACAGTGGCGACTCAAACAACTCTCGAGGGCTCCCAATTTCCGGTACGCCCGCGTAAACGTGGTTACCCCACTGGACTCGGAGTGGTTGTTCGTCGACGGACCCGTGGACGCCGTCGTCAACCTAGCGGCCAGGGCCGGAGTGCGCGATAGCGTCGCCAATCCGGCCCCCTATTACGAGACCAACGTGATGGGAACGCTGCGCCTCCTTGAGTTATGTGTGCAGCACGACATCCCGAAATTCGTACTGGCTTCATCGTCGAGCGTCTACGGCGACAGTCAAGGACCATTCAAGGAAGAGGCCCCAACGGACCGGCCCATGTCACCGTATGCGGCATCAAAGATCGCGGCAGAGCATCTTTGCTACGTCTACCATGAACTGCACGGATTGGACGTGACCGTGTTTCGGTACTTCACGGTCTACGGCCCTGCCGGCCGGCCCGATATGGGGATCTACAGGTTCACGCGCTGGATTCACGAAGGCGAACCGATACTGCTTTACGGGGATGGGGAGCAGAAGCGCGACTTCACATTCGTGGACGATGTGGCCCGGGGGACGGTAGCTGGCCTGACGCATCTGGGCTTTGAGACGATCAACCTCGGTGCTGACCACCCGGTTACGGTGAATTGCGTCCTCGACCATCTGGCACGTCACATTGGTCGAATGCCCGAAATTCAGACCACACCTGCCCACGCGGCAGATGTCCCGGCGACCTGGGCAGACATCGGGGTCGCCCGTCGGCTACTCAACTGGCAGCCCGAAACTTCGCTGGAGTGCGGGCTTGAAAAGACCTCTGGCTGGTACGGGACCAACCGTGATTGGGCCGTCAACATACAGACGCAGTAATGTTCGCATCGCCGAACTCCGATCGCAGTTCATCATTTGCTTGACATACGGTTTGCCAGACCTTTAAACCTACAGGGCGTAGCCCATGGCAGAAACCCGGTGAGCCTTCACGCGGTCGAAAGAGGACCCTTCAACCGCCCATCGCGATCCATCCATCGACTACAACGTCCGAATAAGGCCGTCCGCCCCGCAGTTCACCGGGCACACCCAGATCCGCGAAACACCCTCTACCACAGGCACAGCGGAAGATTCAGCCGCCACGAGGGTCACGACGCCCCGGTTACACTCTCGCCAATGCGCTGAGCTTGAAGACACGGGGGGCAACATGGTCAACGATCACACGAACGATCCTCAGACTGTCGACGAATCGCTGCTGGGTGGGTTGAAATGGCGATGCATTGGCCCACCGCGCGGAGGGCGAGTGGTCGCCGTGGCGGGCGACCCCGACGAACTCGGCACCTTTTATTTCGGAGCCTGCGCCGGTGGGGTGTGGAAGACGGAAGATGCCGGCACTTACTGGGAAAACGTTTCGGATGGGTTCTTCGGGACCGCATCGGTGGGCGCAATTGCGGTCTCAGAATCTGATCCTAACGTGATCTATGCCGGTACTGGCGAGGCGTGTATCCGCGGAGACGTTACGCATGGGGACGGCGTCTATCGCTCTACCGATCGGGGTCGTACATGGAAGAATCTCGGGCTGGGCGACACGCGACATATTTCCCGTGTTCGAATACATCCCGACAACCCGGACATCGCCTATGTTGCCGCTCTCGGCCACGCGTTCGGCCCGAACACTGAACGAGGCATCTTTCGAACCGCGGACGGCGGCGCCACATGGGAAAGCGTGCTTTTCAAGAGCGAAAACGCCGGGGCGGCCGATCTGGCGCTTGACCCATCGAATCCGAGGATCCTTTACGCGGCAATCTGGCAGGCTCGTCGCAACTTCTGGAGCATGACGAGCGGCGGGCCGGACAGCGGCCTGTGGCGATCGACAAACGGCGGCGATACCTGGACCGAAATCACGGATAACCCCGGACTCCCCGACGGCCTGAAAGGACGAATCGGTGTTGCCGTGTCGCCTGCGAAACCAGGCCGGCTCTGGGCGACCATCGAGGCCGAGGATTGCGGCATTTACAGGTCGGACGATTACGGAGACAACTGGGAGCTGGTAAGCGATGAACGCGATCTACAGGGCCGCCCCTGGTACTACCAGCACATTTTTGCCGATTCGCAGGACGCAGACACAGTCTGGGTCCTGAACTACAGCGCCTGGAAGTCGATCGATGGCGGGGCGACCTTCTCGCAAGTCAGCACACCTCACGGCGATAACCACGATCTGTGGATCGACCCCAAAAATCCGCGCCGGATGATCGAAGGCAACGACGGTGGCGCCTGTGTCTCGTTAAACGGCGGTGATTCCTGGTCCACGATCTACAACCAGATGACATCGCAGTTTTACCACGTTGCGACGGACGATCGGTACCCGTACAGGGTGCTCGGCACGCAGCAGGACAACTCGGCGATCAGTGTGCCATCACGCACGAACATAGGCGCCATCCCGTGGAGCGATTGTTACCCAGTAGGCAGCTCGGAGAGCGGCTATATCGTCGTGGATCCCAGAGATCCGGACGTTGTCATTTCCGGCGCCATTGGTAGTTCTCCGGGTGGCGGTGGAAACATGCTTCGATACGACCACAAGACGGGGCAGGTGCGCATCATCACCGTCTGGCCTGAGGCGTACACCGGATGGGGAGCCAAAGATTGGAAGTACCGGTTCCAGTGGACCTATCCGATCCAATTCTCTCCCCACGATCCAACGGTGCTGCACGCTACCGGGAACGTCGTATTTCGTTCGACGGACCAGGGATCGAACTGGGAACCGATCTCGCCCGACCTGACCCGTAACGACGTAACGAAGATGGAGCCTTCTGGCGGTCCGATTACAAAGGACACGTCCGCGGCCGAGATGTACGGCACAATCTTCAGCTTCGTAGAGTCGTCCCATGAGGCCGGCGTGTACTGGGCCGGCTCGGACGATGGGCTGGTCCACCTGTCACGGGATGGTGGTGCGAACTGGAACCCGATCACGCCGATGCAACTGCCGGAGTGGAGCATGATCAATATGATCGAGCTGTCTCCGCACGACCCGGCGACGGCGTACCTGTCGGCGACCCTGTACAAGCTCGACGATAATCGACCGCTCTTGTACAAGACAGATAATTACGGGGACAGCTGGATCGAGATCACCTCCGGAATCCCGGAATACGACTTCACCCGCTGCATCCGAGAAGACACGGTACGCCGTGGCCTTCTTTACTGCGGCACAGAAACTTCTGCGTATGTGTCGTTCGATGACGGTGGTGAGTGGCAGCCGCTCCGCGCGAATATGCCGGTGGTCCCTGTCTACGATATGCAGGTCAAAGGCACCGACCTGATTGCGGCGACACACGGGCGTTCATTCTGGATTCTTGACGATCTTGAACAGCTCAGGCAGATGACGACAGACGTGACGAGCGATACGTTCAAGTTGTTCAAGCCGCGTACGACCGTGAGATCTGCGGCATCGTTTGGTGGAAGCAAGCCCGCACCGGGCAAGAGCTACCAACTTGGCCTCGGCTCGAACGTTACATTCACAGAGAGTGACACGCCGGAAGGCGCACGTGAGCTCAAGTTCCTCGACGCAGGTTCAAATCCACCGTCCGGCCCGGTATTCGCCTATTTCCTGAGAGAGGAATCGGCTGAGGGACAGGAAGTGGTGCTAACCGTTTCGGATGGAGCCGGTGAGACTATCCGTACCTTCTCGTCCAACAAACCGGAAAACGAGGAGGAGAACGACAAACCCAGAGAACGACGGGTTCCTGCGAATGCGGGCGTTAATCGATTCGTCTGGGATACTCGATACGGGCCCGCCCGGCATGTCCCTGGCGACAAAACGACGGAAGATCGGCTGAGGGGGCCGCTTGCGCCGCCCGGAAACTACAGCGTCTCGGTCACGGTCGGTGGTGAGATCCAGACCGAAAGCTTTGAGATCGTGAAGGATCCTCGTGTGCCCGCGACCACCGATGACTTCAAAGCGCAGTTCGACTTGCTTATCGAGATCCGTGACAGGTTGTCCGAAGTCCATGACTCGATTAACACGATCCGCGGCCTCAAACGCCAGGCGGATGAGTGGACCCGTCGCACTCGTGACCACAGCGCTGCGGACGCTGTTTCCTCGGCGGCTTCTTCGTTGAAGGACAAACTCAGCGCGATCGAAGAAGAGCTGATTCAGACCGAATATCGGGGCGCCCGCGACCGGCTAAATCTGCCCACGAAACTGAACGTGAAACTCGCTGAGATCACCAACGTGGTCGCAGCGGCCGACTTCGCACCACCTCAGCAGGCGCGTGATGTGATGGTGGATGTAGGGAGCCGAATTGCGCCACATATAGAACGACTCACGGAGGTAGTAAACACCGACGCGGCGGAGTTCGAAAACCTGGTGCATGAACTGGAGTTGCCCGCTATCGTCGCCGACCCGACACCATGAACCGAATACGGACTCAGGCTGCAACGTTGAAACGCATGATAGGGCTGGCGCATGCGTAACTTCGCGCTCATAACGTCGGCGGATCTCGTCGTTCGTTCGGCGTACCAGATGGGAAAGACACCCCTACTGCCGATATTCGCGGCCACACTGGGGGCGTCGGACGCTTTTCTGGGGTTGATCGTGTCGGTATCAACGCTAACCGGTATGGTGCTGAAACCCCTCGTTGGAGCTCTGTCAGACCGATGGGGCAGACGGTCGTGGCTGCTCGCGGGTACGGCCTTCTTTGCCCTGATGCCGTTCACGTACCAGTTTGTAGATACACCGGGCCAGCTGTTCGCCGTACGATTGATTCACGGTACCGCGACGGCCATCTATGGACCCGTTACGCTCGCTTACGTTGCAGAGTTGTCCGGCGGTCGTATTGCGGAACGATTTGGATGGTTTGGCACCGCCCGGAACGCAGGATACGTTATTGGCCCGGCCGCAGCCGGTTGGATGCTTGTGACGATGTCACCGGTAGCTGTGTTCACCGTGATCGGCCTTATCAGCGCGCTTGCGTTCTTGCCCGTCCTTCTGCTCGGCGAGTCGAGACCCGCTCAAAAAGTTGAGGCAACTCCGGTTTTGTCTGGCGCTCGACATTCACTTCTCAACGGGGTACGTACCCCGGCGGTCTGGGCCACCGGCGCCATGGAGGCGTCCGTCTACATCCCGCTTTATGCCATCAAGGTATTCGTGCCCGTCTACGCGTTGGCCGCAGGCGTCAACGTGGTGCTGGTCGGAACATTCTTCTCCCTGCAGGCGTTCACGCAGATGGTGGCCACCCCGGGCGGCGGCCGGGTGGCTGACCGCTTGGGTTACATCGTCTCATTTGGGACTGGAACCGGCCTCCTCGGCGCGACGCTCGCTTATGTGGCCACCGTCGACTCCGATATAGCGTTCCTCGTGCCTGCGGTTATGATCGGCATCGCCCAGGCGTTGATCCTGCCCGCCGCCACGGCCTGGCTCGCGACGTCGATCGACAACAGTCGGCTTGGAACGAGCCTGGGCCTCGTTGGTACTATGCGCAACGCTGGCAAAGTGGCCGGACCGGTGATGGCTGGTCTGTTGATCGCCTGGGTTGGATTCGCGGCGACGCTGCACATCATGGCCGTGGTGCTGGTGATAGTGTCAATTTTGATCTGGGCCCGCGGGGCCTTTGCCGTACGTCAGAAACCCTCGCTCCGCCGATATTCCGATGGGTCAGAGCGCATATCAACGGCACGTTAGCCGTGTATGGTCCCGTTTTGGGACATCGGTAATTCCTGTTATGCGAACGCAGACGGCATTGTCACATCGTTCACGACACCTCATTCATCGTTAGCCAGGAGCCCGGGAATGCAACACATCACGCCGCCACAGACTGATCGTCTGGCCTACGTCATCGGCCCATATCAGGAGCCGTTGGCGACGGTGGTGCCTGGTGAGACATTCCAGATCTCCACACTCGACGCGTTCGGCAACCGCATCGACTCGACCGACATCGATCTAGCAGATGTCATCCAGATGCCTTACGTGAATCCATGTACTGGTCCGATCTACGTAAATGGCGCGGTCCCCGGAGACACCCTGGCCGTCCGTATCGATGAAATACAGATGGCCCGCGACTACGCCGTGAGTTGCATCATTCCGGAGTTCGGGGGGCTGTGTGGAACGCCGTTTACCCGAGTGTTAAATGAGCCCCTCGAACAACGAATTCTGCTCCATCCGATATCGGGTTCCGAGATGATCCATGATCCAGACCTGGACATCCCGTCTCTCCCGGTCGAGCCTTTTTACGGGACGATCGGAACGTCTCCTGCCCTGGAGGCGATATCAACGCTGTCGCCGGGATTCCATGGTGGGAATATGGACGCCGCCGACGTATGCCCCGGCAACACCGTATATCTACCCGTCGCCGTAGATGGTGCGTTGTTGTTCGTAGGGGACGGCCACGCCGCGCAAGGAGATGCGGAGGTAAGTGGCGTGGCCGCGGAAGTACCTACGACGGGAACCCTCACCGTCGACGTGATTAAAGGCCAGTCCATCGCGACCCCGAGACTTGAGAACGACGAGTTTTTGATGTCGATCGGAAGCGCTCGGCCGATGGAGGACGCAGCGCGGATCGCGTTTTACGATCTCGTCACATGGCTTGCCGACGATTACGGTTTTGATCGAATCGCTGCATACCAGCTCTGCTCGCAGGTTGCGCGTGTGAGGTTGGCGAACATGGTCGATATCCTTTACTCGATCGTCGCCAAGTTTCCGAAGAGATACCTGCTCCGCTCATAGGCCGGGAAGTAATCCGAATTTGACCGGGCAAGAAGACAGGAATCTCTTTCTACCAGACCAGCCCGGCCATTTGACCAGGAGCTGAGTCCGTTTAATGTTCCTGGAGGAAATGGGGAGGGAGTGCCGTTCACTTTTTGGAACCGCTTACCGTGAGTTTGCCAGGTTCTTGTTGAATCATAGATTTCGTGTTTCGTCCTATAAGGTCGAAATGAAAGGTGAACTGGTGGGCCCTGTCGGATCTGAATATCTGGCCGACGACCTTCGGATCAAAAGGCAGTGTCTCGATCAACTCCGGCAGTCAAGGTGCCAGTTCAAAACTTCAGTCAAACTTCAGGTAAAACGCAGGCTGAGATACCACTTTTGAAAATACCTAACTGAACAAATCCATCGCATTTCGGGAATTTTGGGTCAAGGTTCAATCTTTCAACATATCAAGCAAACCTTTGCCGACACTCAACTGCGCAACGATAAGAAACTGAGTCATAAGTAGCACTTATTTGTTGCCCGAATTTTGACCACGTCACCGGATCGATGAGAATCAACCGTGTGAGTTGACTTACAGCTAAGTCAGAGCGTTCATGTGTACATGAAACTATCTGAAGTACTTTCGTTCCGGCGAAATCATACGTCGCTCAAAGACGCCGTTAAAACCTACATTTCCGCATGTCACGCTGAAGGGAAGACAGAGAGAACGCTCCAGGCATATAGCGAAACATTGAACCAGCTCCTAGATGTCGCTAAATCGGCTGGCTTCCCAACTCGTCTATCCGGATTCAGAAGTGAACATGTTTATGCGTTCATGGATGCAACTCGTATGCGAGGAGTCTCCTCCGGTACTCAACACAGGCGTTTCCGAGAGACGCGAGCGTTCTTCTCATGGTGTGAACGCATGGCTTACACCCTCGACCATCCTTTCAAAGGTATTTCAAATGTCAGGACCGGTACGAAAGTCATCAAACCGTTCACCAAAAGTGATATTGACCTGCCCCCCAAAAACTAGACCAGGGTAAATGTTAGAAACTCTGGTCTAGTTTTTGGGGGGCAGGTCATGATGATCACAAAGAGATGGATGATTTGACATTAACTGCGATCAGAATCGTTTATATATCAATACGTTGGTTTTTGTATCCGCATTCACATGTGACTTATTCGTAGTCGGCATCCAGCGAATAAGACCACCCGTTAGTGGGTTGGTATGCTTTTGATTTCCAGATGATTTCTGCAGCAGCACCAGCCTGCCAGCACCAAGAGTCATTCCACCATCGTCCCTTCCAGGTTGCCCCCCAACTGCCGGGGGAGCACGAGCCAGGCCAAATTGTGAGGCCACCAGCAATCCAACCCTCGCCCTCAAACTTCAAGGCGTCCTGACCATTGATCTGTTTTTTATTCATAGTGAGCGATACATCCCCCCTGGCAGAAACTACACACAACGCTTCACCGTGAGCATAACCTCGCAGAGACCCCCCATATGCACTCTGACCATCACCCGTGAAGTACCAGACTTCAACTTCCCCTCCGACACTCAACTTCAGCCAACAGCCGTCTTGTACGATCGGAATTTCGCCCTGCGCCCTTGCGTAGACACCAGTCATCCCCCCATTGTCTGAGGAGATCTTTTCTACCAGCTGTTCAAAGCCGTTGTCTTCGAGTATCTCCTTGCTGGCACTGTTTATTCGTCCAAACAGCAAAGACGCACCGACAGCGGCTCCAAACTCCTCGATCTCTCCGTCCCCCATCAAACCTGCGTATAGAACACTTTCTCCAAAACCAAAGACGCCTGCAACCGTATCAAGAGTGATTGCTTCGAGTTCGAAACCATCGTAATAGGTCACGCCTCCCTGGATGTCTTTATTACCTGGTGCAGTGGTGATCATAAGCTCGAAGTCGACGTGTTCAATGTCATATGTGAACATATGAGCCTTCACGTAATTCCCGTCTATAGTGAAAGCACCTGACTTGTTGTAGCTGAAAGAGAGATGGGGAGTTTCCAGGAAAATCTCCCCTCCGTCCTTCCAACCGCCAGGACCTTCGCCGGCCTCGGCTATCTTCGTTCGAAGAGCAAGATCAAACCTCTCGAAGTCGCCTCCTGGATTGTCACCATTGTCGGTGAAAGCTACCTCCCCACGGACCAGGTGGAATGCAAGCTTGTAGTCCGACTTTTTAAACTTCAAAGCTTCGCCCGCACCACCACCGAGTCCCATAAGTTTTGTCAGCTGCTGAGCTTTGTCTTCATTACCGCCATCTACGGCAAACTCTATGGCAGACTCTATGGCAGATATATCGAAGCATCCCTCATCTGGCTTTTCAGCTGCGTCTTCTATAGCGTCGTTCAGAACTTTGTAGGTTCCTGTGTAGTCATCCCAGTCTCCACCCCATAGCTGATAGAGAACGCTTTTGCACTTGAACCCATCGATTTCATCCGAACCTATTTCATCCGAACCTATATAAAGCCTCAGGTCGTCCGAGCCGGGATGCCACTGCCCCCCAAGCCATCGTTCAATATCTTGATCGTCGATATCTTGATCGTCGAGAGGGCTGTCCCCCGAGATATTCAGGGCATCTGCAATGGATTTAACACTGGCCGGGACAGAGCTCAATCCAGTGAATATTGTCGTATCGGTTTTCGTACCCGAATCAATCACCACAGATGAATCGAACTCAATCATTTCAAGAAGGTCATCAGGCAAAAGACTGGTCTGGTCTATGCCGGTGAGAATAAGCCCTTCTTTTCCTTTTTTCTTCGCTATGACAAGCGGGAAGTCGAGCCCAAGCCCGACCTCTGATATCCACACCTGTTCGGCTTTCAGGCCATTACTTCCAATGTAGTCAACACACCGCTCACACACCTGGACAGTGTCCGCGTGGGGTGTATAGACATGTAGTTGGATTTCTTCCGAGTCTTCCGACTCTTCCGAATCCTCTCCCTCCTTGGCTGAAACCAGCGCCCGCAAGGGTCCGAAATATGGAACGGTTATTGATCCGTCGTAGGTAATCCACCCAGGGCATTTAGGGTTCACATTGTCACAGTTGAATTCTGGATCAAGTACGTTCGCTGTGACACGAATATCCGGTAGTAGATCTGAATGATCGCTTAGTGTTACACCGTTATTTGACTTCAGAAGATAATGCAGGCCATCGAATTTCACGACCGGAACTTCATTGAACCGGGTGCCTCCGCTGGTCCCGTCCGGTTCCCACTTTGTCCTCATTGGAACCCATTCAACCGGCTCGTCCGCATCGTCGATGTTGTGAGGCAGGTTAACGCCTCCGCTGAGGAAGAGGCGTTTTTCAGGCGTGTCCGGGACTTCTGGTTCTTCCAGGAATTCTGCCACGCTTACTTTCATGGGTAAATTCCAGTGGTCGGCCAAGACTTCACTTTCGCCTGAAGGGCTTTTGATCTTCGCAGGGCATGCGCCGTCGAATCCGGTCACGTTTCCCGCGTAGGAGAAGTCTGCAGGAACCGGCAGAAAAATCTTCATACCAACATTGTGGTAAACAAGCTCGCTGTCCAGGAATCCCAGGTCTGCTGTGGTTATATCTATCGAATAACCATGAAGTTTGGCAGCAATGGGGCCATCGCCCATCTTCCCTCCGATTACATGTGATACGCCACCCCGTCTTATGTACGTATCAAAATCAGCGTTAAATGTGGCGAATTCATCCGGCTCGCCCGCATCATCTTCGCAGGTCCATTTGATCTCCCCTAATCCTGAAGCATTAACTCCTGGCATCGTCCATGACGGAGAGGTCGTCAGTGGGTCCCAGAGGGAATGGGTATCGTCGGTTGGGCTGTCGAGCTTGAACGACTTTGTTTCAGGGTTCGGCTGTGCCGCAGGCAGATCAACCGAGCTTATCGGGGGAACATACATATTCCAGTTGCCGCCAAAGTCCTTCCCAACTGTAAAACCTTTCGCCCATCCGGTAGTTACATCGGAGCCGATGTCACCCTCAACAAGCCCGCCCTTTCCTATATTCAGGGTCGGAAACTCTCCTGTAAATTCACTGAACGGGAGCACGTCATGCTCGGGCATGTAGTCGATGGACATTGCTCCATTGCCTATATTCCCACCTACAATCTCGCTGCCCAGTATTGTGATGTTCGCTCCGCCTGCAAACGTCCTCAAAAAATAAGGTACCGAGCTGATCCAGGAAACATACTGTTCCATTGACAGGGTTGCGTTTATCCCTTTTGAGCTGGCCTCAAAGTCGTCAACAAAAAACACCGTCTGTTGTAACAGGGCGTCATTCGAATTAACACGTTGGTTCACAGGGACTCTGTCGATCGGACCCAGGATCCCCCTGCCCTTAAACCTCTCGTAATATCGCGCATACATCTTTTCGGGCGAAGAGATTGTGGTTGGAGTGATATTTATTCGGCCAGTGAAGAAGGCTATGGGCAACTCGTCCGCGACCAGGTACCAGTCAATATCATCAGCCCAGTCCTGGTCCTCGTAATCGATCTCTGATACACCGCCTGGGAGGCCGTTACTCATGACCTTATCCGTGGAAAATTCGAACTTGCGTGTAACCCAGGTTTTATCCAGGTCTATGTAACCGAATTTATCACCGTTCTCTACAAGGTTAAAACTCGTGTCCAGAAGAACTCGAACGTCTGCATAAGAACCTTTTGGGTCAAGCACTATGTTCTCAATCGAGTAATCAAACTGGCCTGCACCTGTAAGAACAATGGCGCCATGGACACCTTCTGCAGTCCCTCCAGTGACGACCCCGGATGCTGTGGCTTGAATGCTGTTGAATGAGATTTTTACGCGATACTCTCCACCTGTAAGATCTCCGAATACTGCGTAACCGGTACCGCCACCTTTAACTACCTCTCGCTCCGGCTCGGATACCGCGGTCCATTCACATACCGTGACTATCGCCTCGTATTTCTCATTTGCTCCGAATATCAACGTCGCAGGCGCATCTATGGTCGTAAGTTTCGGCGGTTTCTCTGGTCTGCATCTGAAGTCGCTGAAATCATCCTCAGGAAGTCCCTGCAGGGCATCAATCTGAATACTGTTCGGGCTTGTAACCGAGATCGGCTCACCTGTATCCGGATCAAGCGTGACTATCACGTACCAGTAAGTGCCATGGTCAGCGTCCTCATCCAGGTATTCAATTCCTCCGTGATCACCGTTACTGGGACCGCCAGGCTTCCCGTAATACGGGTTTACTGGTGATGCGGGGTTG
>Ga0187827_10003393_pt1 | contig 20597 bp, 11 predicted proteins | sample ETNtaG_39_FD_167969 | JGI IMG/M metagenome (GOLD analysis project Ga0187827, IMG submission 167969) | Marine microbial and viral communities from oxygen minimum zone, Eastern Pacific Ocean - ETNP2014_SV_150_PacBio MetaG (Illumina Assembly) | ecosystem: Environmental > Aquatic > Marine > Hypoxic... | reverse complement strand
AATGGCCTGAAGGCGGGAATCAACTTCATTCATCCCGCCTATTGGATGGACTGTTACGAACGGGTGAATTATAATCATCCAACTATTTTGAGAACTCTTCCACATCCACCACAAGGTAGCCGTAAGGGCCTGACATCGGAGACTACTGGATTGACAGTGGTACATTTGGGACAAGCAATGGTAGGGACCTCCGGCATATCTGATGTGTCTGGCATATCGTCTTCTCCTATCCGCCGAGGTGTGATGAGTGTTGTCACCATCCACACCCCACCAACCAAGCCCATCAAAGCCCCAAGGTTCTCTATCGGATAAGCGAACCAATATGCTAGAGCTACCAAGGGAATGAGGAGTGATTCGAGATACAATGGCTTCCGAGTCTTTCCTTTACTCAACAAGAAACAAGTGCCGAACATGACGATTATCAATCCCAAGCAGATCATGAACAGTGGAAGTGGTGCATGAAGAGGATTGGTTGATGGTTTGATTTGGACATCCATTCTGCTCCAATCAAGAATATCCTCTGAACTCAGAATGAGTACCTCTTTGGTCAAATGCCTTTCATGACTGAAATGAAGGTCTTCCGTTGAATCTTCACTGATTCCAATCAATGAAGACTGGCTATCCGTTTGCAGATCTACTTGCAGACTGACGGATTTCCAGAACACATCGATTTGAGGGGAAATGAATTGTTCAAGGAATTCAAAATATTCGCCATCGTTGATCGATTGAGTGGTACTTACCCTCAACTTCACCGGCTGGCGTGAAACGGTGTAGTCATCATTCAGTTCAATTTGAACTTGGAAGGTGTGGAATTCATTGAACCCTCCAAGCAATCCTTCAGGCTCCAGTTGCAACCCGCGTTCAAGGAACCAATTCATCAAAGCCCCTGACTGCAGTGTTGTTGCCATCTTCTCCAATTCGGCATTATCAATCACCTTGTCAGAATACTGTTCCTCGGAGAAAACGCCATCGAACAGAGCCCATGTCGAATCAGATTCGAGTTCTGTTGCTCCTTGATTTGTAATCCCCCAACGCATCCAATACGCCATGTCATCCTGTATGGTCAAAACCGTGGTTCTGGTAATCACCAGATTCTCAGCATCTTTCTGAATATCTGCATCTATCCTGACGTTCAACACACTACTATGTGCGGGACGAAGTGGCTCATCTTCACTGTAGAATGTGGTGGAACCATCACCATCACCAAGAGTGATATCGAATTCAGCCATAGCCTTCCAAGACTCGGAACCAGATTGGAGAGAGTATTCCACCAATACTGTGATTGATTCTTCTTGGTATCCGTCAGGTGCTGTCCATGACCAAGTTGCTTTGACGTCTTGACCAGATGGTGTCTTCACAGGTTGTTCAGTTATTGCCACACCATCCACTGAGCAGTGGATGTCTCCGTTCTCAATCAATTTCTGACCAAATCCCGAGCGTAGAATCGCAGGCAGATGCAGTGTTCTTCCATCGACCAAAGGTGTCTGTAGGTCTATATCTAGAAGGGGCAGGTCTCCAATCAGACTGCTGCCGTGGTCTTCATCCCCCCACTGGAATTCGATAGACGCTCCTCCGGAAGGAACCACGAACACCATTGTTGAGAGTATGAGTTCAACCGAGACAGTATCGCTGCTGACCAATGACCCGGCATCCACTTCTATTTCGAGATCTAGAGTACCTTCTCCATTGGGGAAATACACCTCCCCTGCGGGTGTCTGAGCTGTGAATGAATTAGGTCCAATGTCTATCTGCACAGTCCCATTCAATTGAACACCAGCAGCATTTTCGATTTCATAGTGGATGCTGAATTCCCAGGTGGTTGCTTCGTATTCACCATGGAAATCTGGTTGGAATGTCCAGATCCCAATACTTTCCTCGCTTGGGATGGAAGAAGAGATTGGTTTGCTTTGCAGGTCTCCTCTATCATTGTCAAATGGACTCAGGTCGTCCGCAGCAACAAGAAACAGTTCAACTGATTGACTATCGCAACATTCTCCTGCGGCCTGAACTTCAATCGCAAGATGCTGAGTACTTGACATCACTGTTGCCAGTATCAACAGGCTGAGTACGACAGGGCGTAGACTCGTAGCCCTACCTGCCATGTTCCGCTGTGCAGATGAAGTGCCTTTCAATCCAACGCTTCAGCGGGTGCTATTCATGCAATTGGCAGGTCACAATGCTCGTTCCAGCACGCTTCCCAATTCTCTCTCAAACAGAGTGACCAGTGCTTCTGAGACTTCTTCGTGCAGGTCGTCGGGAAGAATGGAAAGGCCGAGTCTGGCAGCAGCTCTTGTTGCCTTCAGTTCAGCATATACCGTTCTGGCTTTGGCGTTGAAGTAGTAGGTCAATGATTCACGTAATTCTTCTTTCAATTCAGGGTCATCATCAATCTTGTTCTTGATATGAGCCTTCAATTCATCCTTGACCAAATCTCTGACCGCTTCAAGGACGAGGTCCTCGGTCTGCATCAAGTCTCGCAACTGTTCTCGCACTGAACCCGTAAGAATCCTCTCGATAGCCATGCTTGTGCGATGAGAGGGGCATTTTTCAACCATTGCCTTGAATCGAAGTCCTAATTTTGCAATGGAATGGTTGAAAACCGGAGGTATGTTGCGTTGGGCTGGTGGAACCCGTGTCTGAAGTACGCATTAGAGATCTCGTCTTGACCGACGAACATGATACAGTTGAATTAGAAGATAGCCTTGTTGATGCTGCAACGAAGTTACTATCTCTCCCGAGAGGTATTCTTGTTGCGCTTGATGGAGGTAAAGTGAAAGGAGTATTGACAAGCATCCAGATTCTATCTGCCGTTGCTGAAGGAAGTGATATGGAGGCCGAGAAATGTGGCGCACATATTGATACTGATGTTATGGAAGTAGGACATGATGATATTGTTTCGGAGATAGTTGCGGCAATGAATGAGCGCCGTCCACATGCAGTTGTTGCAACTGATGATGAGGGTAATTTCACAGGCTATTTCTCTCCAAATGATTATCGCCAAGCAATGGCTCTTGCTCAGAACAATCCGGCGATTCAAGCACTTGAAGAGTGAGTATCAGTAATGGCATAGAACGAGAGCATCGTTCTCAATCACTGCATAGCCTATTCGTTCCAGTTGAACCATTGTTCCATCTGGGTAGGTATTATCCTCCAATATTCCAGATTCCCTCTTCAGAGTATTCTCCTCTCCAGAATAGAGGATGCTTTCTGTCCCCGCACTGTTCCAGTGAACGATATTCGCTCCTGGCTCGGGTTCGATGGAGGTAAGAATTGCCTTTCCATCGTCGCTGAGCTGAATGTCTGCGAAGTCTTTGAGGCGCATTCTTCCATTTTCTTGCTTTGCCATTTCAAAGTCTGATTTTTCGATATGCACGGTGCCGTTTGACAGGTCAATCCTGCGAACTGGAAATTCATCATGCTCCGGATGCCCTGGAACCTCAAGGAACGATGGAGCCTCGACATTGCTGGTATCCAGTTCCAATGCGATAGCATCACGAACGAATGCCAATCGGGGCGAGCCTCTGTCTATGACCTTGGTATTGTGAGAGTTGAGAGTGGATAATGCAACGCTGATGTCTTTCTGTGTCAAACCTAATTCAATCCAGAACGAGCGTAGTGCTTCTGGGCGGATTCCTCGCCTTCGCATGGCTGCGAGAGTGGGGAGTCTGAGATCATCCCAACCAGTGAATTCACCTCCTTCAATCGCCGCTCTCATCCCCGATGTCGAGAATCCTCCATATTCGTGAACCTTCACCCTACCCCAATATATTGTTTCAGGATATACCCATCCAAAATGTTCGTAGAGCAGCAACTGCTTACGGGTAGAGTCCATCAGGTCTTTGCCTCTGATGATATGTGTAACTCCCTGCAGATGGTCCTCAACAGCACTCTGGAAATCTAGCAATGGCCACACCTTCCAACGATTGCCAATCTCAACTCTTGGGTGCGGGTTTGCATCAGTATCCTGTATTCTGAGGGCTGGCCAATCCCGTAAGGCAGGATTCGGCAGACTCATCTCGGTTTTGACGCGGACAACAGCATCTCCTGCTTTCAATACCCCATCTTTCATCTGGTTCCATAGTTCGATATTCACTTTCACATCGGCACCCCGGTGCGGACAATTACTCATTTCCAGCCGATGCTGTTTGAATTCATCAGCACTGCATAGACATACATATGCACCATTCATCTTCAGTAGTTCCAAGGCATGTTGATGATAGATATCTATTCGATCGCTTGCAATCACCACCACAGGTTCGATGTCGGTCAGCCAACGTACTTCTTGTTCAATCATTGAATATGATTCTGGCAGTGGTGGTTTACGTACAGTGTCGGTATCATCAAATCGTAGAATCAATTTCCCACCAAGCGATTTCGCATACTCAGAATTGATCACCACTCCTCTACTGTGCCCAAATGATAGAGGGCCATTTGGATTTGGAGCAAATCTCAGAATCACCTTTCCAGCATCGGCTTCAGGTAGTTCAGGAAGTCCTTGTCTTCGTTCTTTGACCTGTTTCTCCAAGAGATGTGGGGCCAGAGAGCGCAATTCCTCTCTTATCGATTCCAGACCACTTTCACCTGCTTTCATATTGGCTTCTTCAACCAAAGAGGCAACCATTGGAGAGATCTCCTTTCCATGCGCTCTCAGGTCAGTTCGTTCTCCCATCAGGCGCCCAATCACACTGCCGGCTTTTCCCTGACCTTCGTACTGAAGGGCATTCTGGAGACAATATGCGCGGATGAGGTCCGCTGTCTCGGAGTCGGGTTGCCAAGTCATGGTTAGTCCTCGCGGGAATACCCCCCTTCAATGCGGTGGCTGTAATTCTCCTCAAAACAGGGTTCTCTGTGCAGGTTCAGGCCCATCGCTATCAATTGAAGGTCTCGTGGGAGGGGGGTGTCCAAACATCTCTCTACTGATGTCTGCTGTAGTCTTCCATCTCCATCGCAACACATCATCTGGAACTCCGTCGACAATCAATTTTCTGACGGCTTCTCTAGTCACTGGGTCAGAAGGATATCCAGAACCTAATGCGATATTCTTGTTGAGGGAAAGTTCTGCGATGGCCCTATCACGACATTCCTTTGCTAGAATACTTGCCGCACCAACTTCAGGAAACAGTTCATCTGCTCCATGCCTACTGTCAACCTCCCATCCTTCCAATGGCCATTCATCGAGTTGTTCACATACCTGTTTGCCGAATCTCAGTTCATTGACATCACAGGCATCGAGACGAATGATTCCGCTTGAATCAGCAGGAAGAATCTGGTTGACTAGGTGTGCGAAGATGTCGCGCTCATGTTGATTCAGATTAGATCTCTGCATTGCATTGTCAATCGCTGCAGGACTTGATTCATGGATATTGATCAGCCAGCCTCTCTTCGTTGATTCAGTCAATAACCACGCTTCCAAATCAGCCCTTTTTTGGCTGGTGAGTTGTTTTGAATCTTTGATTCCAGCATCTATGAGTATCTGCAGGTCATTCTCGGGACATGCGAATGCAGCCACTACAAGTGGTCCGATAACAGGGCCTCTTCCGGCTTCATCGACTCCAATGTTCCACATTCTCAGTCCTCGAGGTCAAGGTCATGGTCGTCTTGAAGGGAGCTAACATTTTCCGTCCTCTTGCTTTCATCCTCACCAAGATCGAGGTCCAAATCCAAGCCTTCAGCATCAGAATTGTCGGGCAATGGAATCTCCTTGTTCTCCATCAGACCTTTTGGGTCATGGCGTATGGTGCGTTCAGGAACAGCTTCCACTTCGGGTAATGAAACATTTGAGTCGTGAGGTTTAGTACCTCCTTGCAACAATCCCGATGCTAGGTCATCCATCTGTGTCAGAGCCTGCTTCTCGTCGTGATGGTCGAGTACAATGCTCGCGGCATCGATCAATTCAGGCTCAATTGGCTTTGCTGCGCCCTTCTTTCTCGGGCCACTGGTCAGATTGAAGGCGGCAACGAAATGTTCTGCATCCATGCTTGGGCTATCTGGAATGTCAATCTCTTGAGAATCTCTCTCCCCGAATTTTGCTGATACATCGACAAAAGATTCTTCTTTCTTGTTCGCAGTGATTTCCATCAGCGCTTTTCTTTCTCTTTCCTCGCTGATCAATCTTCTTCTTCTTTTCATTGTCAAGTGGATGGCTAATGCAGAGAATATGATGGCAAAGAGAGTGTATGAATGTCTGCTCCATGCTTCTTCGATATTTGAGAGCAAGGGTTCGAGATTGAGCCATGAGTCTTCATCCGCCTTTTCCTGATCTGCTTGCCAAGGAATCCCTATCCACGAATGGTTGGCAGAAGCGAATACTTCGTCTCCACCGGGGTCAGAGAAACTCCACATGCTCACATTCATCCATAGTGTTCCGTTCAGTTGCTCGTCTTCGGGCAGGTGTGCCCAAGACCTGAACGTCATGTTCTCTCCTGGCTCGATATCGAGCATTTGGAAATCCCTCAGTGTCTCTGCACGCCAATCAAATTCAGCCTCATTAGGAGGAATCAAGCCATGTTCTGTATAATGGCTAACTGTAAGCACCACTATCAGCCCATCAATTCCGTTCCCTTGGTTCTTTACTGTGCAGGAAAGTGTCATGTTTCCTTTAGCATCAATTTCATCGATCACCTCTTCAAATATCCAGTTAGACTTCAATGCCACTGTGACATTGATACTTATTGTATCAATCACTGTGTTATTCCATTTCAGTCTCAAATTCCAGACTACATCATCCTCAGAGAACGCTTGCACTCCTTCTTGCACAGAGATGATGATGCTGGAAACATTTTGGCTTTCCCCTTTTGAAAGTATCACTTCACTTGACTGGTGGCTGATTTCGGCCCATTCTGGATAGATAGGGAAGAGAATGTATTCATCATCATAATTTCCGTTGTTAGTGACCTGCACGGCCCCCTCACATGATTGACTCGGGTCTAATGAGCGACACTCAAATCCAGTGAAATCAAGTTCGCCACTCCGTTGCCGTAGAATTTCTGCACTCAGTTCGACTGAATCTACACGGCTTGGAGCCGCTGGGCTGTAGACAGCCACTTTGATGGTCACGTTTCCACCTGCTTTGTATGGTGCTTGGAAATTGATATCGACCACGCCGCTTTCATTCACACCGACCAAGGAGACGTTGTATTCGGTGGCAATTCGGATGGTCCAATCATCAATTCCCAGAATATCATTTGCTTGTCCATTTTCGATTGCTACTCCATTTGCTTCCAGTGGTGTTATCTCCACTTCTATCCTAGTCTGGGAATTGCCAACGTTGCGTAACCCAAGCCGCAGTTTACCGGTTCCGCTGGGCTCGACCACCAGATCATCTTCGAACCAATCGATGCTAGTATTATGGAATACTTTTGGGACAATGGTGAAAGTGTAGAGTGAAACCCTGGTGTCGAGCGATGAAGTTGCACTCATCGTCCATGATTTTTCCACTCCTGCCATGGGTGAGCCATTGATGACTGGGGGAACCCATACTGAGATATTGACCCAACCAAGACCACCTGATTCAAGTTGCATATCTGTTCCGTTCCATGGTTCAGAACCAAGGTCCCACTCCATATGCCATCCCACGTCGCCATTGAGTTGGATGAGTGGCGTATCCTGATGAGAGCCAGTGTTGGAGATATTCAAGGCAAAGGAGAAGGGAGTATCTGGATTGACATTGAAAGTTGAACCAGAACTGCCCCAGGTCAAGTTACTAGACAGGTCTATGGAGATGCTGACACTATTGTTGTAGAAAGGAATCTGTTCGCCACTCTTGAACCACGATAATCCTAGTGTCTGGAATCCAAGTTGAGCATCAAAATCAGGAGTGAGGGTGAACAACAATTGTCCAAGCGCATTCTCATTCATTTCAACACCAGACTGTGGAAGTCCAGAGACCTCCACATCGGTCAATTGGTTGGTGGTGTTGATGTTCACCATCAGATCTTCAGGTAGTTGGTTGTGCCAAACCATGGAGACATCGGTGCTCTCAGAGCGATGTAGGTGTATCACTCCAGGGTCAGAAACCGTGAAATCGCCATCTCTCGCGGAGGAAGGTGCTAATTCCTTAGACCACAACTGTTGTTCCAAAGATGTCGATGATGAGCAAATGAATGCGCATAACAGCACGATGGTCCATCTCCTCATGGATGTCCGGCGAGCATTCATGCCTTCAATAATTACCTTTGATGGACTTATCTTCCCTATCGGTAGTATCATCTGTAACCCTTCCTCTGGAAAAGCATGGCGCCACCATGGCCTTTCAAGAAGAAGAAGCAGGAAACAGAGAATTCACCTGCCCCAGTGGCATACGAATTGGGAGACGGCAGTTCTGCCAAGACACTTGCAGACAAGTCTCATGTAGAGAGCACTGATTTCAAGGCAGCTATGGCTGCTCTCTCAACTCCGCATCTTGATACTGCAACTCCTGAGGCTGATTTGAATGCTCAGAGTGAAAGCAATACTCCCGTTCATGTACAATCTTCAGATGGGTATTGGTATCTGAAAGCAGCAGATGGCAGTTTTGAGCCAACCCCATACGTCAAGTTGGAGGATGGCTCGTTCAAGCCACACGCATGATCATCGCCAAGGGTTACTACTTTGCGCAGATAAATCAGGAGCACCGGGGACGTCAGGGTAAGGAGCGAATTCCATGCTGGATGATTTCCCTCCTTTCCGTTGTCTGATGAGCATGAGTACCAGAATCATGATGGTGACTGCCAAAGTTACTGCCAGAGTGGCGGTGGTGGTGGACTTTCCTTTCAATTCTGAAGATTGAGCATCATCAGAGGCGTCTGTATTTCCGTCTCCAGAACCATCTTCTCCGGGGGTTGGCAAGACCGGTGTTGTGACATTCACTTTGTTCTCTTGGCATAATTCCTCAGTTCCTCTTTCAATACAGACTGAGACATTGAAACTACCATTATCAGTCCAAACATGGTAGACGGTTGAGCCTGTGGAATTTCCACCATCGCCGAATTCCCAGTTGATACGATCCACAGTAATGTTCAATTGGATGGCGAAGGTGATGTTTTCATACATTTCAATATCTTCTGGTATGGAAATGGCAATGAATCCTAATTCTGGAGGAGGGGGCTCAGGAGGCTGTGTGCCCTCATCAATCTCTGAGTCGCAATCATCATCCTTTTCATTCCAGATCTCAATCGCATCGGGATTGATTGCGGAATTATTCTCGTCGCAGTCTTCGAACCAATAGAATCCGTCTCCATCCTGATCTGCATCGAAAACCAATGGGTCGGTTTGGTGAATCCAAATCTCCACAAAATCAGAAAGTCCATCATCATCTGTGTCTGAGTCATTGAAATCAGTTCCATATTGTGAATACTCAGAATAATCAGAAAGTCCATCATCATCCGCATCGCTCAGCATGAAATCTTCATCTATCAGGCCATCACAATCTTCGTCAACACCGTTCAAGGATTCAACCGCACCAGGGTGAATGGAAGAGTTTGATTCATTGCAGTCATCGAACCAATACCAGCCGTCTGCATCCAGATCTGGATCTGGGACTAATGGATCAGTGCCGAGTTCCAACACTTCTCGTCCATCTTCCAATCCATCATCATCAGTATCGTTGTCGAGGTGATTTGTACCATGCTGATGCCATTCAGCCCAGTCGTCAAGTAAATCTGAGTCTGAATCAAATTGATCAAACCCTTCGTCAGTCGCATTGTCACAGTCATCGTTGATACCATTCAGTATTTCCACTGCAGCAGGATTGATGGAAGCATTTGAGTCGTTACAATCATCAAACCAATAGAATCCATCAGCATCAAAATCAGCGTCAGCAACCAAAGGGTCAGTGCCGTGTACGAGGACTTCATCTCCATCGTTCAATCCATCTCCATCAGTATCCCATAGGTTGGGGTCTGAGCCGATGGTCCCAACTTCAAGACCGTCGTTAAGGCCATCGTTGTCAGAATCATTATCCAAGGGATTCGTGCCATAGATAAGGACTTCATGGCCATCTCCTAAACCGTCGTCATCGGTATCATAGTCGTCAGGGTCGGTGTTGTGGACATCGGTCTCATTGCTGTCCCATAACAAATCACCATCACTATCCACAACAGCATTTGTTCCATGAAGCATCAATTCCCAGTGATTCCAGGTTCCGACATCCTGATTTCCATCATCATATACCTCCAGTGTCCAAGTTCCTTGAGATAATTCATTCCAGTGTTGAACACTTGAGAATACCCATTCATCGTAGTTATTACCACTATCTCGATTAGCGACATAGTTGATGAGTTTTGATTCGGTTCCATCTGGAGATATCAGGGTGATGTCGAGGTCACTGCGGTATGGGTGACTTGCATCAAATAGTATCTCAACGGATTCCAGCATGATGTTGTCATTGACTACAAAGGTCGAGACCACCGGATTGTTGGGGTCATTATCGGGAATGGATTGGGCGACGTTCACAGTACCCGAGGTCAAGTTGACCTCGGTACCTACGGTTGTCCAGTTATTGGCAATGTCAACAGCATGTCCTGCGTCGATAACTCCGAAGCCATACTTGTGATTGAATTGAAGACCGGCTCCGTTGGCACTCCATCCTGAATCGCTGGCATCATTCATTCTCGAACTTTGTACCAAGACATGCTGCACATCTCTCCATGTCAGATTTGAGTTGGCTTCGAGCATCAATGCGATAACTCCTGAAACCAAAGGCGTTGCACTTGAAGTTCCTCCGAATGAATCTGTGTAGTCCGAATTGCTGTAGCCGCTGGAGCCTTGGAGGTCAGTGGTTGTGATTCCAACTCCGCTGCCATCAGAAGGTGCAGAGACCAATACGTTGGCGCCAGGTTCTCCATATGTGGTCTGGTCCCCATCGTGGTCGACTGCAGTCACTGAAATCGTGTATCGACTGTTGGCATATCCATCAAGGTTTGAGTCATCGTCGTTTGAAAGCCCATTTCCTGCAGCCCATGTGATGATGTTTCCAAGTCCACCACGTCCACTATATGCATCATTCTCGAATGCAGCCAGCATGTATGGACCCGGAGCTTCCAATGTGTAGCCATTATCCGAGGGGCCCCAACTATTGCTGTAGATATCGATGGCCTGATTCTGATGTGAGAGAGCGTCTGCTTCGTCAGTGTCTGACTTGCTGCATGCAATTAGTAGAAGCCCTGTCAACGATGCATCTGGAGCCGCTCCACTGACTCCTTTGCCGTTATCTCCAGTTGCTGCTGCGACTCCTGCTGCTGAGGTGCCATGGCTATTCCAACTGCTAGGCATTGGGTTGCCATCATTTCCACAGTAATCGTAGTCCAGTGTATGGTCGTAATTGCTTGACAAGTCTTCGTGGTCGTGTTCCAGACCATCATCGACAATACCTATTGTGACTCCCGTTCCGAGCACTTGGTCCCATGCACCGGAAATGTTGACATCTTCTCCTGATACTCCATTGTCCTGCCCAGTGTTCTTCAAGTGCCATTGGTCGTCAAAGAGTGTGTCATCAGGTATCATTCGTGGCAGGCTTACCTTCTTCAATAAGGGATAGAAACTCTCTACTTCAAGTTCAGAGAGAATTGACACTGGTTCAGAGTTAGAGTCGAATCTCCATATCCATGCATCTTCCAGCAGTGGTGCTGGAATCAGTGTTGCTCCAGCAGAAGTTGCCATCCTTCGGCTATGCATCTCGCTGGGTCCACAATCTGATGGTGGAGATACCACCATCCATTCCCTGTTCTGTAATTCATTGATCGAATAGGTTTCAAGATTTGATACTCGGTCGAAAGATGATTGTATTGTTCGTGAATATCGTGCCAATCCACACGCAGCATCAGATTCTTCAGAACCTTGTTTATTCATTGAATCTGAATGAGTGGCTGAAATGGCAGGTGTCCAAGCCATGGTCAGCATTGAGAGCATCAACAAGAGTGTACTAGTGCTCTTCGCCAATCCCATGATTTGTGGAGTCTAGACAAGCCCTTTTGGTCTTTCCATGTCTTGAATCTAGAGGACAGGGTCTCGAATAGCTTGACGCAAGGCCTCTACATCGAATTCCGCTGCATGTAATGGAACTCTTAAATCAAAATAATCGCCTACAACAGGGTCTATCTCTCCCATCTGGCCCACTTCTTTGCCAGAAATGAGAATCCTTGCAGAACGCCCTTTCATCCACGGGCCTTCTTCAACGGCAACTGTTTCCCAACTGATGTCCAGTTCTTGTGAGTCTGTTCCAAGGTCTCTCAACAGTGCTTGAGCCATGCCTCTACTCTGCGAGAATGAGGAGACCTGCTCAGCGCAAAGCCAAGCAATCCTGTTCCGATTTTTATGGCCTCTTACACAGATGCCAGATTCGTAGATACGTTGTGGCAATTCATGTCTCCGATTTGCGGATAACAATCGCAACAGACTAGGCAAGATGGATTGGCGAAGAATGGTGTGTTCTCCAGTGATGGGATTCATGATGGTGGTGACTTCTCCATCAGTTGGAATTCTGGTCGCTTCGAATTGATCAGTCTCATTGGAGAGTGTCAGGCTCTGGACCTGCTGAAGTCCAAGTCCTTGGAGACAATCTCTGAGGCGACGAATGAAGGTGGCATCTTTGCGGGGAACTGCTGTGGTTGGAAATGTAGGAGTGGCTTCTCCAAGATTCTCGTACCCATGTCCAATGGCAATTTCCTCAATCAAGTCGATGGGGTGCAGGATGTCGAATCTCCACCGTGGCATCTCAATCACCAGCCATTCCCCCTGTGGTGAAACGTCAGCCATTCTATCACCTCCTGTGCCATTGGAAGGTTCTCTGCCCAGATATCGGCCACCCATTCTACTGATTGCGAGTTGCAATTCGTCATCACTGAATCCATGCCCGAGAATCTGCATCACCAATTCTTCAGGAACTCTGTGTTTCTGTGGACTTCCATCTGGGGTGTTCAATTGCTCGTCGTGACAGGAACTTGTTCTAACCGATTCAATCACCCCGCCGCGCGCTGCAAGTTGCAGACAGACGAGCAGCAAACAGCATTCGCAAGCCCTTTGATCCCAACCGGTGACATCGATGAAGAAGTCCGTGGTCGAATGGCTTACAGTGGTATGGTCACCATTGATTATCGGTGGAAATGACAAGACTTTGTCTGTGGCATCCAGAATCACGGGATAGCGGTCAAAACCCTCGAGGAGGTGAGCATAATCCACTCCTTTCTCATGCTTGCTGAGAATTTCATCTATGCTCATGGAATGAGTCATCTGCAGAGGAGTGAAAGAGTAGTCTCCTGGAACGCACACTACCCTGAATGGTGGTGCCAATGTTGCAAGATCATGAACTCCAATCGACGCTCTTCTTCTTCCCCTTCCGATAGCGAAATGCAATTTTTCTTGGTGATCCATCAGGGCCTTGATGAAATTCTCCTTGTCCTCAGCAGTAGCACCACTGTCAACTCCTCGTACAATCGCACCTAGAATGACAGGTCTGACCTCTGCAAGGGCAATATCGACATCCATGCTAACTTCACCATCTACAACATCCAAAGCAGGTTGCGACTCAGTACCATGAAGAAAAGGTCTGATGGCATGAGCCAAAGTTTCTCCAGATAGCAGGTCAGGGCGGTCAGGGAATATCTCAATCTCCAGCATCTCATCATCGCATCTGTCAATGTCGGTTCCAAGAAGAGGAAGTTCATCCAACAGTCTGGTGAAGTCGTGTTCAACTCCATGTGTTGCCTGAATCTTGTTCAGAAGTTCCTGTTCCACTTTGATCGTTGGCATCAATACACCTCAATTTGCGAACCAATGTGGCAGTGGACGTCCATATCCGGAGAGACGGAGGCCACTGGTTGAGGCCGTTTCATGATCCAAAGCCCGCAGATGTTTTCGGGTCAGATTATCAATGGTGGAAATGCCAAGATGCACCAACCAACCACACAATCCTTCGTGAAGTTCTATCAGCCATGTCTCGATGGCTTGGCTGGAATCATCCGGTACCTGACAACTGAGGATGGTTGAACCAGCAGCACAAGAAATTGCGAGATCAGCTGCATCAGCATTCCAATCAATGCTAAGCCCCGAAAGAATCCCATCAGTAGCCATTCCCGAAGATGCGGCAGAACGTCCAACCAATGGGAGGGCGGAATTTGCACTTCTTCCACTCGAATCTCCAAGCCTTGCGATGACTGCATCAATTCCACAACCAGTTGCTGCGCGATGTAATCTTTCGACACGGTCAACATCATCGGTGAAGATGATCGGGGAATCTTCATCCAGAATTCCTCGCAATGAAACCACGATGCCATCAAGAACGGGTGAACTGAATGTTGGAAGCGCTGCAAGATCGAGGACCACTCCGCCAGCCTTCTCCAGAAGCGTGGAACAATCATTCAGATTATTTGCATCAAGCATGACTAGGTCAATGCTTCTAGGCTCCTTGCGGACAATGAATGGTTGAATCGAGATCAGATTTCCCTTCAGACCTTTGCCTGAGTCTCTCATCGGAATCAAAGGCAGGGGTAATCCAATCGCTTTTGCCTCTCCACCTCTTTCGGCAAGAAGCACCAAGGTGTCTCTTTGAGAGTGGGGTGGGATTACATCTTCACCACCGTTGACCAAGCCGATTCCACCCCAACCGCCGCTCGGTACGGAGTCAGGAGCAGCGGGTCTGATGGTGGAATCGTCAACTGCAGTCAAGCAGACTGCATCGTTGGGCACTTCAAGCGTCGTGTCCCCAATTTCAGAGTTGAGTTTCTTGGCTTCGGCCGCGCTGAGAGAATCCATTTTGATACCTTCAGGAATTGCAGGGCAACGGCCGTTGATGATGATTCGACCCCCTGTCATTCCAACGCCTGGTTCTCGCCCAACATCACCATGAACGACAATCGTGCCTCCGCTCATGCCTCCCCCTGTCCTGAGTCCGGCATCTCCCCTGATCATTAACAGTCCACCTGACATTTGTGAACCGGCATCATCTCCTGCACCATCTCGGACGGTTATTCTGCCATCGCACATACCATACCCTAAGAAGGCTCCAACGCCTCTTTCCACAGAGAGATTTCCTCCGTTGTTCCAGGCTCCAAAAAGTTCGCCTGCAGTGCCTTCCAAAGTGAAGTTTCCACCGGTTGAGAATGCGGCCACGCAATCATTCAGAGCGCCCAACATCCGTAGCCTAGCACCTTCAGGAAGACCGGGTGCGACACCCATCTCTCCCTGTTTGGGATTTGGCTCTCCGTTTCGGCTCCATCCTACTTTCATTCCTTGGTCCAATTGCAGGGCACGCTCGACTAGACGCGCTAGGTCTCGGTTCAATTGGAGGCTGCGAACCACATCCTCTCGCATCTCGGCCATCGTACTTGCCAATACCTTGCGGTCTTCAATCTGTCCACGCATAACTCATCTTGAATGGCGTAATGCCACCTTTGACTTGATAGCGGGGCGTCGTAATGTTCATGGGTGGGCCGCAGAAGCAGTTGAATGAGTGGTGAGTGTTATGGTCACACGAGTTGGGATAAATGGTTTTGGAACCATCGGCAAGAGAGTTGCAGATGCTGTTGCAGCACAATCTGATATGGAAGTGGTTGGGGTTACCAAGACTGGCCCCTCGTTCGGATGTGATCTTGCAGTCAGAAAGGGGTATCCTTTGTATTGCACCTTTGATGATTTGAGTAAAATTGCAGCCTTTTCTGAAAGTGGATATCAGTGCAATGGTGGCTTGTCTGATCTATTGAGTTCTTGTGATATCATCATCGACTGTTCACCAGGAAAAGTAGGTGCCGAGAATCTTGCCAAGTACAAGGCCGCCGGAGTGAAGTCGATATTTCAGGGTGGGGAGAAGCATGCCTTGACAGGGATGTCATATACCTCCAGTGCCAATCATTTTGAGAATCTTGGTGTTGACTGCACAAGAGTCGTCTCTTGCAATACTACTGGATTGTCCAGAACTCTGGTTCCACTGCAGGAACATTGTTTGGAATTGGGAGGAATCGAAGTCAATTGTGTCATGATCAGAAGGGCTGCAGACCCTGGAGATTCTTCAAAGGGCCCCATCAATGCCATCAAACCAGTTCTCAAGGTTCCTAGCCATCATGGGCCTGATCTCATGACAGTTTCACCTGAAATCGCAATCACCAGCCTTGCAGTTGCAGTTCCTACCACCATCATGCACGTTCATGCGATAACTGTCAATCTCCCGTCTGGGCATGGTCTTGACACTGAGAAAGTGATTGCTATGTGGAATTCTACTGCCCGTGTCCTAATCATGAATGGTGCTGATACACGTATCACCACGACTGCGGAAGTCATGGAATTGGCCAGAGATATTGGCCGGACATGGGGGGACCTTCACGAGATATTCGTTTGGGAAGATGGAGTGAGCCTACAGTCTGACACCTTGTATTACTTCCAAGCCATACACCAAGAGAGCGATGTGATACCTGAGAATGTAGATGCGATAAGAGCATTGATGGGCAGTGAAGCAGATTGGCGGACCAGTGTTGATAGAACTGATGCTGCAATTGCTGAATTCAACGGCCTCTCCTGAGCCATTATTGTTGAGCCTTAGGCTCAAATCTCCGATTTCATCATAAGTGTTCCAATGCCGCCAACGATTAGCGGTGTTCATGGGTCTTGGTATTCGTTCATGTGTTGTCCTACTACTCATGCTGCTGAGTACTTGTGTTTCGCCATCTCTTTCAGCTCAATCGGTTGATGTGGACGAGGTGCAAGACGATGTTGGGTGGCAGCGAATGTCACCAACTGAGATGATTTCAGTAGACCTTAAGGAATCTACAGGCTCATTGCATACTACTCTGGGTTCATTTGACCCTGTTCTTGATTCAGCACCATCTTCACTTGTTTCATCGCATGCTTCAGATTCAGTTTTCATCATCCAGTTACACAGTTCTGATGCCATGGTCCTTGCAAGTCTCGCTGACAAGTATTCATTGAAGATATTGGATCATCTGCCAGATGAAGGATGGGTAATAAGAATCTCTTCTGATGATAGTGTATCTCTTCTTGAACAGGAGCCTGAAGTTCGTTGGGTTGGTCCACTTCAATCCGCCTGGAAGATGAGTGAATCCCTGCATCACCGATTCCTCCAACCTTCTGCCCTCATTGATATCGCTGTTGTGCTTACCCCTGATCTGAAACAGTCTTCAGAGATGCAAATGAGTGCTCAATTCTTGACTCTTGGTGCTGATAGGACGTGGTGCGGAAGTGGTCAATGCGAACTTTGGGGCCTTTCTTGGGATGCCGGATACATCGAGACTCTGGCGACTGATGACAGAATTCTTCATTTGAGTATTTTGAATCCCTCACAAGTATTGAATTCCTATGCTGCAGAAACGATAGGATATGATGAAGCATCCCTCATGGCGAATGGTCTTGATGGGACTGGTGAAGTGATTGGAATCTCTGATACTGGCATTGATTCTACCCATCCTGATTTGACACAGAACATACTGTCCATCAAGACGAATTATGGTCTTGATTCATCTGCCTTGGATACTAATGGCGGGCATGGAACCCACGTTGTTGGAAGTGTGATTGGAAGTGGCGCTGGGGATTTGGAAGCAACAGGCCTTGCACCCGGAGCATTGCTTCATTTCCAAGCCTTGGAACATGATAACAGCGGGTACTTTGGCCGTCAGGGTTCATTGTATGACCTGTTGCGAGATTTCTATGTCGCTGGTGCAAGGACTGGCTCCAACAGTTGGGGTGCCCCAGGTGCTCAGGGCCAGTACACCAGTGATGCGAGGAGTATCGATACCTTTGTCGATGATCATGATGATTTCACTGTACTTTTCGCTGCTGGTGAATCTTCATCTGGTATCGCTTCCCCCTCAACTGCCAAGAATGTCCTCTCAATCGGTGCATCCACCAGCAATCGTACAGGCTCATTACCTGCTGGCTCAGTATGGTCATCCAGTGCGACTGGATTCTCTGCTGATGGTCGAATCAAACCCGATCTAGTAGCGCCAGGCGTGGAAATCTGCAGCACCATGTCTGAAGATGCGTTGAATCCAATCGGCGTTCCATGTGCCAGTGGCACACATGCCAATGGCGAAGCCTTGTATGGCCAATCCAATGGTAGTAGTCATTCCACTGCAGTTGCAGCGGCATCAGTTCTGCTGACCAGGGAGTTCTTGCGAAGTGAGGCCATGGTCAACGCACCAACAGCAGATCTTGTTCGTGCTACTTTGATCAATGGAGCAGAAGACCTTGGTGCTGCTGACATACCCAATGCGCAGGAAGGGTGGGGGCAGATTGACTTGATGGGGAGCATGTACCCCATGGATGGAACCACTGCCTTGAATACATTCTACGATGCAAATATCTCATTACGACCTGGGTTCGGATTCATCTATGGCTTCGACCTCGATGTGTCTCATGGGGTTTCAATCACGCTTGTCTGGACAGATAGGGAGGGGTCTTCCTCTGCCGCTCAATCTGCCTCTCGTTTGGTGAACGATCTAGATTTGATATTGACTGCACCCGATGGGACAACTTGGTTGGGAAATGACTTCGCAAATGGAGTGTCAATAACCAATGGTGCTTCTGATAGTATCAATGTGGTAGAGAGAATTGAATTGCCTCCGGGAACCAGTTCGCAATCCGGTTCATGGAGTATTCAGGTCGCTCATCGCGGAGGATTGGAGCAGAGTTTTGCCATCGTTGTGGCCGCTGATGGAGTCCATGATCCGGCAACCGATCTTGCAGTATTCTCAAACAGTATCAGTCCCAGCAGTACTGATCCATTGGTCAATGAATTACTTTCGATAACCACTGCTTGGATAAATCAGGCCCCTCTGGCGGCTTCCTCATACAAGGTCAAACTTGAGGATCTCACTTCTGGAGATGTCTTGTCTGAGATAACAAAACAAGGAACACTTGGTGGTGAGGTTGTTTCCTCGTCTATCTATCACACATTCACCACCACAGGTAGTCACTTGTTGAGGCTGACCTTGGATGTTGATGATGATGTTGCTGAGATCAATGATGAGAACACAGGTTTCAACAATAATGTCAAGGAATTCACGGTCAATGTCACTGCCTTGGGGGTCAGATTGATTCCGCTGTTCGAAGATGGTAGTGAACCAACCACGACTGAACAGACTGCAGTTGCTTTGACGCGTGTCCTTGATGCTAGGAATTCCTCTTCGGTTCGATTCGATGTGATTCTGAGGCATGAGGGTACTGCTACCGAGATGGTGACATTGTCTGCGGGCAGTATCAGGATGTTGGACCCAGACAATATGGCATCGCTGAGTTCCTCGCCCGATATTTGGAGTAAGAGTTTGAATGTGAGCAGTCCATTGGAATTGGCTCCAGCAGGAAGTGAGGGTGATGAGCAAGCATTCAGTCTTGATCTGGTGGATACTGATGCTGATCCTGATGCCGATATTCCGAGGTATGCATATGCTGGAACATTCGTCATCGACATCGAAGCAAGATATCAGATGCAACCTTTGGTAAGACACAAGATACGATTGACCGTTCAAGTCGAGGAGGTCGATGACGTCGAGGTGGCGGTTGCAGGCACCATCGGCCTTGCGGCGCAACCCGGACAAGTTGCAGATTTCTCGGTCTCTGTAAGAAATATGGGCAATACTCCGGCCACCTACAAAGTGGAATGTGTCAGCGATAACCGCTGGCAGATAGAACTTGGTGATGGAACCTCCTCAAGTCAGGTGTTTGAGCCCTTGGGCTTGTTGGAGTACTTGCCGATGCAGGTTCGAATCCGAGTACCGGTTGCCGCCTTCGGACAACCTGCTGCGGGTTCCAATGACTCAGTCGATTGCTGGGTGACCAGCATGAGTGATGAATCATTGAACTATTCATTAACGGTAGAAATTGAAGTTTCTGCATTGAATTCATTCGATGTATTGATGTTCAATCCTTCTGGAGATGAAGTTGGTGCAGCAGCATTAGCACCGGAGGTTTCAGTGGATGCAGGAGTGCAGTATAACCATACTTTGGAGATTGAGAATGTTGGAAATACTGAATTGGAACTGATTGTCTCAATCCAGACAACATCCACAAATTGGCCTGTATTCTTATTCCATGGTGATGAGAGTAATACCAATCAATTGGAAGTTGTATTGAGTGCAGGTTCCAATACCACGGTGCGCGTTGCTGCTGGAGTTCCTGGCACCTCTCAGGAAGGAGATTCGAATGCACTTGTAATTTCCACTTACATGAAGGGAACCAACAAGAATCTAGGGATCAAGAATTCATCAACATTGGTGGTACGCAAGGAAATGGGGATTGAATTCAACTGTCTCTCGAATATTGAAGCACCTGGTTCTGGAAACAGTGACCTAGTATTCATGGAAGCGACCATTGGTAGTAGTTCAACTCTGAATTGTACGGTACGTAACACTGGAAATGCCCTACTTTCTCTTGTCTGGTCTTCCTCTGCTGTCAGTGGTTGGGAGATGGGTTTTGCCAGTTCCCCTTCAACACTGGACAGTTATCATGAGTCTTCGTTTTTCTTCTTAGCCATGGCCCCAGAGGGTGGAGGAGAGGGTAGTTTACTCGTCACTCTGAGAGTTATTGCCACTCACTCCAATCAGACAGTGGATGCTACAGTAAGTGTAACTTTGATGGCCGCAGACAGTGCTTTTGCCACAGTTTCATCACTGCACGAT
>Ga0187827_10003392_pt1 | contig 20600 bp, 15 predicted proteins | sample ETNtaG_39_FD_167969 | JGI IMG/M metagenome (GOLD analysis project Ga0187827, IMG submission 167969) | Marine microbial and viral communities from oxygen minimum zone, Eastern Pacific Ocean - ETNP2014_SV_150_PacBio MetaG (Illumina Assembly) | ecosystem: Environmental > Aquatic > Marine > Hypoxic... | reverse complement strand
GATGTGCTGATTTACTCCGGGGCAAAATTCCTCTGTCCCTGCGCCGGAACTATCAGCCTGATGCCGGGGACTTCATCCGACCCTGCCTTCCGAAAAGTGGACGTGGACACCGGAACAGGTAAAGTGCAGGGACTATTCTAACCTAGCTCCACATCGCCGCCGAAGAAAATGTGGAGAAGGGGAGGAAGTGACTAAAGTCATATTAATCGACCGGTGAGTAAGGTAGCATAAATCAGGACGAATAATGATACCACCGGAAGCAGAATAAAATATAGACAGAGCTAAATGACAGAGACGGCGTTAAAGAAAAAAGTAAAAGTCCACTTCAACCCCGACAATGTTGATATTGCCGTGGCCTCGGGAGAAAACCTTCTGCAAGCAGCCATTACCGCCGGAGCGCGTATTTACGCTTCCTGCGGCGGCTCGGGCACCTGTGGCACCTGTAAGGTCCTGATTGAAAAAGGAGAGGTGGAGACCACTCGGACCGAGAAGCTCTCCGAAGAGGAGTACCAGCAGGGCGTCAGGCAAGCCTGCCAGAGCCATATCCTCACCAATTTAACCGTCTATGTCCCGGTAGAATCAAGGCTGGAGAAAGCCGTCCTATCTCAAGAACAGAAAAGGGTGTCCGAAGTTCTAGCCACCGGCTGGAGATTCCGACCCCCGCTCAACAAGTTCTTTCTGGAACTACCACCCCCCACCCGAGAAGATAACACTAGTGACCTTTCCCGATTGCTGAGAGGCCTAAGACAGCGCTATAACCTGAGCAACCTGTCGGTGGACTTTACCGCGGTCAAGAAGTTGGCCGAGGTTTTACGGGACGGCAAATGGAAAGCCACCGTGACCACCCTGGTCACCGCCGTCAAGCCGCGCGCCGGTGACCAGCGCCAGCCCAAGGTGATAAATATCGAACCGGGTGACACTCGAGAAAAACACTATTCCCTAGCCTTTGACATCGGCACCACCACCGTCAGCGGGCAACTGCTCGAGCTGAACCGGGGTAAGGTCCTCGCGGAGAGCATCGCCTATAACGGACAGATAAGCTACGGGGAAGACGTCATTACCCGCATCAACCACTGCCAGAAACCGGGGGGACTGAAAAAACTACAGCAGGCAGTCGTCACCACCATGAACGGGATTATCGAGGAGCTGCTGGCTCGGGGTCAGGTCAGCCACGAGCACATCGGCCACCTGATGGTAGCCGGCAACACCACGATGACCCAGATTCTCCTCGGCCTAGACCCCAAATACCTGAGACTGACGCCCTACACCCCGGTGGCTAACTTTTTCCCTCCCGTGGAAGCCACCTCCCTAGGTATCAAGGTGGGTGACCAAGCCTACCTTTTTATCTTCCCGGCGGTGGCCAGCTACGTAGGCGGTGACATCGTCTCGGGAATTGTCGGCTCTGGAGTGCATCAGAGAAAAACCCTGACCTTCTTTATAGACATCGGCACCAACGGGGAAATCGTCATCGGGAACTCGGACTGGATGGCAGCCGCCTCCTGCTCCGCCGGCCCCGCCTTTGAAGGCGGCGGGATAAAGCACGGCATCGTCGCCACTGAGGGCGCCATTGAAGAGTTCGATATTGACCAGTCAAACCTAGAACAGAAGGTCATCACCATCGGAGGAACCAAACCGAAAGGAATCTGCGGCTCGGGACTGATTAATATCATCGCTGGACTACTGGAGGCAGGCGTAATTAGTCAGAACGGTAAGTTCAACCGCGACCTACCCACCAAGAGAATCCGACAGGGTAGAGATGGCTATGAGTACGTGCTCTCCCGAGCGTCGGAGACCCAAACCGGCCGGGATATTGTTATCACCGAGGTAGATATCGATAACCTCATGCGGGCCAAGGCGGCGATATACGCCGGCTGCCAGACACTGAGTAAAAGTGTAGGGATTGGCTGCTACGATTTTGAGCAGGTGATCATCGCCGGCGCTTTCGGCAGCAATCTTAACATTGAAAAGTCCATCACTATCGGCCTACTGCCTGACCTACCCATGGACAGATTTATCTTCATCGGCAATGGCTCTCTCCTAGGCGCCCGGCTGACTTCCTTCTCCACCGACCTACTGGATGACGCCCGGAGAGTGGCCCAAATGATGACCAATTTTGAACTCAGCGAAAACGTTGACTTCATGAATAACTACATGGCGGCGCTATTTTTACCGCACACCGAGACCAGCGCTTTTCCCACGGTAAGCAAAAGACTGGCCAGGCTGACCAAGAACAACCCCAAGCAGAGGATAACCATTTGAGTATCAATATTGCAGTCGCCGGCAAAGGCGGCAGTGGCAAGACCTCGCTCACCGGTCTGATCATCCGCTACCTGATAAGACAGGGCCTAGGGCCGGTTCTGGCCGTGGACGCTGACCCCAACGCCAACCTGGGGGACAGTCTGGGGCTCACCACCAGACAAACCGTTGGCTCCATTATAGCCTCTTTCAACGAAGAGAAAATAAACATCCCGGCCGGCCTAACCAAGGAAGCCTATCTAGAACTTAAACTGCACGACGCCATGGTGGAAAGTAAAGGTCTGGACCTGGTGACGATGGGCCGGGGGGAGGGCGCCGAGTGCTACTGCTACCCCAACCTTCTCTTGCGGAAATTCATGGACAACCTAGCAGGAAGCTACGCCTTTATGGTTATGGACAACGAGGCCGGGATGGAGCACCTGAGCCGCCGGACCACCCAGAATATCGACGAATTATTCCTCATCTCCGACCACTCGATGAAAGGCGTCCGTACCATCGCCCGCCTGCGGGAACTGGTCACCGAACTCAAACTGACGGTCAAAAGACAATCGGTTATCATTAACTTTGTCCTAGGAGAAATAGACCCGCTTATCAATGAGGAACTGGCCCGCCTAAACTTAACGCCCGCGACTACCATCCCTTTAGACGAAGCCATCAGCGAATGCGACCTTAAAGTAAAATCGCTCCTTGACCTACCCGATACCTCTGGGGCGGTCCGGACAGTGGACGCTTTGTTGACCGAGTTTCTCAAACCGGAGAGAATTCAGACCACCAAAACTTGACGAAAAAGAGGTAGCCAATGACAGCACAGATTATCAGCGGTACCGAGATTGCCAAGCAGATACGCGAGGAGCTGGCACGAGAAATTACGAAACTCAAAGAAAAGCACAACCTGGTACCGGGGCTGGCTACCGTCCTCGTCGGTGAGGACCCAGCTTCCCAGGTCTACGTCGGGCAGAAAGAAAAGACCTCCCTAGCGCTAGGCATATACTCGGAAAGGCATGACATACCGGTGGAGACCACCCAGCCCCACTTAATGGCGCTGGTCGATAAGTTAAATAACAACCCAAAAATTCACGGTATTCTGGTGCAATTACCTCTGCCCAAGCATCTGAACGAGACGGAAATCCTTTACGCCATTAACCCCAAAAAGGACGTTGACGGCTTCCACCCGGTAAACGTAGGCAAGTTGATGATCGGAGAGCCGGACTACCTACCCTGCACCCCCCACGGTATCCAGCAGCTCCTCGTCAGGTCCGGGATTGAAATCAGCGGGGCCGAAGTCGTCGTCCTGGGCCGGAGCAACATCGTGGGCAAACCCATCGCCAATATCCTGCTCCAGAAGAAAGAGGGGGCCAATGCCACCGTCACCATCTGCCATACCGGGACCAGAGATATTTCCTTTCACACCCGGAGAGCTGATATACTGATAGTAGCCGCCGGTCGTCCCAAAGCGGTGACCTCCGATATGGTCAAGGAAGGAGTAGTGGTGATTGATGTCGGCGTTAACCGGATTGGCAAGACGCCCGAAGGCAAAGCCATCCTAACCGGTGACGTTGACTTTGAGACGGTCAAGGAAAAAGCCAGTGCGATTACCCCGGTGCCGGGCGGAGTGGGGCCGATGACCATAACCATGCTGATGACGAACACGGTAAGATCGGCCAAACTCGCCGCTGGACTGGTTTAAAAGGAGGCAAACCATGGACTATAAAGTGGAAGAAAAGAGCGCCCCCGGTCGGAACAAGGTAGAAGTGCTGGGCGCCACCTTTGAAGCAGGCAAGCCCGAAATAGGTGGGGAAGATGGGAGGTGGCGGCAGAAGCTCGACACCCGGGAAGAAAAACTGAAATACCTGCAGACGGGAGAGAGATACTGGTACAGTAAAGAATGGTTCGGCAGTGAAAAAAGAAAGAACCCGGCTTAATTTTTGGGAAACAATTCCTAGCTGATTGGTTTTGAATTATTTTCGTAGTTATGTAAAGTTACTGAGAAAAAAGAGAGACAAAGAATGGCCTTTGAAATACCGAAGACCACCTACAACGGTAAGATAAAAGAGATAAAACTAGGCAAGGGAGATAAAGCAGTAACCATCGGTGGGGAATCATCTTACCCCTTCTATCTCTTCGAGAGCGAGATGCCTCACCTACCCCGGATAGCCATGGACGTCTATGATTGTCCTCCCGTGGAATGGGCCGAGGCCGCCCTGGAGCCCTTCGCCGGCGTCACTGACGACCCGGTGGCTTGGGCACAGAAGTGTCTCAAGGACTACGGGGCGGAGATGATATGCCTGCAGCTACTGAGCACCGACCCCAACGGACTTGACCGCGGTGCCGACGAAGCCGCCGAGGTGGTCAAAAAAGTAGCCGAGGCCATTGACACCCCGCTCATCGTCTGGGGCACGGCGAACCACGATAAAGACACCGAAGTCTTACGCCGGGTGGCCGAAGTCTGCCAGGACAAGAACCTGATTCTTGGCCCGGTGGAGGAAGGTGACCATAAGAAAATCGGTGCCGCGGCCATCGGCTACCATCACACGGTAATTGCCTCAACGCCCATCGATATCAACCTGGCCAAGCAGCTCAACATCCTGCTAGGTAATCTCGGTGTCCCCGACGAGCTACTGGTCATGGACCCCACCGTCAGCGGTATCGGCTACGGCATTGAGTATGCCTACTCCGTAATGGAGAGAATGAGAATGGCCGCCCTAACCCAGCAGGATGAGAAACTCCAGTTCCCGATTATCTGCAACATCGCCAAGGAAACGTGGAAAACCAAGGAAACCAAAATTTCAGAATCAGAAAACCCCAAAATGGGGGACGCCAAAAAGAGGGGTATTTTACTGGAAGCCATGTCCGCCATGACCATGCTTCTGGCGGGCGGTGACGTGCTTATTATGAGGCACCCGGAAGCCATAAAACTGGTCCGAGAAATGATTACGGAACTAACCAAAGCCTGATAACGGATAAGAAATGGGAGATAACAAAAATGGCTGAAGAGAAAGAAACTAAAAGTATTGACCAGACAACTATTGAGATGATAGAGAAAGCTGATCAGGACGGCGTCCGAACGGTCTTTAGCCGGGCAGAGACAACTAAGGCCTGCCCTATCGGGGCTGAGGGCAGCTGCTGCAGTAATTGCGCCATGGGGCCGTGCCGCGTACCCCTACCCAAAGGCAAAGAGGAAACACCCGAGGAAAAAAAGAAGCGGACCGGTGTTTGTGGCGCCACCGCGGAGACAATTACCGCCCGTAACTTCCTCAGAAAGATAGCCGCCGGGGCGGCTGCCCACGGCGACCACGGCCGCCGTGTCGCTGAGGCCTTCCTCCTGGCCGCTAATGGAGAATCGCCGGAATTCCAGATTAAAGATGAACAGAAGCTGCTGCAACTGGCCCTCGATCTCGGCATTGATATTGGCGACCGCAGCAACAACGAGATAGCCACTGATATTGGTGAAACCCTGATAAAAGAATTCGGCAAACAGAAGGGAGAACTCCTCTTCCTAAAACGAGCACCCTTGAAACGCCAAGAGATATGGCGAGAGCAAGGCGTTGCCCCCCGGGGTATAGACCGGGAAGTGGTGGAAGCGATGCACCGCACTCATATAGGAGTTGACCAAGACTACCAGAACTTACTCCACCAGGGAGCCCGGACTGCACTGGCCGATGGCTGGGGAGGCAGCATGATTACCACCGAACTTCAGGATATCCTCTTCGGCACCCCATCCCCGGTATTCAGCCAGATTAACCTCGGCGTGCTCAAACCGGATGAAGTAAATGTCATCATCCACGGCCACGAGCCCCAGCTGGCGGAGATGATCGCCGTGGTGGCTCAAGACCCCGAGCTGGTAGCCTACGCCAAATCGAAAGGTGCCAAAGGCATCAACCTAGCCGGCATGTGCTGCACCGCCAACGAGATATTGATGCGCCACGGCATACCCGTCGCCGGCGATTTCCTGCAGCAGGAACTGGCCATAGTCACCGGGGCCGTAGAGGCAATGGTGGTTGACGTCCAGTGTATCATGCAGGGACTAGCCGATGTCGCCAGCTGCTTCCATACCAAAATCATCACCACCGACCCCAGAGCCAAAATGGAAGGCGCCACCCATATGGAATTTAACGACCGAAACGCCACCGAGTCCGCCAAGGTGATACTCAGAGCCGCGATTGATAACTTCCCCAATCGGAGCCAGAACGTCCGCATTCCGGATAACAGAACCGGCATGATTGCCGGCTTCAGCCATGAGACTATCAACTATTTACTGGGCGGGATGTTCCGCGCTTCCTACCGGCCGTTAAACGATAACATTATCAACGGCCGTATCCGGGGTGTGGCTGGAGTTGTCGGCTGCAGTAACGCCCGGGTAACCCACGATGATATCCATGTCACCATGGTCAAGGAACTGATTAAGAACGATGTCCTGGTACTGCAAACGGGCTGTGCCGCCATGGCCTGCGGCAAGGCCGGGCTGCTGGTACCGGAAGCTGCGAAATACGCTGGCGAAGGGCTGGCCTCAGTCTGTGAAGCGGTGGGCATTCCGCCGGTACTACACCTCGGGGCCTGCATTGACAACAGCCGTATCCTGATCGCCGCCACCGCCATGGTCAAAGACGGCGGCCTAGGTGATGATATCAGTGATCTGCCCGCCGCCGGGGCTGCCCCGGAATGGATGAGCGAAAAAGCACTAACCATCGGCCAGTACTTTGTCAGCTCCGGAGTCTTCACTATATTCGGAGTCAACTGGCCCACTCTGGGAAGCAAAGAAGTAACCGATTTCCTCTTCAAAGACATGGAGAAACTGTACGGCGGAAAGTGGGCTTTTGAGCCTGACCCGATTCAGGCCGCCAAACTCATGATTGAGCATATTGATATGAAGCGTAAAGCCCTAGGCATTAACAAAGCCCGGGAAAGAGTCCTCTACGATATGGAAATGAGACGCGAACTGGAGTCAGTCTAATCGTCCGGCGGAGATAAGGGAGTCAAGAAAGATGTCTAAAATTATCGCCTCGGCCGCCATTAGAGGCGCGCGCAAGATTTATGACCAAGCAGAAAAGAAGTGGCGGGAGGCCATGGACAAGTGGGGTGCTAACGAACCAGTCGGTTTCCCCAATACCGCCTACTACCTGCCGGTAATCTACGGGATTTTGGGGGAAAAAGTAGAGAGGCTGGGTGACATGGAGAAGATACTAAGGCGGTGCCAGTCCCTGCTGCCACCGCCGGTAAAAGAAGAGCATCCTTTACCCTATCTGGCGCCTGCCCTTGACGCCGGCATGGCCACCTTCTTCGCCGAGGAGCTTATTGAAGCCATAAGGTACTTGGAACAGCCCGACTTCTACCTCAGGGGGGAAGATATCGGCGACGGCAATATCTGGCTGGGTGCCGCCAACGATATCATCCTCAGAAAGAGGGGTATCGAGTTCGTCGACGGCACGGCCCCCGGCTTCGCCGCCGTCCTCGGCGCCGCACCGACCAACGAGATCGCGGTAAAAATCGCTCAGGAACTCCAGCAAAAGAATATCTACGTCTTCATGGCCGCCGATTATAACGGAAAAAAGTTCTCCGAGCAGCTGGTGGAAGCAGGAGTGCAGATCGGCTGGCCTACCCGACTGGTCTCTTTCGGTCCGGATGTTTCTTCAACAGTATTCGCCATGGGCTTTGCCACCCGCGCCGCTCTTTCTTTCGGCGGTATTGAGCCCGGCGAACACCGTAAAGTCCTTATCTATAACAAGGACCGCATCTTTGCCTTCGCCCTACCTCTGGGCTATGTTACCGACGAATGGTATGCCAACGCCGCCGGGGCCATCAACTTCGGCTTCCCGACCATCGCCGATACGCCGATACCGCAAGTCCTACCCACCGGAATTACTACCTATGAGCATGTGATCTCCAATATTCCCCACGATGACATCGTCGCCAAAGCGATAGAGACCAGAGGCCTGAAGATCGCTGTCACCGAGCTGCCGATACCCGTCGCCTTCGGTCCTGCCTTTGAGGGGGAAAGAGTCCGCGGGGAGGATATTTACCTAGAGGCCGGCGGCGGGCGGACCCCGATGGTGGAATGGGTCACCAGCCGACGCATGGACGAGGTGGAAGACGGTAAGATCGAGGTGATTGGCCCGGAGGTAACCGATATCCAGGCCGGCACCCAGCTACCTCTGTCCATCGCAGTGGAAGTTGCCGGCCGAAATATGCAGGAGGACTATGAGCCCATCCTGGAGCGGCAGCTTCACCACCTGATAAACTATGCCCAAGGGCTGATGCACATCGGGCAGAGAGACATTGCCTGGCTACGGGTGAGTAAACAGGCGGTAGAAAAAGGTTTTAAACTGTCCCACATCGGCACCATTCTCCACACCAAGCTGCACCAAGACTTCGGCCGCATATTTGACAAGCTACAGGTAAAGCTTTATACCGAAGAAGTTAAGGTGAAGGAGACGGTGGAAAAAGCCAAGACGGTATATGCGACCCGAGATACTCGAATTGAAGGCATGACCGATGAGACCACCGACATTTATTACTCGTGCACGTTATGCCAGTCCTTCGCCCCCAGCCATGTCTGTGTCATCAGCCCGGAGCGGACCGGACTCTGCGGCTCTTACAACTGGATGGACTGCAAGGCGGCTTATGAAATTAACCCCACCGGCCCCAACCAGCCAGTACCCAAGGGAGATACCGTGGATGCCAAGCTCGGCCAGTGGCAAGGGGTCAACGAGTTTGTCATCAAGACCTCCCGCGGCAAGATAGACCATTATAACTTTTACAGCCTCATCAACGACCCGATGACCACCTGCGGCTGCTGCGAGTGCATCGCCGCCATTCTCCCCCTATGCAACGGGATAATGACGGTGAACCGGGAATACATGGAAGAAACCCCTTGTGGGATGAAGTTCACCACCTTAGCCGGCACCATTGGCGGCGGTATCAGCACCCCCGGATTTGTCGGCCACGGTAAATACAATATCACCCAGCGGAAATTCATCACCGGTGATGGCGGACTGATCAGAATCGTCTGGATGCCCAAGATGCTGAAGGAAGAAATTGCCGAGCGCCTTAAGGCGAGAGCCGAAGAGATGGGCGTACCCGACCTGCTGGATATGATTGCCGATGAGACCATCGGCGTGACCGAGGAAACGATTCTCCCCTTCCTGCAGGAGAAAGGACACCCCGCCCTGACCATGGAGTCTTTGCTGGGCTAAGAAAGGAGTCTCTACCAATGCCACTTACCGGAATAGAGATATTCAAGCTACTGCCCAAGACAAACTGCGGTGAATGCGGCGTGCCCACCTGCCTGGCTTTCGCTATGAACCTAGCCTCGGGCAAGGCGGAACTAATCGCCTGTCCCCACGTCACCGAGGAGGCCAAAGCCAACCTAGAGGAGGCCTCGGCCCCACCCATTCTGCCGGTTACTATCGGCATTGGTCCGGAAGCACCCAAGGTCGGCGGTGAGACGGTGATGTTCCGCCACGAGAAAAGGTTTGAAAATCCGCCGGCACTAGCTATCCTCATCAGTGACACCATGGCCGAGGCCGAGGTTAAGGCCCGACTGGATAAGTGTCTCCAACTGCAATACGAAAGAGTCGGGCTTACCCTCAAGCCGGACCTGGTCGCCCTGAAGGCCGACTCCGGAGATACCCATAAATTTGAAACCCTAGTCAACCAAGCTAAAGTTAGTGGCTGCCGCCTCATCCTGATGAGCGAGAACCCAGATATCCTAGCTGCCGGCCTGAAAGCCGGTGCCGACCAGAAACCGCTGCTCTACGCCGCCACCGAAGGTAACCTAGACCGCGTCGCCGGTCTAGCCAGGGAAAACTCTTGCCCGGTAGCGGTAAAGGCCTCCGGTCCGGAAGGGCTGGCCCAGCTGACCGAAAAATTAACGGCCGCCGGAATCAGGAATATCGTCCTTGACTCCGGTGCCAGGACAGTCCGCCAAGCACTGGAAGACCAAGTAATCATCCGGAGCGCCGCCCTCAATAAGAAGTTCCGCCCCTTGGGCTTCCCCACCATCACCTTCCCTGCCGAGATGACCGACGACCCGATGAAAGAAGCCGTCATTGCTTCCATGTTTATCGCCAAGTACGCCGGTATTATCGTCCTGTCCGATTTCCGCGGGGAAAGCCTATTCCCGTTGCTCGTGGAAAGCATGAACATCTTTACCGACCCCCAGCGACCGCTGGCCACCACGGAAGGAATTTACGAGATCAATAATCCCAGCGAAAATTCTCCGGTACTGATTACTTCCAACTTTTCCCTCACCTACTTCATCATCTCCGGTGAAATAGAGAACAGCAAGATCCCCAGCTGGCTCTTGGTCAAGGATACAGAAGGGCTCTCCGTGCTGACCTCCTGGGCCGCCGGAAAGTTCAGCGCAGATATTATTGCCCCCTTTGTCAAGAAATGCGGCGTGATGGATAAAGTAAAACACCAGAAACTGGTAATTCCGGGGTACCTCGCCGCCGAGAGCGGCGGCCTGGAAGAAGAGCTACCCGGCTGGGAAATCCTAGTCGGGCCGAGGGAAGGCGCCCACATTCCGGCCTACCTGAAAACCTGGCAACCGTAGGAGAGAGACAGTGATCCTTATCGGCGAAAACATCAATATTATGTCGCTGACTATCGGCCCGGCATTCAAGGAGAGAAACCCAGGGCCTATTCAGGAGTTAGCCAAAGCCGAAGTCGAGTCCGGAGTAGACTACCTTGACCTCAATATCGGCCCGGCCCGAAAAGCCGGTGGCGAGCTGATGGAATGGGTAGTCAACACGGTACAGGAGGCGGAGAGTAGGCCGCTATCCCTGGATACCACTAATCTGGTGGCCATGGAAGCTGGGCTGAAAGTCGCTAAAAGCAAGCCGGTAATCAACTCCGTCTCCCTACAACCAGACCGGATGGAGCAGGGGTTGAGACTCGCCAAGCAGTACAACGCCGACCTGATCTCCCTCCTCTGGGGCGCCGAGGGAATGCCGCGCGACGCTAACGAGAGGGCGATGCACGCCGTTAACTTTGTCTACCAGGCCAACGAGATGGGCATCCCCAACGAGAATATCTGGATTGACCCTATCGCCAGCCCGGTATCGGTAGAAATAAACCAGGTAAAAGCCCTCATTGAATTTATGGCCATGCTGGCGGATATTGCTCCGGGATGCAAGTCCGTGGTCGGCCTGTCCAACATCTCCAACGGCACGCCTACTCACCTCAGGCCGTGGCTTAACCGGACTTACCTGATAATGATGTTGAAGCACGGGTTACACTCGGCCATAGTTGACGCCTTTGATACCGACCTGATGGCGCTGGTCAGAGGCAAGAAACCGGAAATCGTTAGCCTGATACACCGGATGATGGACGGTGAGAAGCCTGACTTGGCCTCACTATCCGAGGAAGAAGTCAAGTACGCTAAAACGGTGCGGGTACTGACCGGCGAATCGCTCTACTCGCACTCTTGGCTGACAATATAGCCCACGGTCCAAAGATATACACATGGAAAGAAAACCTTTGACATCGCCAGATAAACCAAGCCACGGTTATGAGTTCGCCTACCGACTAGCCGCCGAACAGCTGGCCAGTATTAATGATATCCAACGGCAGTGCCAAAGAAGCGGCGCCCAGTATCTGGATACCCGGAAAGCCATTACCTTTGACTACTTGAACCGACCCTACCTGGTCACCCTCCCTGATGCCAAAATATCAGTGATGGCTAACAAAGAAGAGGAAGTCCCACTCCGGGACAAGATTCTCATCCTCCATTATCTGACCGTGGCCAAGGGTACGCCCCTCTCCGGGAAATTAATCGCCTACAAAGAATTACCGGAAGGGACCAATTACTTCCTCACCTTTTATCACCGTTCAATAAAGCCCCTAGCCGACTGCTTTGGTAATGAAACACACCGGCTGCTAGCAGCCGCAGAATCCCTAGACGGACGAAAAGCCGATTACGGTGATGCCGCGGTAACCGTCAATGCCTTTCCTCAGGTGCCGATGACTCTGGTCCTGTGGAGAGGGGATGCCGAATTTACTGCTGAAGGAAACATACTCTTTGATAGCACCATTCCCGACTATTTACCGGTGGAGGATATCATTGTCCTTTCCGAGACTATCGTCCGGAAATTAATCAAGCGGTACAGGGCAGAGGTGATTCAATAACCTCTTACGGCAGTCGCCAGACGCCATGGCTTAATCCCAGCCTAGTTAAATTAAAGATAAGAGATAAGAAATAACGAGGTACGGAATGGAAACGATTAACCTGACCATTGACGGACACAAGGTTGAAACCAATGAGGGAATGACGGTACTGGAGGCAGCGATAAAGACGGGGATTTATATTCCTACCCTGTGCTACCATCCTATGCTGACCCCGGATGATTCCTGCCGGCTCTGCCTGGTGGAAATCGAGGGGGCGGCGGAACCGTCCCTAGCCTGCAACACCGGGGCCGCCGCGGGCACGATCATCCGCACCGATACTCCCCAGCTGCACGAGGCACGGCGCGAAGCGCTAAAGAAGGTCCTCGCCTACCACCCCTGCGACTGCCTTACCTGCGAGCGCCGGGAGCGCTGCCAGCCGTATGATATCTGCCTACGCAACGTGGCAGTAACCCAGCGCTGCGTCCTCTGCCCCACCAACGGGCAGTGCGAGTTACAGCGGGTGGTCGATTATATCTGGTTGGAAGGGAAGGAAGTCGCCTACGAATACCGGAATCTATCGGTAGATAGCGACAACCCTCTCTATGAGCGAGACTATAACCTGTGCATCGGCTGCAGCCGCTGCGTCAAAGCGTGCAAAGAGATACGGGGTATTGAGGCCATCACCATGGTTGATCATGACGGACAGCGCTGGCCGGAGCCGTCCGATGGCAAATCGCTAGTCAGCTCCGGCTGCAAATACTGCTGCGCCTGCGTGGAAGTCTGCCCTGCCGGGGCGTTAATCGATAAAGAGGCTAAATGGCAGCCTGACCTCAACCATGAAGAGCTGACCAACCCGTGCAGCTATGCCTGCCCGGCCTACATTGATGTCCCCCGCTATGTCCGCCTCTGCGGCGAGGGAAAGTTCGCCGAGGCGCTAGCCGTAATCCGAGAAAAAGTCCCCTTCCCCGACGCCCTAGGGCGGGTCTGCATCCATCCTTGTGAGACCGTCTGCCGCCGCGATGGCCTGAACGAACCCATTTCCATAAAATTCCTCAAATTGGCGGCCGCAGAACGTGATGACCGCCAGTGGCTGAAACGCGCCAAATCATCGCCCGCCACCGGGAAAAAGGTAGCCGTTATCGGCGCCGGGCCGGCGGGACTGACCGCGGCCTACTACCTAGCCAAACAGGGACACGCCGCGACCGTCTTTGAAGCTCTCCCCCAACCCGGCGGTATGATGCGGGTGGGCATCCCCGACTACCGCCTACCCCCGGAGAAGTTGAACGCCGAGATTAACGAGATAAAATCGGCCGGAGTTAAAATCAAGCTAAACACCAGAGTTGATTCCATTGAGGCCCTCTTCAAGGAAGAATTTGACGCCGTCTTTGCTGCTCCCGGGGCGCACCGCGGCATAAAGATGGGGGTGGATGGCGAAGACAGCCCTGGTGTCTTTGACGGCGCTACCTTCCTGCGCGAGATAAACCTAGGCCAGAAAATTGATACCGGCCAAAGCGTAGCCGTTATTGGCGGCGGCAACGTCGCCATAGACGCGGCGCGGGTCTCTCTCCGCCTCGGCGCCAAGCAGGTTACCATCGTCTACCGCCGCACCCGGGCGGAGATACCGGCCAGCACGGAAGAGGTGGAAGCCGCCCTAGAAGAAGAAATAGAGATACTCTTTCTAGCCGCCCCAGTCAGCATCGGCCGGGAAGGCAAAAGGTTGAAGCTCACCTGCCAGCGGATGGCACTGGGCGAACCTGACACCAGTGGCCGCCGGCGGCCGGTACCAATTAAGGGTAGTGAGTTCACCACCGAGTTTGATTCCATCATCGCCGCCATCGGGCAGGTACCGGATATTCCCTCCGAATTCAACCTGGAACTAGGCAGAGGCAATACCATCCAGACCAAGAAGGAAACGCTGGCCACCAGTGCCAAAGGCGTCTGGGCAGGCGGTGACGCCACCAGCGGCCCGGCTTCCGTTATCGAGGCTATCGCCGCCGGCCGGAAAGCCGCCTCATCCATCGACCAGTACTTGGGCGGTACCGGAGACATTGAAGAGGTACTAGCCTCGGAGAGTCGGTTCGACCCATGCGTGGGCAAAGAGGAAGGCTTTTTTAACCGAGCCAAGGTAGTTATGCCGGCGCTGCCAGTAAAAGAGCGCGTGAATAACTTTAAGGAAGTAGAGCTCGGCCTGAGCAATAAAGCCACTCTTGCCGAGGGCAAGCGCTGCCTACAGTGCGCCGCCAGGTGCCTAATTACCTCACCGCCGCAACCACCGACCCCAGGCAAGAGTAAACCCAGGAAACGAGAGAAAGTCGCTACCCGGTGAGGAATAAGCTCAAGCTGAGAATCAATAGAATTGAAGTTACTAAATGACCGGTAAAGATAGGAGGTAACAGGATTGACCGAAACTGAACTGAAAGAAAAGCTGGCTGAGGTTCTAACCCACTACACCGGCCAGAAAAATGAGCTTATCCCTGTCCTGCAGGCAGCCCAAGAGCAGTTTGGCTATCTGCCGGCCGAGGTGATGCAAGAAATCGCCAGATTTCTCCGTATATCGGAGAGCACCGTTTACGGCGTGAGCACCTTCTACGCCCAGTTCAAATTCCAGCCCACGGGTAAAAAGAAGGTCAGATTATGCCGCGGGACGGCCTGTCACGTCCGGGGAGTGTCCCGCATCCTTGATGAAGTGGAGAAACAACTGGGCATCAAACCAGGAGAAACCACCAGTGACCTAGAGTACAGCCTGGAGACGATTGCCTGCTTCGGTTCCTGCGCCCTAGCCCCAGTCATGGTAGTGGACAATAACGTTTACGGACGGATGACACCGAAGAAGGTAGCCCCAATCCTAGACGGTACCGAACAGTAGCCGGAAAGATTTGACTATGACCTTTGCCGAAATACAGAGTCGGGCAAAAGCCGAGTGGGCCGCCCTAGAACACGGGGATAAACCGCGTATCCTTATCGGCAGCGCCACCTGCGGGCGCGCGGCCGGCGCCAAGGCGGTGCTTGAGGCGACGAACGCCGCGCTGGCGCAGCATAACCTAGAGGCGAACATCACCGAGGTAGGCTGCATCGGACCCTGCTATGCCGAGCCGCTGATGGACATCATCAAGCCGGGTCGTCCCCGCATCTGCTATAGCCAAGTGACTCCGGAAATCGTCCCTTGGCTTATCGAAGATTATATTATCAATGACAACCCCCACTCCGACCTAGCCCTGGGCACCATAGGTGACGGCAGCCTTGACGGCATCCCTCGGCTTTTCGACCTACCGATGCTCAAGCCCCAGGTAAGAATCGCCTTGCGTAACTGCGGGACTATCGACCCAGAGGAAATCAATCAATACATCGCCCGTGACGGCTACCGCGGGCTAGTCCGGGCACTAAGTATGACCCCAGAAGAGGTGATTGAAGAGATAAAAAAGTCGGGCCTACGGGGACGCGGCGGGGCTGGCTTCCCCACCGGGATGAAGTGGGAGTTATGCCGCAAGTCTCCGGGCACGGTAAAATATATAATCTGCAACGCTGACGAGGGCGACCCCGGCGCCTTCATGGACCGGTCTCTTTTAGAGGGTGACCCTCACGCCGTTCTAGAGGGCATGCTCATCAGCGCTTACGCTATCGGGGCCACCGAAGGTTATATTTACATCCGCGCCGAGTACCCCTTGGCCATTGATCGCTTGAAAATCGCTCTCCGGCAGATGACGGAGTACGAGCTGCTGGGCGATAATATCCTCGGATCCGGCTTGAACTTTCACCTGAAAATCAAGGAAGGGGCCGGTGCTTTTGTCTGCGGCGAAGAGACGGCGCTAATGGCATCCATTGAGGGCAAGCGGGGCATGCCCCGTTCCCGTCCCCCCTTCCCCGCCCAGTCCGGCCTGTGGGGTAAACCGACCAACATCAACAACGTGGAGACCTGGGCCAACGTTTCGGCAATCATGCTGCGGGGAACTGCCTGGTATGCCAGCTACGGCTCGGATAAAAACAAAGGCACCAAGACTTTCGCTCTGGCCGGCAAGATAAACCGCACCGGGCTCATTGAGGTACCTTTGGGGATTTCCCTCAAGGAAATAGTCTATGATATCGGAGACGGCATCCCGGACGGCAAGCGCTTCAAAGCCGTCCAGACCGGTGGCCCATCCGGAGGTTGCCTGCCGGCCAGTCAGCTGGAACGTCCGGTGGACTACGAATCGCTGACCGAGGCCGGCTCCATCATGGGCTCCGGGGGCATGGTGGTGATAGATGAGGATACCTGCATTGTGGATGTCGCCCGCTACTTCCTCGCCTTCACTCAGTCCGAGTCCTGCGGTAAATGCGTCCCCTGCCGCCTGGGGACAAAGCAGATGCTGAACATACTGGAGAATATCTGTCAGGGCAAAGGTAAAGTCGAGGACATTGATTTACTTCTGAAGGTAAGCCAGCAGATTAAAGCCGGCTCCCTATGCGCCCTGGGCGGGACAGCGCCCAACCCGGTGCTGACCACCATCCGCTATTTCCAGGACGAGTATGAGGCCCATATCAAAGAAAAAAGATGTCCGGCACTAGTCTGCCCGGAGCTTATCTCTTACTATATCCTCGCCGATAAATGCCAGGGCTGCGGCATCTGCCTCCGGGCCTGCCCGACCGAAGCCATAACCGGGGGCAAAAGAATGGTGCACGTTATTGACCAGAGCAAATGCAACAAATGCAGCACCTGCCTTAATGTCTGCCCGGACCGCTTTGGGGCGGTGGTCAAGGTTTCCGGGAAGGAGATAAAGGTTCCCAAGAAGCCTGTGCCGATAACGGTGTCTAAACCGGATACCTATACCCAACGATAGCTCTGCTAAAATAATGATAAGCGCTAATGAGGTGCCGAATGGAAACGATTAAACTGACCATCAACGGGGTTGAAGTCAAGGTAAACCGAGGAACCACGGTGTTGGAAGCAGCCCAAGCGGCTAACATCTATATTCCGACACTCTGCGCCGACCCTGACTTGGAGCCGTACGGATCGTGCCGCCTCTGCGTGGTGGAAATCGAGAAAATACGCGGCCTGCCCACCGCCTGCACCACCCCCGCCACCAACGGCATGGTGGTACATACCGAGACACCGGCCGTCAACGAGGTGCGACATACTTCGGTTGACTTACTTATCGCCAACCACCCCATGGACTGCCTTACCTGCCGCCAAAACCAGCAGTGTGAGCTGCAGCAGGTTACTGCCCATCTCGGCATTACCGAGCGGCGTTTCCCACGCACGGACCAAGCGTTCCCAGTAGACACCAGCAACCCCTTCTTCGACCTTGACCGCAATTACTGCATCCTCTGTGCCAAGTGCGTACGTACCTGCGACGAGATCACCGGCATCAATGCCATTGACCTAGCCTTCCGCGGCTACTCGGCCCAGGTCGCCACCTTCGGCGATAAGCCACTCATCGAGTCAACCTGCAAGTCTTGCGGTGAATGCATGGTGCGCTGTCCAGTAGCCGCCCTGACTCCCAAAGAGACCCGCCGTCCAATCCACGAGGTAAAGACCACCTGCCCCTACTGCGGCGTCGGCTGTCAGATGTACCTAGGCATCAAAGACGAGCAGGTAATAACCGTCCGCGGCGATAGAGATAATGAAGTCAACGGCGGTCACCTCTGCGTCAAGGGTCGCTTTGGCATCGCCGAGTTTGTCCACCACCCGGAGCGCCTGACCAACCCTCAAATAAGAAAAAACGGGAAACTGGCCGAGACTACCTGGGACCGAGCGCTGGACGAGGCCGCCGCCAGGCTCGGGCAATATGCGCCTAACGAAGTCGCCGTTATCGCCTCGGCCAAGTGCACCAACGAGGAGAACTACGTCCTCCAAAAACTCGGCCGCGCCGTGCTGGGTACCCAGAACATTGACCACTGTGCCCGGCTCTGACATTCCCCTACCGTGACCGGTCTGGTCACAACGTTCGGCAGCGGGGCAATGACCAATACCATCAGCGACATTGGTGACGCCGCCGGTATCCTAGCCATCGGCACCAACACGACCGAGGCCCACCCGGTAATCGGGTTCGAGATAAAGAAAGCGGTGCGCAAAGGGACCAAGCTCATCGTGGCCAACCCTCGCGAGATTGAGCTGGTCCGCCACGCTGATGTCTGGCTGCGGCACCGCCCGGGGACGGACGTTGCCCTACTTATGGGGTTGTGCCGGGTCATCGTTGACGAGGGATTGGTAGACGCTTCATTCATCGCCGAACGCACCGAGAACTTCGATTCCTTTAAAGAATCACTTCAAAACTTTGACCTCGACTCAGTAGCGCAGACCACCGGGGTTCCCAGAAAGAAAATAGACGAAGCAGCCCGCCTCTACGCCACCAATGCGCCGGCGGCCATCTTCTACGCTATGGGTATCGCCCAGCACTCCCACGGCACGGATAACGTCATCGCCGTCGCCAATCTGGCCATGCTCACCGGAAATATCGGTCAGCCGGGGAGTGGCGTAAATCCACTACGGGGACAGAACAACGTACAGGGCGCCTGCGACGTGGGGGCCCTACCCAACGTCTATCCCGGTTACCAAGCTGTCACCAACGAAGCGATTCAAAAGAAGTTTGAGGCTGCCTGGGACTGCTCCCTGTCGGCCAAACCAGGGCTGACGACTACCGAGATTATTGACGCCGCCTATCGCGGACAAATCAAGGCGGTCTACATCATGGGAGAGAACCCGGTATTGAGTGAGCCCCAAGCCAGACATGCCGAGGAAGCATTACGGAAGCTAGAATTCCTGCTCGTCCAAGACATCTTTCTTACCGAAACGGCGCGGCTGGCTCACCTCGTTTTACCCGGGGTAACCTTCGCCGAGAAGGATGGTACCTTCACCAATACGGAACGCCGCGTCCAGCGGGTGAGAAAGGCAATAGAACCTCCGGGAGATGCCCGGCCAGACTGGTGGATTACCTGCCAGATTGGGCGGAAAATGGGGGACCGTGGTTTTACTTTTACCAGCCCACCACGAATTATGGAGGAGATTGCCCGGCTCACTCCCAGCTACGGAGGTATCACCTACCGCCGATTGGAGAAAGGCGGGTTACAGTGGCCGTGCCCCACGACGGAACACCCCGGTACTCCCATCCTCCACACCGAAAAGTTCACCCGGGGGAAGGGGCAATTTGTCCCCCTAGAATATAAGCCGTCCGCCGAGTCGCCCAATAACCAGTATCCACTACTCCTGACCACCGGCCGCAGCCTGTTTCAGTACCATACCGGAACCATGAGCCGAAAAGTCAAAGGGCTCAATGTATTTCTGGGGGAGGAACTGGTAGAAATAAACCCCAGGGATGCCTCGGCGCTAGGCATCGCCGATAGCGATGTGGTAAAGGTGATTTCCCGACGAGGGGAGGTAACGGCTAAAGCCAAGGTAACTGCAGTTTCACCGGCCGGGGTGGTGTATATGACCTTCCATTTTGCCGAGAGCCCGACCAACCAGCTGACCAACCCCGCCATCGACCCCATCGCCAAAGTACCGGAGTTCAAGGTATGCGCGGTGCGCATCGAGAAAAAAGACACCCGACTGGATTAACTTGCACCTGCCCGGGCATTATGCTAACCTCAAAGCAGTCCATACTGCATAAAGGAACCGACCATCAAAAAACCAAGCTGGCGCTCGTTTCCTCTCGGAGTGATCCTTCTCTTTTTACTGGCGCACCTGTCCCATCACCTAGTGACCGCACTACCGGTACCGCTGCTGCCCTTTATCCGCGATGAATTCGCCCTTAACTATACCCAAGCCAGCCTAGTTACCGCTGCCTTCGGGATAGTTTACGGTGCCAGCCAGTTGCCGGCGGGGTGGCTGGCCGACCGCATCGGGCCCCGTACTTTGATTACCCTGATGGGCATTATCGGGGTAGCAGTGACCGGGTTTTTAGTCGGCCTTTCCCAGACTTACCTCATGCTAATTATCTGCCTGATGCTAATGGGGATACTGGGCGGGAGTTACCATCCGGCAGCCACCGCCATGATAACGACACTACTCAAGCCGGAAAACTGGGGGCGGGCGCTGGGCTTTCACATGGTGGGCGGCGGCCTCAGTTACTTCCTGATCCCGCTCATCGCCGCCGGCCTAGCCGCTGTGTGGGGCTGGCGCGGCGCCTTCATCGCCCTGACTATCCCCACTATCGCTTTCGGCGTGCTGCTACACGTACTCCTGGGACGCCAAGCGCCCATAAAAAAAGTCGAACCCAAGACCGCCGGCAGCGCTGCGGAAACGCCGTTCGGCAAGAACCGATTTC
>Ga0187827_10003391_pt1 | contig 20607 bp, 20 predicted proteins | sample ETNtaG_39_FD_167969 | JGI IMG/M metagenome (GOLD analysis project Ga0187827, IMG submission 167969) | Marine microbial and viral communities from oxygen minimum zone, Eastern Pacific Ocean - ETNP2014_SV_150_PacBio MetaG (Illumina Assembly) | ecosystem: Environmental > Aquatic > Marine > Hypoxic... | reverse complement strand
CTTTTGATCATTGGTTTTACCGGCCACGAACAATCGATAATAGGAAAAGGACTTTTAAAAGACTTGGAGTTGATGTTATAACTTTTACTCCAAACTGGCAAATTGTCAGAAAATTAATGGTTGAGTCTCTTATCAGAAAAGGTGATTTTTGCTGGCACTGCCATGCAGGTATATTTACTTATGCGATGCAGATTGCAGTTAGATTTAAAATTCCATTTCTTGTATGGGGAGAAGGGGGCGGTGAGTATGAAGGGTATTTTAAACTTCTTGATCTCGAGGAAACAGATGAGTGGAAATTTAATAGAAGAACAATATTAGGTATGAGGGCGGAAGATATGGCGGGTTTTATTGATGTAGATTTTAGGGACTTGGCGCCGTACATGTATCCTACAAAGGAAGAGTTAGACGCGATTGGGGCTAAAAGTATATCGCTAGGTAACTTTATTCCCTGGAACCAGGAAAAGCAAACAGAAATTATTAAAAAGGAGCTTGGCTGGCATGAAGACGAAGTTGAGAGCTTGTATCCAAATACACTTTCTTTTGACAAAATTGAATGTATGTTTACAGGAATACGAGATTATATAAAGTTACTTAAAAGAGGTTTTTCAAGAATAACACACAGGACTACTATAGACATAAAACAGGGTAAAATAACGCGTGATGAAGGCCTTGAACTTATAGATAAGTATGAGAAAAGAAAGCCCAGGAGTTTAAGTGTTTTTTTAGAATATATTGGTATGTGTGAAGATGAATTTAATGATATATGCTTGAAACATGTGATCTCACCAGCAAAACCTATTGATCCAAAGACTATTCCGGAAAGCGATAAGTTGTGGGACCAGGATTTATGGTTTCGAGATGCGGAAGAAGGTTTAAGGGAGGATATATGAAAATAGGACTTATAAATTATGGTATTGGAAATATTGGCTCTGTTTATAGTGCATTTAGATTTTATAAATATCAAATTAATCTTATAAACAGTGCAGAAGATATGGATAATATTGATATTATTGTTTTAGCAGGTGTAGGGAATTTTTTGTCTGCGGCAACACGTTTAAAAGAGGTGCATTTTTGGGACAAGCTTAACGAAGATGTATTAATTAAAAAAAAACCTACATTGGGAATATGTCTCGGTATGCATCTGTTTGGCACTATCAGTTATGAAGGGGGTGAAAACAATGGATTTAATTGGATTAGTGGAAAAGTGGTCAAAATTGAAGATAAAAAACTAAGGGTCCCTCACATGGGATGGAATCAAGTAGCTTGTTCTGATAAAGAACTTATTAAAGACATGAAAAATCCTTATTTCTATTTCATGCACAGTTACCACTTTGTCCCAGACGATAAAGAAGTAATTATAGCTACAACAAATTATGGTAATGTTGAAATAGTTTCTGCAGTAAAAAAAGATAATATCGTTGGTGTTCAGTTTCATCCAGAAAAAAGTCAGGGAGACGGCTTAAGATTTATTAATAGATTTGTGGAGGCATCGCTTGCTGGCTAAAAGAATAATTCCACATTTCTTGATAAAGGGAAAACGATTGGTTAAAGGGACTAACTTTAGAGGGTTTGTAGATGTCGGAGATCCAGTATCGCAGGCCATGATTTATGATGCCCAGGGTGCTGATGAGATAATTATTGTTGATATAGGTGCGTCTAAAGAAGGAAGAATAATTGATATAAATATTATAGATCAAATATTAAAACAGTGCAGATTGCCTATTGGAGTAGGAGGCGGAATTCGTACAATAGATGACGCAAGAAGATGTTTTGGTGCAGGTGCTGACAAGATAATCGTGAATACTCAAGCAGTGTTAAATCCTGCATTTGTGTCAGACTTAGCTGTAGAGTTTGGTTCTCAGTCTATAGTGGTTTCTCTGGACGTAAGAAGGAATGGGACTAATAATTACAATTTATATATTAATTCAGGGAAGCAAAAGATTGACATAATGCTGCATGACATTATTAAAAAGCTCGTCGATTATGGTGCCGGAGAGTTTATCATAACAACTATTGATAGAGAAGGGACTTTAAAAGGGTTTGATTGTGATCTTTATAGTTCCTTAAGGGAAAGTATTAATGTTCCTCTAATTGCTTCTGGTGGAGCAGGATCTTACAATGATATGGCTAATCTCTTTGAAAAGACCGATAGTGATGCCTGTGCTATTGGTAAAATGCTCTTTTTAAGAGATTACGATATAGTAAGAATAAAGTCATACCTGAAATGGAAGAAGGTCTTAACTAGAGAGGCGTAGATTGAAGTATGGTTGTCAAAGGGAATAGGCTTGTGTTGAAAATTCTATCTCATGAAAATGTTACACAAAACTATCTGGGTTGGATGCAGGATGAAGATATTACTCAGTTTTTGGAATGTAGAGGAAAAACATATGCATTGGAGGAACTTAAAGATTATGCCAGGATGGTGGATGAAAGCCATAATGACTTTTTGTTTGGTATTTACACAAGTGGTGATAACGTACACATAGGAAACATCAAAATCGGGGAAATTAACCAATTGTACAAATTTGGCGATTTAGGATTGATGATAGGCGAAAAAAAATATTGGGGTAAGGGTTATGGTACTGAAGCCGTCAAACTGGCAACTGAATATGCTTTCAACAAGCTTCATTTAAATAAACTAATAGCTGGAATATATGGAAATAACACAGGTTGTTATAAAGCTTTCTTAAAAGCAGGTTATAATGAAGTTGGCAGGCTAAAAAAACACAGGTTGCATAAAGATGAATATGTAGACCAGATAATTATGGAAAAGCTGAATGATAGATAAGAAAAATGAGTAGTAAGGTATATCCAATAAATATTTCGGGTATTAAGAGTATCGGTACTGAAGAATGGATGAACAATTATTATATTCCTGTTACAGGTAAAGAATTTCAAGATATTTATAATAAAGTATTAGCGTTATATGTAGATCATATCAAGCAATATAATGATGACGTTACTTATTGGTTATCCATTTCTAATTTTTTGATGCCTGTTAGGATTGCACAGTACATTTTAGAATATTTACGATTATTACGATTAAAGGAAAAAAAATATGAATATATAATTGGTAAAGAGAAAGCAAGAATTCCAAATGACATTTCTATGTATGAATATGATTCTTTAGCTGAAATAAACTTAGCAAGCAAGGTTGTCTCAGGGCTGAATTATCAGGAAAGAATTAAAGATGTTTTAAGGACTATAAGATACAATATCTTTCCCCCAGTTTTTGCTGATAGAAATTTTCTAGCCAATATCTCATCTCCTGTTTTTATTATAGGATATAGATCTCAAGAAGAAGTTGCTGCCTACTGTAATGCAAATAAAATATCCCCTATCCAACTGTCACCTAGGCTATTTGCAAGGAAAACAACACTTGATAGTAAGGACCCTCAAGTGATTAAGGTCCTTGAATTCATTAGAGGTTATTTGATTACAATAAGCAAAGAATATCCAGTAATTGACAACTTGGCATTAAAACAGTTAAGTAAAGAGGTTGAAGAATGTTTTATACAGGGCTTACTTTTCTTTCAAATGAATCTAAATGTTTTTAGAAAACATAAACCTAAGACTCTTCTTGCTACAGGAGCTGGATCTGATGTACATAGGCTGTTTTGTGCTGCCTGGAGATGTGCTGGTGGTGAAGTAATTGGATTTTCTCATGGTAATATCTATTGTACTAGTTATCTGCCTGAAATTATTCTTCACCTTTTGTTAGTAAATCAATTTGTAACATTATCGGAAGGGAACAAGGACCTTTTGCAACATGCAAAGGAGGATTTTTCTTGTGGACTAAGAACAGGAAGTATAACTTACACTAAGCAAAAATATTATTCTCTATTATATAACAAATTACAGAAAAGCAGGCCTGTTAGAAATATAAAAAAAGTTATGCTTATTGGTTTCCCAATGTCAAAGTTTTACTATTACGGGTTTCAAGGCGGTTTTGCATTTGCACAACTGGATATGGAGATAAGACTTGCAAAGCTTTTGAGAAAAAAGGGTTATAATGTTATTTACAAGCCACATCCTATGACAATGAATGAAAATGAAGGTATATTTGATAATTACGTTGATGAGATCGTTGAGGACAAATATGAGAATGTATACGATATCGCTGATTGCATCTTGTTTGGTGATTATTCAACTAGTACATTTGGATTTTCTCTACTTACTAATAGACCAATCGTACTTATAGATATTAAAGGAAACTGTTGGTTCCCAAAAGCCTTTGAACTTTTAAACAAAAGATGTTCTATCGTAATGGCAGAGTTAGATGAATCAGGAAGGATCGTTTTTGAAGAGAATGAGGTCCTCAATGCGGTTGAAGAATCTATTAGTAATATTAATTACGACATATTATACAAATTCGCTTTTTAGTAAATGTAATATTATAACTATACTGTATATTTTGTCCTAGGGTGGTTGAAGTATTTCTTGATTTATCTTGGCAGCTTATAAAGCACGCGTATACGTGAACACACAACATTTATTGTTTTATTATAAGCTTGCTTGGTTAATAGTAGTTTATCATTACTTGGTTTTTGTACTTACTAATTTACTATAGGAATAATTGCATGAAAGACAATTTTATAATCTTTATTCATGAGTACACCGAGCTTGACATGATAATGCCTTTTATAGATTATGTTGTCACAAAACATAATGTTAGAGTAACACTTTACACGGATTATAAATTAACAATGCATTATGATGTTTCTCAATCAGCCCTGCAAAGCGGTCTATATCACAACCCTAATATTTCAGATGCCGCTTGTTATCACCTGGAATATCTAAGAAAATACCATAAAATAAAATTAAAGTATTTTCTTGAAGAGCAACCCTTCAGAAAACATAGATATGTACTCCTGTTGCATGATAAAGTTAAACAATTTCAGAGGAGGAGAATGAAAACAAAAAAGAAATTTAGTAACATTGATTTCATGATTTCGTTAGCAAGCATGATAATGATAAGAGCAGCTGAATACATCATAGAAAAATCTATTAAAGGATATGTTGGTAAGCTAAATGTTTCAGACAAGATCTTAATGTATTTTAATGGGGAAATTTCTTTTCCTTTCAGTGCGATCGTTGATTTTGCTAAAAAAAGAGATATCAGAACTGTTGGCTATTTTCAAGGTTTTTACATTTACTCAAACCTGCAAGTTACTAATAAGACAAAGAGTGGTAAAAGGGGTTTAAAAGCAAGGCTACTAAACATTTTTGCACATCGTAAAAGAGTGTATTGTGCTTGCTATCTAGCCGGAAGGACTATGAGGGCTACATTTTTTAGCTCTAATGTGGCGTTAGCCTTCAAAGAAGTTGATAAAATCCTTGAAACCGTTACACCAAGATTTACTAAAGGGTGGATTAAAACATTTAGGACATTCTTAAATAAAAAAGAACAATTTAATTATGGAGATGAAAAGAAAACAAACGTTGTCTTTTTTCTATCACAGGTAAAGCAAAATGTAAAAGAAAGAGAATATTATGATATATTCAATCGGCTATCTGAAATGAATAATATAAATTTTGTATATAAATCGCATCCTAGAGCAACAGTTGCTCTAGGGAAAGGCTATAATGCTTCTAATGTAAATACTTTCCTACTTTCTGCCTGGGCCGATACGTGCATTCTTTTCGGTAGCAGCATAGCAATTCATCTTTTACTAGAGAATATCCCAATTATTGTACCCTCTTTTGTGCACACAAATACAACAATATTAGAGAAACATAAAATATGCGTTACCGCTAATAGCCTGGACGAATTAATAAACATTCTTAAAAATAATACTAAAGATGATATTAGGAAACTTATTGATAATGCAAGAGTAGAAAAGTTTCTCAATAAATATTTTGACTCACACAAAGATTATGAACAAATAATGCAAGAGTATTATGAAGCGGTGGTAGGTCAGAAGCTTGCCAAATAAGGAAGCGTTGTGTTTATGAAGAATAATTATGGTGAAATTACTATTTATGTGCTCAATACAAAAATGTTCAGATGTTAATATATTTATGCGATTTAATACATAGTCATTTTATGACAAAAGAGGGAACTAATGTTTTGACAAATTTAACATTAAATGATTTAAGGAGTAAAACACTCAAGGCTTTTGCTATGCTCAAATCAGCATATAGTAATAGAGAAAAACTTAAGAGATACCAATAGTATTTAATTATGCATATCCCTCTTATTTCATCCCTGATTCATTATTTTAAAGTCGCATACGAATACACCGGGAAAAAACTATATATTTTAGTATTGCTATTTCTATTAGGTGGTTTATCTGAAAGTATTGGATTTGCGATGCTACTTCCGGTTCTTAATATTGACAAAGCTGTGAGTGATCAAAGCCAATACACAAAGACTGTTTATAATTTTCTCGAATCAATAGGTATTAATGTCACTCTCTTTCCATTAATAACACTTCTTTTAATTGCTTTTTTACTCAAAGGGACCTTCGTTTTTCTTCAGAAAACTTTTACCTCATATATAAGTTGTTCCCTTTATAGAGATATAAGGATTGATTTTTGCAATAAGTATAAGGGCATGAAATATAGTTATTACACTAACACAAGTGTTGGCTATCTGAATAATATAATTACAACAGAAATTGACAGGGGTGTATCAGCGGTGCAAATGTACACTGATATGATTGGACGCTTGATATTTATATTTATATATCTCTCCTTTGCTTTTTTTATTAATTATAAGATGACCATTGTGGTGATTTTATTGAGTTTGTTAATGTTTACACTGTTGAGAAGTCTTTCAAGGTTGTCAAAAAAGTTATCGCTGCTTGTATCAGATACAAACGCCCGCATCCAATCACTGCTTATTCAGACAATTTATAGTTTTAAATATTTGAAAGCGACAGATAGTTTTGCTCGTATATTTAATCAACTTTTTGCAGTAATTAATAAAAATTATGTTTACAATTTTAAAGTTGCAGTGTTGAGCTCTATACCTTCTTCTATGGTTGAACCTACATCTGTTTTATTTGTATCCGGGCTTATACTTTATTCTGTGGGTTTTCAGGGGAAAACGATAGCAGAGATATTTGTACTTGTGATCTTCTTTTATAAGTCTTTTAATTATAGTTTTCGTTTTCAAGCAGACTGGCAGAAATTTAATGCAGCTTTAGGAGGATTGGAGGTGATGTGTAAGGCTAGCCGGGTTCTCAATAATAACGTTGAAAATGTAGGGATTCGTCAGATTAATACTTTTAATAAAGCGATAGAGCTTAGGAACGTCAATTTCAGTTATGGTTCAAAACCGGTATTTTTTGACGTAACCCTTGCAATACAAAAAAACAAATCCATCGGTATTGTTGGTGCATCAGGAGCAGGAAAAACTACTATGTTTGATATTATTACGGGTTTGTTGACGCCACAGTCCGGGAAAATCAGTATTGATGGTATAGATTATTCGGAATTAGAGCTTTCAAGTCTCAGGAATGTCATTGGTTATGTCACTCAAGAACCGGTTATTTTTAATGATACTATAGCAAACAATATATCTTTCTGGGAATGTGACAGCCAGGAAGATATCTGCAAAAAAGTGATTAAAGATGCTGCGATATTGGCAAATTGTGATAGATTCATCAATGAAGCCGAAATGGGATATGAAACAATAATAGGAGATAAGGGAATTAGATTATCGGGAGGGCAACGGCAGCGGATAGCAATTGCAAGAGAATTATTTAAGGAACCAATGATAATGATCTTTGATGAGGCAACTTCAGCGCTTGATACCGAATCGGAGCAGCTCATTCAGCAGAGCATCAATTCCTTAAAGGGTGATCGTACAATTGTGATAATTGCGCATAGGTTATCAACTGTAAGAAATTGTGATTACATTTATGTGTTTAAGGATGGAAGGATAGTAGAGGAAGGTATTTTTGATGAATTGTATGGGGATACAAATTCCCGTTTTTACAGCATGTGTAAGGCTCAAAATTTGTAAAGGATCATGAAAAACTAAGGAATAATCAAAATATTAAAAAATAGGGGAAACTCAAAAGTAGAGTTTAAATCTGATAAAATTACAGTTGTCTGATTTGTAATATATATTTCTCAGGGTGTTATGCATCATTCCGTAGACACCCAAATTAGATCAGAAAACGATTATCGGATCAAATACTTCTGCTATTATTATTGATGGGCCTTTAGCCAGCATTGATATTGAGCAAGATTTGAAAAATGCTTTTTTTTAATGTATAGATAGTTTATAGACAAAAACTTTAAATCTTAAAAACAAGAATAAAATAATGATCGTAGCTTTGCTTCTTGGTAGAAAAGGTAGTAGTGGATTTCCTGGGAAGAATCTTTGTCAAGTGCTGGGGAACTCTCTTGCGCATTATCCCATGAAGGCCGCTTTGGACTCTCCCAAAGTGGATAAGGTCTATCTTTCTACAGATGACGAAAAGTTGATGGAATTGGCAGTGCAAAACGGTGTTGAAGTAATCGTAAGACCTCCTGAACTGTGTACCAAAGAAGCTTTGGGAGAGGATGCTTTTGTACATGGTTATTTAGAGATAAAGAAAAGAGCTCTAGGCAAAGATATAGAAATTATTGTTCTTCTGTTTTGCAATGCAGCAACAGTGACTTCTGGTTTAATAGATGAAGGTATAAAGGTGCTAAGAGAGAATCCGGAGGTTGATTCAGCGGTTTCTGTTTCTGTGTACAATATGTGGAGTCCTTTAAGGGCCAGAAAGATTAGTGAGGATGGATTACTTCATCCATTCGTGCCGTTTGAAACCTTTGGTGATCCGAAAACCCTTAATTGTGATAGAAATTCTCAGGGTGATACATGGTTTGCTGACATGGGTGTATCTATAGTAAAATCAAGATGCCTTGAGAATATTGAGGATGGACTTCTGCCTCAAAAGTGGATGGGACAGAAGATATATCCACTTAAACAATGGGGCGGATGTGATGTAGATTATGAATGGCAGATTCCTCAGGTGGAATACTGGCTACGTAAGCATGGGTTCACCGAATCCTGAATCATTTATAGATAATCACAGAATATATTGAGATCTAATGAAATAATACTCGATGTATACTTGTATTTTTGAAATCAGATAGAAGTTGTGATAGTAACAGGTAGCTCGTGGGAAAAGTAAAACATATTGTAGTTTCCGGGGGAGCAGGGTTTATAGGTTCACATGTTGCCAGACGGTTAATTTTTGAAGGTTATAAAGTAACTGTTCTGGATAATTTATCTACTGGAAAAGAAGAAAATATACCACAAGATGCTGATTTCATAAAAATAGATTTGGGACTGGAGGAATCCTATGCTTATCTTGGAAATCTTTCTTGTGATGCTGTCTTTCATTTGGCGGGACAATCATCTGGAGAAGTATCTTTTAAAGATCCTTTTTATGATTTAAAGAGTCATGTGCATAGTACATTCTTGCTTTTAAGATGGTGTAAAGAAAACGGCATTAACCGTTTTCTTTATGCCAGCTCGATGGCAATTTACGGTGACCCTAATAGCCTGCCGGTTGATGAAGAGCATCCTGTACAGCCTAAAACTTTTTATTCGGCTGCGAAGATAGCAGCAGAAGCATATGTGGAATTATATCAGACTATGGGAATTCAAACTACAATATTTCGTTTTTTCAGTATATACGGATGTAGGCAGAATCTGGAAAACAGGGCACAGGGAATGGTGAGCATATTCCTTTCTTATATGCTTGATAAAACTAAAATTATTGTGAAAGGATCAAAAGATAGATTCAGAGACTTTGTTTATATAGATGATTTAGTAGATGCGTTAATAAGTTCATATAATAACCCAGCTACATACGGGAAGATTTACAATGTGGCGAGTGGGGAAAAAACGACGGTCGAAGACTTAATAGAAGGCCTCAAAGTCTCTTTTGGAAATCTTGAATATCCTGTGGAGTATAAAGACGGTACTCCTGGTGATCAATTTGGAGTAGTAGGTGATAATAAACTTATCCTTGAAGATTTGAAATGGAAGCCGAAGGTCGCACTCCAGGAGGGTCTTGATAGAATGGTAAATTTTGAGAAAGAAAGACTAAACATTGAGTAAAAAAGTTACTTGTTCTCTTTGTGGAAGCGAAGATCTGTATTTGATCGTAAATGAAGTCAGGTTTGGAAACAGAGCGGATGTATATAAATGTCAGTTTTGCAGTCTTACTTTTCTGGATCAGGATTCGTTTGATTTTCCTGAGGATTTCTATGAGAAAGAATATCATCAAACATACATAACCCATGTTGAACCTGATGCTTTTGATCCTCAGGCTTATTACGAGAAGATGAAGAAGACTATCAAAATCTGGGCTGGTAAATTCAATGAGATGTTAACCGGCCAGGAGACAGTTCTTGACCTTGGTTGTTCTACGGGGCACTTTATTGAGTCAGTTAAAAGTCGGACAAAACGTATTTTTGGTTATGATTTGAATCAAAAAGAAGTTGATTACTGTAAAAATATTCTAAATTTAGAAGTATCTAATAGTCCAATGGAAAAGAGGTTTAAACCTTCAACCTTTGATTACATAACAATGATTTATGTCCTTGAACATATTGCATGTCCGGAAGAATTTCTAGTTTCACTCAAGAAATACCTTAAGCCTGGAGGAAAATTTATTATATTAGTACCTAATGTCCAGGATGCGCTTATTAATTTTTATGATATTCCTGAATTTAAGAAATTTTATTATTGTATCGAACATCTTTTCTATTATACGCCGGAAACAATTAAACAACTTTTTGAGAGAGCAGGTTTGGACAGTGAAATAAATGTGATCCAGGAGTATCCCGTGACAAATCACCTAAATTGGGGATATACCCATAAGCCGAGTGATGCTCTTATGTCACGGCTGGGAGTTCCTGATATTCCATTGATAAACGAAGCCCAGGTTGAAGGTTGGGCTGAACTTTGGTCTGAATTCAACCGGTTGTATCAGGGCTTTCTTAAAAAAAATAAATTCGGAGATCGAATATGGTGTGTTGTAAGTGCCAAATAGAAGGGTGTGGCAAATATGAAAGAGAAATTAAGAATTGCAATTTCCGGATTGGGGAATAGAGCCCTTCCTAAAAACGCAGAAGATTCTAATTGGTTGGGATGGGTAGAGCTTATAAGAAGGTCTGATTTTTTCCAGCTGGTTGCAGTTCACGATGTATCAGAACAATCATTACAACGGATTGTTGAGACTGGTTGTCTTAAGCCTGATTGTACTTATCAGGACATTGATTTAATGCTTAATTCCGTCAATTGTGATGCTATATTAATTAGTAATCCTGCAGAGTATCATGCAAGTACCATAAGAAAGGCTTTAGAATGTGATCTTCATGTGTTGGCTGAGAAACCATTTGTTAAAAGTACTATTGAAGGTAAGGAACTCACTGGTTTAATAGAGAAGAAAGATAAAATAGTGGCGATTGTGCAAAACTGGCGATCAAAAGATGTTGGGGGGGCGTTATATAGAGCTATACAAGGTGGCGTAGTAGGTAAAATAGGCAGCATTTATTTCCGTTACATTAGAAACAGAGAAAACCCAAATTATCCTTCATACATTTTTGATGAGCCTTACCCTTTGCTTTATGCTATGGGGATACATCATTTGGACCTTTTCAGGTATATATTGAAAGATGAGTTTCTGTGTGTAAGTGGGAATTCCTTTAAACCACCATGGAGTTTGTATAAATTCGATACGGGATTAAATTTATTCTATAGAATGAAGAGTGGGGTAACTATTAATTATACTGGAACAATTTCATCAAGAAATAGAATGATACTTCAGGAATCACTAATAATAGATGGAGAAAAAGGAACTCTTTTTAATGAAAGCCAATGGTTAGAACCGCCCCTTTGGTTTTATCCTCAAGGGAAACAGGAGAGGGTTAATCTGACAAAAGAAATTAAAGATACATCAATATCAAATCAATATAACAAATCCGACAATTATGTTTTGGAGAATTTTTACCAGGCGATATTAAATCGAGAGGAACCTCTTTGTAATGCAATGGATGGGTTGCGATCTGTAGTGATATTAGAAGCAAGTCGATTGGCTTGTGAAACAGGAAAGGAAATCAAAGTGGATAATTTTTAAAGGCTTTAACTTTTTATTTATATTATTTGAATTTGTTTATAGGTCTTTAATCATGTAGCTTATTAATGAAATTTTCTATATCCAATATTGCATGGCCACAAGAAGAAGAAGAAATATTCCTTAAATTAATAAAAGAGTTGGGCTGTTCAGGTGTAGAGATCGCTTCCAGTAAAATATGGCCTGAACCTATAAAATCAACATTAAAACAGCGAAAATCTTATAAATCACTCATCCAGAAATATTGTTTAGAGATACCGGCAATGCAGGCACTTCTATATAGTCGAAGGGATTTGGGGCTCTTTCGTAGTCATGAGATTGAGGTAGAAACCATTGAGTACTTAAAAGGGCTATGTCAACTAGCAGCGGATATAGGGGCAAAGATTCTTGTTTTTGGTTCTCCTGCAAATAGAAAGCGAGGAAGAATTCCTATTGAAGAAGCATTTGAAAGAGCAGCTTCTTTTTTTTCAGAAATTGCAACTGCTGCAGAGGGACAGGGTGTTTGTGTTTGCATAGAGCCGTTAAGGCCTCAAGAAACAGATTTTGTTACAACTGCACTTCAAGGGCTTAAACTTGTAAATATGGTTGATAACCCTGGTTTTGGACTCCATTTGGACGGAAAAGCGGTTAGCGAAGAAGGAAAACCTTTTTCAAAAACGTTACTGTCAGTTAAAAGTAGATTAAAACATTTTCACATTAATGATCCGGGACTGAAGGAGATAAATTGTACAGGAGAAATCGACCATATTACTCTTGGGAAGGCCTTGCGTAGTTCAGGATATGATCGATATGTAAGTATTGAGATGCGCACTGTGACTGATTATTACAATGCAGTGAAAAGAAGTATAGTATACTCAAAAAGAGTATATATTGGTTTATGATGCTTAACGTTGAAGTTATTGAAATATGATTAGACCCAGAAATCACTTGGATGATGTTATTAGGATCCCTATAAAAGAAAGATCCCGCTTAAATTGCTATCGGTTGGATAGAAACGAAAGGAACCAGCCATTTTCAGAAGAATTTATTAATCGAATAAAAAGTAAGATAACGGGGGAATTGTTTCAGGTATATCCGGAGCTTGACAAGATATATGAGAAAATAGCATCGTGGCAAAAAATAGATATTGATCAACTGTTGTTAAATGCAGGTTCTGATCAAGCGATAAAGTCAGTTTTTGAGACATACATAAATCCTGGTGAAAAGATCCTATTACACTATCCGGGGTATGCAATGTATGCTGTCTACTGCAAAATGTTTCAAGCCAATATTGTAAACCAAAGCTTTGATTCAGAATTGAATTTTGATTGGAATATTTTTGCAGAGAGGATAACTAAAGATATTCGTATGGTTGTCATTGAAAACCCCAATGGTTTTCTAGGCATTGCTCCTTCTGTAAATGAATTAAATATGATGATTAGTAAAGCAAGCAAATTAGGTGTAATTGTGTTAGTAGACGAGGCGTATTATCATTTCAATGATGTAACTGTTAAAGAATGTATTGAAAAATATGATAATTTAATAATTTCGAGAACTTTCTCAAAAGCTTTTGGATTTGCAGGTTTAAGGGCTGGATATTTGATGTCTCAATCAATAAATATTGATTATGTTAGACGTGTTTTGCCAGCGTATGAAATAACAAGTTTTACAGCCCTGGTTCTTTCAGAAATACTAGATAGTCTTGACGAGGTTAAAGCATATACAAATGAAACAAGGGAAAATCTAAATATCCTTCGCCAAGGGTTGTTAGAGCTGGGTATACCGACTTCTAGTAGTAAAGCTAATTTTCTAGCCGTAAAATTAGGAGAAAAGAGATTTCATGATGAACTGAAAAAGAGCTTAGGAGAAAAGAATGTTTTGATTAGGAGACCATTCAGAGAAAAGAATTTGCAGAATTGGGTACGTATAAGTACTGCTCCACCTAAAATACAGGAGTTACTTTTGAGAGAACTTCGTGAAATAATATCTTAAATTATATTAAAGGAACATATGCCTGTTTGTGAAATCTGCAATGGTAAGGATTTTGACCTTATCGCGACAAAAATTAGAGAAGGTACGGGCAGGATTCTGCAGTGCAACAATTGTGGCTTGATAACACAGGGATTAGATTGGGATTCTAAACAGTTAAGGAATTATTATGAAGATGAATACCAGCGTACAAATTCCTTGGTAAGCGGAACAGTTCAGAGTCCATTAGAACATTTTGAAGCAAGATTACAAACTATACAACCGGTTTTTGAGCAAATACGCTCTCTTCTAACGTCAAAAACCAGGGTGTTGGAAATTGGTTGTGGAGCTGGCACCCTCCTTTCATTAGTCAAACCGCATGTAGCTAAATGTGTAGGAATAGAATTAAATAAAAGTTTTTCAGGGTTTATAAATGAAAACCTTGGTATTGAAGCATATAGTGGGAGCATTGATGATACTAAATTTGATTATAAGTTTGACTTGATAATTTCTATTGCCACTCTTGATCATCTTCCGAATCCATATGAAACTCTTGTTTCCATGGGAAAATTACTTGCACCTTCTGGCAAAATATATATTGAAGTTCCAAATTGTGATGAGGCATTAAATTATTTTCTTCCTTTGCACAATCGTAAGATGTTCAACGAGTTTTTCTGGCACCGTGCACACCTTTTTTATTTTACAAAAAAGACAATAACTCTGCTGTTACAAAAAGTAAAGCTGAAGACTAAGATTTATTGTAGACACGACTATACTTTAAAAAACTATTTTCATTGGTATTTTCTGGGGAAACCACAACCTAGTTTAGTAGTTGGCCAGAAAAGCAATCAGTTCTTTGAAGGAGAAAGTGATTTCGAGATACGGATGAATCGATTGTTTGCAGGTATGGAAAACGAGTTTAAAAGAATTATGGCAGAGACTTATCGCGGAGACAATCTATGTTGTTTAGGTTGGTTTTAAAATGAATTGTTATTTTAAAGAAGGATTATAGAAATGAAGGTATTGCTGTTATACCCAAATTTATACGGCATGAATATGCTGCCTTCGGCAATTGGTTTGTTTACCAGTTTGTTAAGGATGCATAGTCATGAAGTCGCTCTTTTTGATTCTACTAACTGGAAGATACCAGGGGAAGGGGATTTTAATAGTGATAAGGAAAAAGAAAAGTTCCTTAACGTGCGTCCATTTAAAGATGCAAAGCTGAGTGCAGGAATACGATATTCTAATGTCTTTGATGATTTTAAGGAAAAAGTGGAAAACTTCAAGCCTGATATTATAGCAGTCTCTGTTTCGGAAGATATTTTTCCAATAGGGATAAATTTGTTAAGGCATGTTAGATACTTAAAGATACCAACTATTATGGGAGGAGTTTTCCCGACTTTTGCCCCTGAAGTATGCATTTCTTATGATGAAGTGGATATGATATGTGTGGGAGAGGGAGAAAATGCTCTTGTAGAGCTTTGTACACGAATTGAAAAGGGTGAGCCTTATGACAATATTGAAAACCTGTGGATTAAGAAAGGGAACAAGATTCTTAAAAATCCTATAGGACCTCCAACTGATATTAATGAGAATCCACTTATTGATTTCGGGCTTTTTGATGAAACAAGGTTTTATAGACCAATGCAAGGAAAAGTTTGGAGGATGCTCCCTGTAGAAACTCATCGTGGATGTCCTTATAGATGTACTTATTGCAACTCTCCATCACAATTTGATTTATATCGTACTGGAAATAATGCTAGTTATTATCGAAAGAAATCTTTTGACATGATCAAGGAAGAACTTGTTTATTACAGAGACATTCTAAAAGCTGAGGCGTTTTATTTCTGGGCAGATACTCTCATGGCATATAACGACAGAGAATTTGATAGATTCGTTGAGATGTACTCAGATATTAAGCTTCCATTTTGGTGTCAGATTTATCCTGAATTGATTAAGGAAGAACGTGTTAAGAAATTAATGAGAGTTGGCCTTTTTAGAGTAGGTAGTGGTGTGGAGCAGGGAAATGAAAGCTTTAGGACTAAACTTTTAAAACGAAGAGTGAAGAACAAATTGATGATTGAGAATTTTAAAATTCTCAATAAATGTGACCTTCCTTTTAGTGTAAATAATATCATTGGTTTCCCGACAGAAACAAGAGAGTTAGCTATGGATACAGTCGAAATAAATCGTCTTATAAATGCAGATAGTTACAATGCTTATTCATTTAGCCCTTTTCATGGTACGCCGCTAAGGAGAATGGCTGAAGAGCTAGGTTATATTGAACGTAGTTTAATTGCAAGATCCGCTACAAAGCCCACACTCTTAAAAATGCCGCAGTTTTCTCCTGAGTCCATAGAAGGGCTTCGTAGGTGTTTTGTTTTATATGTAAAGATGCCAAAGGAAAAGTGGCCGGAAATTGAGAAGGCTGAAATGTTGACACCGGAAGGTGATGCGATTTGGGACGAGCTAAAGCAGGAATGTAACGAGGAGTACATGAATTACCATGAGCAACATATTTGAATGTACAATTGTATATATACTAAGGATTAAAATAATGAAATAGGAGAAATATGCATGAAAATATTATTAGTATATTGCAATCTCTTGCAGCAAAACGCTCTACCAATGGGTGTTACACAACAGTCATCATGTTTAAAGGTGGGAATGTTAACTAGTGAAGGAGACAGTCTATTTAATAAACTTTCTGAGATTTATATCAAAAAATATATGAAGTGAATGTTGTAATTATTGCTTTAGGTGAAATGACAGGACATTTTTTTTGCTGGTGTTTCCAAAGTAATAAAATGTTGCTTTATTTAACTCAACACAAAATAGTTGTACCGACAAGTAGGCACATAGAATAAGAGGATAAAATGAAAACCTTTTTGCTGAATAAATTAAGAACCATAGGCGTAGAGATTAGGCGTGTCAAACCAATTACTGATCCAAGAGTATTACCAATCCCACGGGAAGTGGGTACAACACAACGTTCGATTTATTTTTATGATTTACTTGGTAAGATTAAAAACATAGATGGAGATGTTGTAGAATGCGGAGCTGGTTTTGGCTATTCTTTATTTCTTTGGTCGGTTTGTGTGGATTTATATGATAATAAGAGGCATATTTATTGCTACGACTCTTTTCAAGGGTATCCAGAGCTATCAAAAGAGGATATACCTACTAAAACGAATTTTGGACCTTACTGGACTCAAGAAGATATAATTATACAGCATTTAATTAATAGTGGTATTTCTCAGAAATTTATTAGTAGCCATATTACTTTTGTGAAAGGGTTTTTTAGTAAGACGTTGGGTGGATATTCAGGAGCACCCATTGCTTTATTGCATTTGGATTGTGACTTGTACCAATCGTATAAGGAGTGCTTAGAAATCCTTTATCCGAAGATTGTTAAAGGAGGTATTATCGCGATTAATACGTATCAAGAGGCTGCAACATTTCATAAAGGTGCAAAGAAGGCGATTGATGAGTTTTTCGATGGCAAAGAGGAAATTATTAAATCACCCATAACTGATCGTTTTTACGTGGTGAAATCAACTTAATTCGTTAAATCTGGGTTGACTCTAACATTGAACTGTTGTATTAAACCCTGAGACCAGTGATGAACAATGACTGCTTTGCTCTTTGTTTGATCAATAAGACCCAACAAGGTTTGGTCAGGCAAACAGAATGATAGCTATTTTTTAGTACCTGCAAATTCTTGAAATTGTTGTTGTGGAAGAGTATTTACTATGGGAAGTGTTCTTATATCTACATCATCTTTTGGGAAATATGATAAAACCCCACTTGAAAAGCTTGCGAAAACGAATTATAAAGTAATTCTAAACCCATACGGAAGGGAGATGTCAGAGGGTGAGATAAAAAAACTGCTGAATGGTGTGGAAGCATTGATTGCAGGAACAGAGCCTCTGACAAGAGATGTTATACTTAATGCTAAAAGTCTTAAAGTGATCTCCAGGTGTGGAATTGGAATTGATAATGTAGATATAGAAGCGGTAAAAGAAAAGGATATAAAATTATACAGAACTCCACAAGGGCCGTCTCTTGCTGTGGCAGAACTTACTTTAGGTCTAATTCTTGATTCATTAAGATACATATCTTGTTTGAATAGGAAGATTCGTTCTGGTGGATGGGAAAAGAAAATGGGCAGGCTTTTTACCGGGAAGACAGTGGGCATAGTAGGCATGGGATCAATTGGACAGAGGCTGACGCTTCTTTTAAAACCTTTTAATTGTAGGATATTGGCTAGAGATCATGTGCCTGATATTGAGTTTGCCAAAGAAAACAAGGTTGATTATGTGGGTTTAGATGCATTGTTGAGAGATTCTGATATTGTTACTCTTCATTTGCCTCTTGATAATGACACAAAAGGGTTGTTTGATATGAAGCTTTTTTCACAGATGAAAGACGAGTCTGTATTTATCAATACCTCCAGGGGCATGATAGTTGATGAAGATGCATTATATGATGTTTTGAAAAATGGCAGAATTGGGTATGCGTGTCTGGATGTTTTTGGTAATGAACCATATAAAGGTAGGTTGAGAGAGCTGGACAATATAACATTAACATGCCATGTGGGTTCTTATGCCAGGGAAGCAAGAATGGAAATGGAAATGCAGGCTGTGGAGAATCTATTAAAAGGATTGGAAGGGATTAAATGAAAGTGGTTGTGTTTGGCGGTTCCGGTTTTCTTGGCAGTCATGTCTGTGACAAGCTTTCGGATGCCGGGTATAAGGTTGTAATATTTGATTGTAAAGAATCATCTTTCAAGAGACCAGAGCAGGAGATGATTGTTGGGGATATTTTAGATGAGAAGATTGTAAAGAAGGCGGTTAAAGATTGTAAAATAGTCTATAATTTTTCTGGTATTGCCGATATTGATAAAGCTTCTAAGAATCCACTTGAAAGTGTGAAAACAAATATTCTTGGCAATTCTATTATTATAGAAGCTTGCCGAAAGACAGAAATAAAAAGATTTGTTTATGCAAGTTCGCTCTATGTTTATAGCAAAACCGGATCATTTTACAGAAGTACAAAGCAGTCGTGTGAGTCTATAATCGAGAGCTACAATGAAGTATATGGGCTTCCTTATACTATTCTCCGCTATGGCTCTCTTTATGGGCCTAGAGCTGATGAAGGGAATTTTATTGCTGAGATAATAAAGCAGGCCATAACAGAAGGAAAAATTGTACGAGCTGGTGATGGAGGAGAAATAAGGGAATATATACATGTTTATGATGCAGCTAAAGGTAGTGTGGAAATCCTTTCAGATGGCTATATCAATCAATATGTAATAGTTACTGGTAATCAGCAGATGAAGGTTAGAGACCTTATGTATATGATAAGGGAAATGCTGGATAATAAAATAGAGATAGAATTTACAAATCCAGTAGAAAGTTATCATTATGAGATTACTCCATATACATTTACACCTAAATTAGCAAAAAGGCTTGTAAGTAATACTTATTTTGACTTGGGACAGGGGATTTTGAAATTAATGCAGAGTGTTTATAAGGACAATAATCCATTTCCTGTTTATGATGGGATTGTAGTTGAGGAAAAGTAAGCTCGTCATAGGTGGCATGGGGATATCATTGACAAACTATTTTCACAGGTCTTGGGATTATTCTAAGAGTTAAAAAGAACGTGAGTATCAAGGCTGTCATATTCGATTTCGACGGTGTATTGGTAGAATCTGCCCATGTTAAAACAGAGGCATTCAGAAAACTTTTTTCAAGGTGGCCTGATAAAACTGATGAAGGCGTGGCTTTTCATCTGAAGAACATGGGTATTTCAAGATACATTAAGTTTAAATATTTTTATGAAAATATTATCAGGGAACGTTATTCAGATGAGATTGGCTTTAAGCTTGGAAGTGAATTTTCAGACATAGTCTTTGATGAAATAAAAATAGCGCCCTTTGTAAAAGGAGCAAAGGAATTTCTTGAGAATTATTGTTATAAATATAAATTTTTTGTGGCTTCGGGAACACCAGAGAAGGAGTTGCATGAGATTATTTCTTTTAAGGGTATAGATGGATATTTTGCTGGTATTTACGGGTCTCCTTCAACAAAAAAGGAGATTGTGAATAAAATATTGGGGAGAGATTCATTGAATAGTAATTTGGTAGTTTTTGTGGGAGATGCAGAATCAGATAGAAAGGCTGCTGAAGATACTGGAGTCCATTTTGTTTTAAGGGTCACAGCAGAAAATCATGCCGGTTTAAATTCGTGCGAGTATAAGATTGACGACATGATACATCTTCAAGAAAAGATCAAGGAGTTGGATGAGTGAAAACCATTGTTTTTGGTGGATCTGGTTTTCTTTGTAATCCTTAAATTTATCCCCAATGTCAAGGCAAGAAAAAGGTTATTTAAGGTGTTTTAATTCGTTGGCCTGTTATTGTATTTTATCCTGGATTTGTAAGGGAATATGGCGCTGATATGAAAACAAATCACGTGTTGGCATCAGAATCTGATTCAATTTTGACGGTTGTCCAGAAGATTAATTGTGGCAAAACAAAAGGTGCTGCTGTTGGAATTGCTGTTAT
>Ga0187827_10003386_pt1 | contig 20612 bp, 24 predicted proteins | sample ETNtaG_39_FD_167969 | JGI IMG/M metagenome (GOLD analysis project Ga0187827, IMG submission 167969) | Marine microbial and viral communities from oxygen minimum zone, Eastern Pacific Ocean - ETNP2014_SV_150_PacBio MetaG (Illumina Assembly) | ecosystem: Environmental > Aquatic > Marine > Hypoxic... | reverse complement strand
TCAAAGTACTGTAACCAGCCATATAGATACCAATAATGAGCCCAGAGAGAGCAAAACCTGTCGGTGTACAGCTTGTTGAAATAGAGGAGGACTATTCCGGGCAGCGGGTTGATAACTTCCTTTTGCGGCTTCTTAAGGGCGTCCCAAAATCACGTATTTACCGAATAATTCGTAAGGGAGAGGTTCGGGTAAATGAAGGACGGGTGAAACCACATACCCGGCTTCAATCTGGAGATATGCTTAGAGTCCCACCTGTCAGGGTAGGTGACAAGGGTGGGTCACGTGACAGAAAAATGGAAGAATATATTGAAAAAACAATACTTTATGAAAGTAAAGTGATGTTAATTATCAATAAGCCGGAAGGGGTGGCCGTGCATGGCGGCAGCGGTATATCAGCGGGCATCATAGAGTCGTTGCGCCAGGCCCGACCGCATGATTCGCACCTGGAGCTTGTTCACAGGCTGGACCGTGGAACTTCCGGTTGTCTGATGATTGCCAAGCGACGATCCTACCTGAAGCTGCTACAGGCGGAACTGCAGCGCAAGACCGGCTTGAAGAAGATCTATGCCGCGATTGCTCATGGCAGTTGGCCGCGCCGCAAGCAACACATAAAAGCGCCGATTGCCCGTAATATCCTGCGTAGTGGGGAGAGGGTCAGCAGGGTGCAGCCCGGGGGCAAGGAATGCCACACGGAAATTAGAAGCCTGGCTTGCGATGGGCGATTCAGTATTCTCGAGGCAATGCCGATTACCGGGAGAACGCATCAGATAAGAGTGCATTGTCGGCACGCTGGATATCCGGTGGTGGGAGATGACAAGTATGGTTTTGATGATGCCGACAGAAGTTTACGTGACAGGGGGCTGAGGCGGATGATGCTGCATGCGTCGCGACTGGAGATTCCGGCACTGGGAGAGCATCCACCTGTGCAGGTGGATGCGCCACTAGACGGTCAGATGCGGCAGTTGATAGACGAGATAAAGACTGGCAAGCAATAGCTAGCTGTGTGGGTTTCTTAGTGCTGATAGCTGCCAGCCAAGTTGAGACAGCGCTTCCTGAAGCAGCATCAGGGGCAGGCCATACAGTGTATTGATGTCTCTGCCCCGGCAGTCCTGCAGAAGTGTAATGCCTAAAGACTCAGCCTTGATGCTGCCAGCGCAGTCAAATGGACGGTCAATGTCGAGGTAGGTGTCAATTTCCGCTGCCAGCAACGGGCGGAACCTGATCCTGTATGATTCCACAGCTTGCTTGATCCTGCCTCTATCATCAATCAGGCAAATAGCGCTGGTGAAGGAAACCCAGTTCCCGCTGCTGGCAGCCAGTTGTTTGCGGGCTGCTACAACTGAACCTGGCTTTCCAAACCTCTGTTCACCCATATGGGCGACCTGATCCGAGCCAATTACAACAAATGGCGGGTCTATCTCATGCCCGGAGACAATGGACTGCGCCTTGCCAAGCGCAGAGCGCGAGGCCTTGTGGAGAGGCGATTCTCCTGGTTGGTCGTATTCTTTGTACTCTGGGTCAAGCTGTACGAATGGGATTTTGAATTTATCAAGGAGCGCTTTTCGGTAGTGTGAAGTAGATGCCAGGATGATTTTGGGGGGGTTAGTCTGATCCAAGAGTTTCGCCTGTCTGAGTATTGCTATCTTGTTGTTCCAAAAGGCGATATTACCATTTGACAGGGCAAGTTCGGATGCCTAAGATGCGCCCGTTATGTTAACAGGGCCTCTTCCGGAACGGGTCAATCACCGTAAACTGGTGAGTGACAGGACTATCCTGCAAGGCACCATTCCCTTAAATCGATTTTCACGACTCGTGCAGTCGCTCGAAAGCGATCAGGGAACCGTACAGACCAGGCTGGAGTTCAAGAAGAAACAGAAGCAAGCTTTAGTTGTTGGTGAGGCAAGTATAGAAGTAAGCCTGGTTTGTCAGGCCTGCCTTGAAATAGTAAAGAACCGTATGGAGGTAGGTTTCCAGCTGATTCTTGTTAACTCACAGCGGGCATTGTCCGAATTGGACCAGAGCCAGGATGGATTGGTTGTCGAAGGTGAACTGGTGGGATTGGTTGACCTCTTTGAAGATGAACTGATAATCAGTTTGCCGATGGTGCCGAGACATAACGAGGGTGAATGTGAATCGATGGTTGAGGTTCCTGGAACCCCTGATGCTGACATCAGGGATACGCACCGACCTTTTGAAGCATTGTCAAAAATTCAAGAAGACACAGATAATTAGTTAAGGAAAGGAGCAGGCTATGGCTGTTCAGAAAAGTAAAGTTACCCGTTCAAGACGTGGTCTCCGCCGTTCGCACGATTCGTTAAAAGGACCTGCTTTATCCGAAGACAGGACCACCGGTGAGACTCATATACGCCATCACGTTACAGCGGATGGTTTTTATCGCGGTAAGAAAGTCGTTCATACCACGGGTGAGTAGCCGAGGGAATTCTCCCTGCCACAAATAGAGAAGGGGCATGAGTAAACTGGCATATGTATTTCCTGGCCAGGGTTCCCAAAAGGTCGGCATGTTGGAGGATGCGAAAGCTGCGCTGGCTTCCACCTTTGCCGAAGCATCCGAAGTTCTAGATTATGATTTATGGGCATTGGTGCAGGAAGGGCCTGCCGAGAAATTGGGTCAGACTGAGTTCACCCAACCTGCGCTGCTAACAGCTTCCGTTGGCCTCTGGCGCCTAGCGCAGCAGAAAGGTGCCCCGACTCCAGATGTTGTTGCTGGTCACAGCCTGGGAGAATATTCCGCGTTGGTTGCGGCCTCTGTGATGCAATTTACAGATGCAGTTTCCCTTGTCTCTAAACGTGGGCGATTCATGCAAAATGCTGTGCCAGTAGGTGGAGGTGGAATGGCGGCGGTCCTTGGTCTGGGCGATGAGGAGGTGAAGAGTGTCTGTGGAGAATTTACGGACGGCGAGGTTGTGCAGGCGGCAAATTTCAATTCGCCTGGTCAGGTTGTCATAGCTGGGCAACGGCAGGCATTGGAGGCAGCAATAAAGGCGTGTAAAGAGGCGGGCGCAAAGCGGGTACTTCCTCTTCCAGTGAGCGCTCCATTCCACAGCAGCCTGATGCAACCGGCAGCAGAGTTGCTGGAGGGCGCGCTTGCTGATGTAACCTTTGCGCCTCCGCAAATTAGAATTGTGCAGAACGTTGATGCGGATTATTGCGATGATCCGGAAAGTATCCGAAATAATCTCGTCGAGCAGATGTATAAAGCTGTCCTGTGGAGCGATACCATACGGAGAATCAAAGCAGATGGGGTATCCTTGATTGTCGAGTGTGGACCAGGGAGGGTGCTTTCGGGTTTTAATCGCCGTATCGAAAAGTCACTGACTTCCTATAACCTTAATTCACTCGATTCAGTCGATTCGCTCGATTCGCTTGAAAATGAGGTGTCCAGGTGACTGAATCTCAAGACAAGAGAGTCGCACTGGTGACAGGAGCTAGCCGGGGTATTGGCAAGAGCATTGCTGCTTTGCTGGTGCAACAGGGGTTGGAAGTTATCGGTACCGCAACATCTGAAGCGGGTGCCGAGAGCATATCTGAATCATTGGGTGATGGTGGAAAGGGCTATGTCTTGGATGTCTCTGACCCTGGTTCGATAGATGCCCTGTTTGCCACAATCAAGAACGATCATGCAGCACCTCTGGTACTGGTCAACAATGCGGGTATTACGCGGGACAATATCGCGTTGCGAATGAAAGAAGAGGAATGGGGAGCAGTCATAGATACTGATCTGGGCTCGGTTTATCGCGTGACAAAGGCATGTTTAAGGGGTATGACCAAGGCCAGGTGGGGGCGCGTTATCAATATCAGTTCTGTGGTCGCGAGTTCTGGTAATCCCGGCCAGAGTAACTATGCTGCTGCCAAGGCCGGAATGGAAGGTTACAGCCGGTCTCTTGCCGGCGAATTAGGCTCACGGGGCATCACAGTCAATTGTATCGCACCCGGATTCATTGCTACTGATATGACTGAGCAAATACCGCAAGAACAAAAAGAGATGCTACTTAGCAGGATACCGGCTGGGCGTCTCGGAGAAGCGGGCGAAGTGGCGGCGGTTGCTGCCTTCCTCGCCAGTGATAGCGCGGGCTATATCACTGGGGAGACAATCCATATAAATGGCGGTATGTACATGAATTAGCAGGACCTCCGTTATAGAGATATGACGGTAAAAGTACTTGATACAACAACTGGCATTTCATTAAACTAGCGCAGCGTGACTGCATATAGAGGAGTAAACCGACGCATGAGTACCATAGTAGAACGAGTGACGAAACTGGTGTGTGAACAGTTAGGAGTTAAGGAGGAAGAAGTGACCGCCGAGGCTTCCTTCGTGGAAGACCTTGGTGCGGATTCTCTCGACACCGTTGAACTTGTCATGGCGCTCGAGGAGGAATTCGAGACAGAAATTCCCGACGAAGAAGCGGAGAAAATAACGACAGTAAAGGAAGCCATAGACTATATTGAAAGTCATTCATAACAGTTCAAATTAAATAGTAGAACCGCATTTGCCTGGGGCGAATGCGGGTTTTTATTTGGGTTAGGAGAAGGTTTTGAACAATCGAAGAGTGGTTGTTACCGGGCTTGGCATGATTACGCCGCTTGGGTCAACACTCAAGGATTCCTGGGAGGGGCTACTTGCTGGAAAGAGCGGTATTTCTCCAATTACCACCTTTGATACAGAAGAATTTCCAGTTCAGTTTGGGGGCTCGGTTCCCGAATTCGACATATCAGATTATCTCCCGGCTAAAGAAGCCAGGCGAATGGACGGGTTCATTCAGTATGGACTGGTCACCGGTGCACAGGCCATAAAAGATGCAGGCCTCGAAGTAAGTGATGAAAATAGACATCGTATCGGTGTTGCAGTTGGTTCAGGTATTGGTGGCATCGTGACTATTGAGGCCTGTCATGAGGTGATGTTGGGTCGAGGGCCATCCCGTGTATCACCATTTTTTGTGCCCGCCTGCATTATCAATATGGTTGCCGGTCATCTGTCCATAAAGTATGGCCTGAAGGGGCCAAATATAGCTGTCACTACGGCTTGCACGACAGGCGTGCATAACATTGGCCTAGCGGCGCGGATGATAGCTTATGGTGACGCGGATGCCATGCTTGCCGGCGGGAGTGAAAAATCAACGTCACCTACTACTATTGCTGGTTTTGCGGCTATGAAGGCTCTGTCCACCCGTAACGATGAGCCGGAACTTGCCAGTCGGCCCTTCGACAGGGACAGGGACGGGTTTGTCCTCAGTGATGGCTCTGCAGTAATGGTATTGGAAGAATATGAGCATGCGAAAGACCGTGGCGCGAGTATCTATTGTGAAGTCGCTGGATTTGGCATGAGTGCTGATGCAAACCACATGACCTCGCCTGCGGAAAACGGTGCTGGTGGTGCCATGTCGATGAAGAACGCGATCCATGATGCTGAAATTGATGCATCAGAAATTGGCTATATCAATGCCCACGGTACTTCAACACAGTTGGGTGATGTGGCGGAAACTATGGCCATTAAGGCGATCATGGGCGCTGATGCCTATAGGGTAGCAGTCAGTTCTACCAAATCCATGATAGGCCATGCGCTGGGTGCTGCCGGTTCCATAGAGGCGGTAATCACGGTGTTGGCATTAGAGGATCAAGTGGTGCCGCCCACTATAAATCTTGATAATCCCGGCAAAGATTGTGACCTCGATTATGTACCACATACCGCCCGGGAATTGGAGCTTGGCACCTGCCTGACTAATTCATTTGGATTTGGTGGTACAAACGGCACCTTGATTTTCAAGAAGATATAGCGGGTTTTTGTCCGGTTTTGGATATCGAGCGGGTTAATTCCATCGTAGGCAATTGTTTTATGTACCTGGCGTTATTGTCGTGCCGTGACATATGGCAAAATTGACCTTTTTATGGACAGGGAATCGCTGGGATGTACTGGCTGATGTCAAGGTGCGGGCGATTTTGGGGATGAGATGAACCTGACAAAAGGAATCCTGCTTGCTGTTACCTTTATGGTAGTTTTTTTCTCATCGTTTCTTGCAGTATATATAGAGCGCGAATTGAGCAGACCGCTCGTAGTTTCGGAACCAACCTTTTTCGAGGTCAAGAGAGGTGCCACCATTGGTTCCGTCGCGCACTCTTTAACTGAACTTGACGTGCTGCCAGTTAGTAACAGGTTATTCCGATACTATGGGGGGTTTACCGGGGATGACGGTCCCATCAGGGTTGGGGAATACCAGCTGGTTCCGGGCATGGATACTAGAGGCCTGCTGCAACTTCTTCGATCAGGGAAAGTCAGGCAGCGGCAGATAACTTTTCCTGAAGGTTGGACCTTCCTGCGCTGGCGTGATCATATACGCGCAAAGCAGGATATAAAACAGACTCTCGAGTCAGTAACGGACAGCGGTCTGATGAACTTAATAGGATATCCAAGGCTGCACCCGGAGGGTCAGTTTTTCCCGGATACCTATCATTACACAAAAGGTGAGGCGGATATCGATATACTGCGCCGGGCGCACGAAAAGATGAAGTCGGTGGTGGAGGATCAATGGCAATCAAGGACGATTGGAGAGGTATTGGAATCTCCATACGAGGCACTTATTCTTGCTTCCATCGTCGAAAAGGAAACGGGATTTCCCCCCGATCGAAGCCCTGTAGCCAGGGTATTTCTAAATCGCTTAAGCAAGAATATTCGGTTACAGTCAGACCCGACGGTTATCTATGGATTGGGACCTGACTTTGATGGCAACTTGCGCAGGTCGCACCTGAAAGACGATCATCCCTATAACACCTATGTTCACGAAGCCCTACCGCCTACTCCAATCTGTATGCCGGGCAAGGCTGCTATCACGGCCACGTTACATGCAGAACCGGGTGCTTATCAATTTTTTGTAGCCAAGGGCGATGGTAGCAGTCATTTCTCAATGAATCTGGCTGAGCACAATGAAGCAGTGAGGCAATATCAAAAACAAGGGCGTATCAGTGACTACAGGAGTTCTCGCCCTTGAAAGGCCGCCTTATCACCATTGAAGGAGTTGAAGGGGTTGGCAAATCAACCAACATAGCATTCATACAGTCGATCCTGTCTGAGAGGGGTATCCCATCCATTGCGACCCGTGAGCCTGGCGGTACAGCACTCGGAGAAAGCATTCGCAAGCTTCTCCTGGACAAGGAGCAGCAGGGGATGAGCGCACTAACCGAGTTGTTGCTGATGTTTGCATCACGCGCTCAGCATCTGGAGCAGGTCATCGAGCCGGCACTGGCAGGGGGCAAGTGGGTAATCTGTGATCGGTTTACAGACTCGAGTTATGCTTACCAGGGCGGTGGCCGGGGCTTACCACTTGAGTTGATCGCCCGCATGGAGGATCTGGTATTGAATGACTTTCGTCCTGACTGTACCTTCATCCTGGACCTGCCTGTGGAGACAGGCCTGTCTCGCGCCGAAAATGTTGGTGAAAAGGATCGCTTTGAAAGCGAGCATACGAACTTTTTCAAGCGGGTAAGGGAAGTCTTTATCGCTCGAGGGCAGTCGGAGCCGCGATGCCACATCATAAGTGCTGAGCAAACCCTGGAAAAGGTTCAGTCAGAGATCCATGAGGTCCTTAAATCTATGCTGGAAACAGATTGATGGCAGGTCACCATGAGTGAGCTGGAATTTCCCCAGGCTCGATTCCTGCCCTGGCAGCAGTCACAGAAGGAGAGACTGCAGCAGCAGATTGCTGCTTTCCGATTACCCCACGCACTACTTTTTTCGGGTGTCGCTGATATCGGCAAAAAGAACTTCGCCTTTGCTCTGGGTGCGCAGCTGTTGTGCAACAACCCGGAGAAAGGACAAGCCTGTGAGAACTGTTCTGCATGCCTTCTTGTCAGGGCGGGTACACACCCTGACTTGAGGGTTGTGCGTCCGGAAGAATCAAAGTTGATCATCATTGAGCAGATCCGCAGCCTTTCAGAGTGGGCCGCACAGACCTCACAGCAGGGAGGAAGAAAGGTAGCGATTCTGTATCCAGCGGAACAGATGAATGTCAATTCTGCCAATGCACTTTTGAAATCCCTGGAAGAGCCAGCTCCGGGTACATTTTTTATTCTTGTTACTGACCAGCCAGGACGCCTTCTGCCAACCATACGAAGTCGGAGTCAGCGAATCGAATTCCCTGTGCCCAGGGAGGAAGAAGCTATCCCATGGCTGCAATCTAACTATGATGCCAGTGTCGACGTCTCTCAGTTGCTGGCAGTTGCGGCGGGTGCGCCACTGAAAGTAGTCAACCAATTTGATGATGATTATCTGCTCAGACGTGCGAATATCGTAAAAGAAACCGAGGGGTTGATCCAGGGCAGGGTCATGGCAGTTGCCGCTGCATCAAGTCTGTTCAAAAAGGACTACCCCCTTGAGGTCTATGATATCCTCTACCAATTCTTTTCAGATGCTCTCAGGTTGAACATAGCGGGTTCTGAAGAAACATTAAAAAACAATGACATGCTGTCATTTATTAATGTCATATATAGAATGTATGATGCAACAACTATGCTGCTGGTGCTTGATGCTATCAATGCCAGCCGAGTAGCGATAAAAGGTAGTTCCAATCCTAACCAGCAACTATTACTAGAATCACTGATGATCAAATTGGCTGAGATGGTTCATACCAATAGTGGATATTAAGACCTTGATGGCTTGTAGATTGGCAGTGCATCAGGCAGAATTTCTCTCGATCAAAAATTGAAACGTAAAAGTAGGTTGAATGGTTAAATTAGCCAGGGGCGGTGCCAAGAAGACGATGATCGCCTTGACGATCAAGGATAAGGTCGTCCTGCACAACTATTATATGCCCTTTATCAAGAACGGCGGGCTGTTCATCGCCAATCGTACTGAATACGAGCTGGGTGATGACGTATTCATTCTTCTCAACCTCATGGATGAATCGGAGAAAATTCCAGTTGCCGGGAAAGTCGTATGGATCGCCAAGAAGGGCGTCAATAGCCCCCACACTCCCGGTGTCGGTATCCAGTTTAGCGATCCAGACAATATCGCCAAAGATAAGATCGAAACTTACCTCGCGGGGTCATTAGGTTCCGCAAACGCTACGGCAACCATGTAGGTACCTTCAACCCATGACATATTGTGTTGCGATCCGTATCGATGCCGGGCTCTGTTTCGTAAGTGACTCTCGGACTAACGCTGGTGTTGATAACGTTTCTACCTATTCCAAAATGTTCACATTTGGCAATGACGGTGAACGTCAGATAATTGTATTGGCCGCCGGAAACCTGGCCACCACCCAGGGCGTGGTTGGACAGTTGAAGAAGGACATCAAGCAGGGGGCTCAGACAAATTTCCTGACAATTCCCACGTTGGAAGATGCGGCCGACTATGTTGGCGGCATCAGCCTTGAACAACAGGAGAAGCACACGGGTGGTGGCGCCAAATACGAGGCAAGTTTTATTATTGGCGGCCAGTTATCCGGGCAAAAACAAGGGGCCTACCTGGTTTATCCCCAGGGAAACCACATCACCACGTCAAAGGACACCTCTTTCCTGCAAATCGGAGAGAGCAAGTACGCCAAGCCCATTCTCGACCGCATCATCGGCTCTGATATTACACTTGAAACAGCCGCACTTTGCGGGCTTGTTTCTATGGACTCGACCATGCGCAGTAACCTCACCGTGGGGCCACCCATAGAAGTCCTGATGTATACCGAGGGTAGCCTGAAAGTTGAGAGGCGATATCGTTTCGAGGAATCCAGTGAGTATCTGCGGCAGTTAAATTCCAGCTGGGATGAACGGTTAAGAGAGGCCTTCAATAATCTGCCACCGATCGCCTGGAGCAAGGCCTGGGACCAGTCCGCCGAAAACTAGCCCTTTTGTTTCCTGTGCTATGCAGGCAGGCCGGGTGTCGGTGAGTCGTGACTGAACCAGGTGGTTGAAACCTGTTGATGTATCTCGTTTAGGTCCAGCTGCATTTCATCAATAAAGGTGTGAAGTATAGCGTCGTTCAGCAGTGCGATGAGGTCATTATTGTTAATCATCCGCTGCGTATGAGTCACACTTCTTATGGGGAGATCGGCTTTGGGCAAACCCTCGAAGCATCGATGCACCTCACGCAGGCAGCAAGCGACGGCTCGAGGGAAATTTTGATCCTTGACCATGAAATTGACCACATCTTCACCGTTTACCCTGCCCTGAACATGTTGCCGATACATCTGGTAAGCGGTTAGGGATTTGAGCACATTCATCCAAAGGATATTCTCATACTCTGCAATTTCCGGGTGGTCCTGGTTGAGTAGATTCAGGCAGCCAACATCAAGTATTCGTGTCGTCATATCGGCTCGCTCGAGACTGCGGCCGATCTTTATAAAATTATATGCAGTGTTGCGGCTCATATTTCCTGCGAGGTAACCGGTGAGTTCATAGCACTGCTTCATCACGTCTGAAAGAAAATTGTGACGACCACCTCTCCTGATACCGCTGGCGATATTCTTGTCCAGGTACAGGTATAGCTGATTAATTTTTTCCCATGCTTCGTTGGGCATGATTTCCCGGCTGGTTCGGGCATTTTCCCGGGCCATCGTCACTGATTTTCTGATTGAACAGGAATCATCTTCGAGCAGGAACTTGATAACGTTTCTTTCATCCTTAATGCTGAAACGCCGGGCAAACTGTTCTTCGTAACCTGTGATGCTGATCAGGCTTCCCCAGATAAATTTTACCTTGGGCAGGTCGAGCATCAGGTTGGTATTGACGTTTATCAGACGGGCAGTATTTTCTACCCGTTCGAGGTAACGTCCAAACCAGTACATCCTTTCTGCGACACGAGAAAGCATATTTATCCTGGCCTCCTGGCTTCTTCAATTATCCACGTATCTTTACTGCCACCACCCTGGGATGAATTAACCACCAGCGATCCCTTGACCAGTGCGACACGCGTGAGACCTCCCGCAGTAACAAAAGAACGATCACTTTGCAGAATGAACGGTCGCAGGTCTACATGCCTTGGTTCAATAGTCGTTTCACAAAGTGTTGGTACGGTCGACAAACTGATGATTGGCTGGGCGATGTAATTCCTTGGGTTTGCTTTAATCAGGCGTTTCATCTTAGCCGTCTGGCTTTTACTTTCACCGGGACCGATATACATGCCATAGCCGCCAGATTCATTCGCAGGTTTTACTACCAGCTTTTCAATATTTTGAAGAACATGCTGAAGGTGCGTTTTGTTGGAGCACATGTAACTCGGAACATTCGGTAAGATAGGCTCTTCGCCAAGGTAGTAACGAATCATATCCGGGACATAGGTGTAGATGACCTTGTCATCCGCCACGCCTGCGCCAGGCGCATTTGCAAGGGCAACATTGCCTTTCTTCCAGGCACGGATCAGCCCGCGCACACCAAGCGTAGATTCCGCCTTGAACACGTCCGGATCCAGAAACTGATCATCAATACGACGATAAATAACATCAACGCGGGAAAGACCTTCCACGGTTTTCATATAGACACAATCATCGTCTCCAACCAGGAGGTCTGACCCTTCAACCAGTTCCGCACCCATGCGCTGGGCTAGAAAGGAGTGTTCGAAGTAGGCGGAGTTGTAAATACCCGGCGTCAGTACCACAACCTCAGGGAAATCTTTTGGCCTTGGGGAGATTGAACTCAGCGTATCAAACAGATGCGTTGGATAGTCATCCATTGGCAGGATGTTGTAGTCCTTAAACAGTTCCGGCAGAACCCGTTTACTGATGTTACGGTTCTCAAGCATGTAGGAAACGCCCGAGGGTACTCTCAAATTGTCTTCCAGAACAAAGACGGTGCCATCCGTGTCACGGATCAGATCCGATCCACAGATATGTGCCCAGACACCGAACTCGGGTTTGACGCCCACACATTCCTTGCGAAAGTCCCTGGATGACTCAAGGATTTCTCTGGGAATAACCTTGTCCTTGAGGATTTTTTCATCGTTGTATATATCGGTGATGAAGTGATTGAGTGCCGTCAGGCGCTGCTTCAAGCCAACCTCAATTCGCTTCCATTCACGCAGCATGATCGTGCGCGGAATAATATCGAACGGCCAGTCACGATCGATATTTTCACCCTCATTGTAGATTGTGAAGGTGATACCCATGGTCCTTATTGCCAGTTCGGCGTCATGACGACGCATGTTCAGATCTTTTAGAGAACTTTTCTTGAGGAACTTTGCCAGGTCTCCAAGGCCGGGTCGCGCCCTGTTTTTCCTCGTCAGCAGCTCATCAAATATCTGGGGGGATGTCTTGTAGTTTCCAAGTTCCATGGTGTTGCTCGTGGCGGTCGCCTAAGCAGCGACTTTTTCATTCAGTGAAGACAGGGTGTGATCTTACCAGCACTAACAACGGTATTCAGAATGCTTCTTCCAGCAGGCGATAGTCAGTTACCGTCATGCCCAGCCTGCGATAGGTTCTGATTGCTCTTTCGTTCTCTTTCTCGGCGTACAGGCGTATGCCGCAGACACCCTCATCCTGCTTTGCGAGATCCTTGACCCGTTGATACAGTCTGCTGAATACTCCCTTGCCCCTGAACTCCTGTGCAACATAAACACTTTGGATCCACCAGAAGATGCCGTCCCGCCAGTCGCTCCACTCGGTCGTTATGGCCAGGCACCCTGCAATATCATCGTCAACAAGAGCAACAAGGTAGAAACCAAGTTCCGGGTCCTGGATCATTCGCGTGACGCCAGCAAGAATTACCTGGTCTTCAAGTTGCTTGTTCTCGGTTTCCAACGCCATGGCCTGGTTAAATTCAGCTATGACAGCAGCTTCCGCTGGCCTGGCTTCTCTTATTTTGATCATGCCTTTATCCTGCCAATAGTGCGGATGAAAAATGCCGGGTCAGGTGATCCCATTCCAACCTTAACCAGGGAGTAAACTGATGATGCTCTGTACTCAACTTTTCTGTTAATTCCTTTGGTGGCATCCACCGCCAGTCCACAATCTCATTACTGTTTACTGTGATTTCATCGTCAGTAATACCGGTGAATACGGTGCAGAGTTCATGCTCGGCACCAATATCCTCGTAATCCTCCTGGTACTCGAATTCATAATGTTTCGTCAGCTTCGCCTTGATACCCAGTTCCTGCTCCAGCCTGCGGTTAGCGGCATCCTCTATTTTCTCACCTAGACGAGGGTGGCTGCAGCAGCTATTAGACCAAAAGAGAGGCCATAATTTCTTCTGCGCGCTGCGCTGCTGTACCAGGACATTTCCCCTTGTATCCAGTATGAAAATCGAGAATGCCCTGTGCAGGATACCTTTGCCCTCATGGCAAGCTTCCTTGCTGAGGTGGCCTAGTTCCACGCCATCTTTGTTCAACAGGATCAGCGGTTCATCCTCGAACGAAATTTGTTTATCCATTCCTTACCTGGCCATTGTCGGCTTGCGGCTGATCATGAGCTTCAGATAATAGTTGCAGTGCTTTGTCAGCGATATCATCTTCGAGCAAGCAGGTCGCTGCATGAACGAAGGACTCAGGTGCCTGTTGAAATTGCATGGTACGAACCCATGTGTTTAGGCTCGATTTCCGGTTAAAAGGGTCCTGGTTAAGGATGGAGATCAGTTGTTCCCGGATATGCTCATCCTGCCGGGCAACGGATATAAATTGTAGAAAGTGCTCATCTCCAGATGATGAAAAAAATTTCTTCAGGTACTTAAACAAGCACTTACCCCAAACTGATAGTCAGATGATTGTATCACTTCCGCAGAATTTACCCGGTGTCTGTCTAGCCGCCCATAGCGCTGGCAGGTGGGGCATGATATATATAGCAACGAAAATCGGCAGACCATTTAGGCTGGTTTTGAATTCCTACGAGGAGGAAAGATGGTTTCCGTTGTATATGAAGCTCCTGATTCTATTCAAGGGGCAGTCGCACTGCTGGCCGGGGCAGAAGTACCTGCAAGGCCGCTGGCAGGTGGTACAGACCTGGTTATTCAACTGCAGAGTCAGAAAAATGAACCCTGTCTGGTTGTTGATCTAAAGAAAATTCCTGAGTTGATGGAGACGACCCTTGATGACGAGGGGCTGCATCTGGGACCCAGTATGGCTTGTGCGGAATTTTCGTCCCGCGATGATATTCGATCTATCTATCCGGGTTTGGTAGAGGCCGCTCAATTGATTGGCTCTACCCAGGTTCAGGGCCGCGCGAGTGTTGGTGGCAATCTCTGCAATTCGTCACCCGCGGCAGACACTATTCCAGCGCTGATCGCCAATAAGGCCAGCTGTCTCATTGTCGGACCATCTGGTGAAAGACGCGTTGCGGTTGAAGAATTTGTGACAGGCGTGGGCGAGAACTGCCTTGAGAAGGGCGAACTCGTACAGGTCATAAACGTACCGAGACCTGCTGCCGGTACCTCTGACGCCTACCTGAGATTCATACCGCGAACTGAAATGGATATTGCAGTTGCAGGCGCCGCGGCCAGTATTACGCTTGATGATGATGGAACCTGCAGTGCCGCCCGGTTCAGTATAGGCGCCGTAGCTCCAACCGCTATCCTCGTGCCGGCAGCTGCCCAGGCGTTGGTCGGTACTAAGGTCGATGTCGCAGCCTTGGAGGCAGTGGCAGATGCGGCGAGTGCTGCGGCAAATCCCATTTCTGACCGGCGGGGAACCGCAGAATATAGGCGCCACGTTGTCGGGGTATTAGCGAAACGAGCGGCGTCAATAGCAGCAGAGCGGGCAAGGGAGAAATAAGAGATGGCAAAGACACATGTAACAACGAGCATAAACGGAGAGGCCACTGAATTCCTGTGTGAGCCGAATGAAACGTTGCTCGCGGTATTGAGGAATGAACTACAACTAACGGGAACAAAAGAGGGCTGTGGTTCTGGAGACTGTGGCGCTTGTTCGGTAACAATGAATGGTCGGCTGGTATGTTCATGCCTGGTGCTCGGTGTTGAAGCAGAAGGGGCTGAAATTGGAACCGTGGAGGGCATAAGTAACAAGGAAAATCTCCACGTGATCCAGGAAAAGTTCCTTGAGCACGCCGCATTGCAATGTGGGATCTGTACGCCCGGTCTGATAGTTTCAACCAAAGCCTTGCTTGAAGAAAACCCTGATCCGACAGAAGAAGAAATCAGATATTACCTTGCCGGTAACCTTTGTCGTTGTACAGGATACGACAAGATAATTCGTGCAGTAATGGATTCTGCCGTGGTAATGAGAGGAGACGCTTAAAGATGAGCGAAGCAAGAGAATACAAATACATTGGACAAAGAACCATCCGACCGGATGGATTTGACAAGGTTACGGGGCGCGCTGACTTTGGCGCAGACCTGTCACTTCCCGGCATGATCTGGGGGAAGATCCTTCGCAGCCCTCACGCACACGCACGCATTAATAAAATCGATACCAGTAAGGCGGAAGCTCATCCGGATGTGATGGCGGTTGTTACTCATCAAGATTTCCCCGCAGTGACTGCCGGTGGGTTTGCAGTCGGAGAAGGTCAGGTCGACTTTAAGGATTTGTCAAAAAATGTCCTTGCTGATGACAAGGTGCTTTACCACGGGCATCCCATAGCCGCCATTGCGGCAAAAACCGAGGCTGCCGCTGAAGCTGCCCTGTCGCTCATCGATGTCGATTTCGAAGTATTGAAGCCGGTATTGGATATTGCCGAAGCAATGAAGCCGGATGCGCCACTATTGCATGCGGATCTCTTTACCCAGGGTCTGGCGGAACAACCAGAGAAGGCTTCCAATATTGCAAGCAGAATGGAATTAAAGAAGGGTGACATTGAGGCCGGGTTTGCTGCCGCGGAGGTCATTGTTGAGCGGGATTTCAGCACACCGACCGTACACCAGGGATACATAGAGCCGCATGCAACAACGGTTCGATATGAGGCGGATGGCCAATCCATGGTCTGGTGTTCAACCCAGGGACATTTCGATGTGCGTGCAATTATCTCAACCCTGCTCAGCATGGATCTAAGTAAATTGAAGGTGATTGCCAGTGAGATTGGTGGCGGCTTTGGCGCCAAGACGACTGTATATCTGGAACCAGTTGCGCTGATGTTGTCCAAAAAATCCGGCAGGCCTGTAAAAATGGCTATGACCCGGGAAGAAGTCTTCAGGGCATCGGGTCCCGGTTCGGCAACCCGCAGCAGGGTCAAGATTGGTGCCAGGAAGGATGGCACCATCACGGCGATGAAGGCGGAACTCAATTACGCCGCCGGAGCATTCAAGGGATCACCCATGGCTCCGGGCTGTATGACAGCATTCACCCCCTATGATGTTGAAAACATGTACGTTGAGGGTTATGACGTGGTCGTCAATAAGCCCAAAGCTGCCGCCTATCGAGCACCGGGTGCACCGCAGGCCGAATTTGCAGCAGAGATGGTGATAAACGAGTTGGCTGATGAGTTGGGTATCGATCCGATCGAGTTTCGTCTGCAGAATGCAGCGAAGGAAGGCACCCAGACGATCTATGGGCCAAAGCTCAAGGTTGTTGGGCTGGTCGAATGTCTTGAGGCAGCTAAGAATTCTCCTCAATACAAGCAAGCTCTTGCTGAAAACCAGGGCAGGGGTCTGGCTTCTGGCTTCTGGTTCAATATCGGCGGCCAGTCAAGTGTGGTCATCAACATGAAACCAGATGGAACAGGAACAATTATAGAAGGTTCACCGGACATTGGTGGATCCAGGGCTTCGATGCAGATGATGGCGGCGGAGGAGTTGGGTATAGATATCAGCAGACTGACCCCCGTCGTTGCAGATACCGAGCACATTGCCTACAGCGCCACCACCGGTGGCAGTCGCACAACTTTTGCAACCGGCATGGCGGTTATAGAAGCTGCCCAGGATGTAGTGCGTCAATTGAAGGAGCGGGCGGCGGCTGTCTGGAACGTAACCGCAGAACAGGTTGAATGGGAAGATGGCGTTGCTACAAATGTTGCCAGCGGTGAGAAATTATCTGCTACTGAAATCTGCCAGAGTGCTGAAAAAACAGGCGGGCAGGTCTCTGGGCGTGCGAATATCAATGCCCGGGGTGCAGGACCCAGCTTCGCAGTGCATCTCTGCGATGTTGAAGTTGACAAGGAAACCGGTAAGACCGACGTGGTTCGCTACACTGCTATCCAGGATGCTGGTAAAGCTATTCACCCAAGCTATGTGGAGGGTCAGTATCAGGGAGGTGCGGCGCAAGGCATTGGTTGGGCGTTAAACGAGGAGTATATATATAGTGAAGATGGTGTAATGGAAAACGCCGGTTTCCTGGATTACCGTATCCCGCTTTCTTCCGACTTGCCGATGATCGAAACCGTTATCGTGGAAGTACCTAATTCTTTTCACCCGTTTGGTGTAAGAGGTGTCGGTGAAACTGGGATAATTCCGCCATTAGCTGCAGTTGCTACCGCGGTAAGCGATGCGATCGGTGTACGTATGGGTGATCTGCCTTGTTCTCCACCAAAGGTGCTTAAGGCAATCCAGGATGCCAGCTAGTTCCTAGCCCTTATTCGCGATGGCTAAAGTTATCTTCTCCAGCGAGTTGCAACTGCTTACCGGAGAAGATCACGCGATGGTCTCGGCAACAAATTATCGTGACCTGGTGGCCGAACTGCTTTCGCGATACGAAAACCTCAGTGAAGGTGAGATCATGAAAATGGCTGTTGCGATAGATGGAGTGGTTATACCCGACCCCTTGCTTGAGAGCGTGTCTTCGAGCAGTGAGGTGCATTTCCTGTACAGGATATCCGGGGGATGATAGTGGCATGAAAACCATCGCCCTTCTATTACTCGCATTTCTGCTGCTTGCGGTATCCCCGTTTGTCTACTACATGGGCATTAGCTTCTCCCAGGGCTACGATGTTGAAAATGCCCTGCGCTACTATTTTGCTGATAGACAAACAGGGACAACCATTGGTGAAGATAAAGTCCCAGTTGTCTCGTTGGAGGTTACCTGGGCTGGTGACGTTGAAAATCACCGGCTGCTTGAGGCCAGCGGTCTGGCCCAGTCCAGTATTTCGCCTGGTATTCTTTTTTCGATTAATGACAGTGGTAATGACCCGGAACTTTTCGCCCTGGACAGCAGGGGGAATGACCTCGGCTTCTGGAAGGTGGATACTGAGAAGAACGTTGACTGGGAAGATGTTGCATCCTTCATGTTCAGGGATGAACCCTATCTTCTGATTGCTGATACAGGTGATAATTTTCATTGGCGGCCGACCGTTGAATTCATCATCATTCGTGAACCCGAACCTGAATCACTGGCGATGGATGCAATTCTTCCGGTTGAATGGAAAATTGAGGTCGAATACCCAAACGGTTATCGTGATTGTGAGGCTGTGGCGGTGGATGAGGCGAGTGAGACCATCCTCTTCATCAGTAAGCGGGTAGTTCCTGCCGAGGTATATCGCGTCCCATTGAAGCCTTCTACCCTGCAGGTCAAGGCTACTCGAATGGCATTGCTCAATACCATTCCACAGCCCAGTGAGCAGGATAAATGGGAAGATCCAAAATATGGTCTAAACCGTTCCCAACCCACAGCTTTTGACATACGTGGTAACAAGGCAGTTGTATTTACCTACAAGGATGCATATCTCTTCAAGCGCGGTTGGCGAGACAACTGGATTGATGCTTTCTCAAAAGTACCGGCTCGCATTCTTCTGCCACCAGTGTATGCACAGGAGGCCGGGCTGATTACACGGTCCGAAAAGTTCCTTTTTGTCACCAGTGAGAGGGAAGCAGGCACAAATAGGATTGGCTTATATCGAGTCAAGCTCTGACCGGCTTTTCTTGAAACGACAGTAGTTCGACGAAAACAGTAGTTAGGATTGAATAATCTGATGCCTGATCTGGCGTGGCTAGCGCCAGGGATGGACGCGGGACCCGGCCATGGATGGCCGATGCCACAGAAGATTAGGCATCAGATTATTCAATCCGGAGAGCAGCATTGTCGAACTGAGGTTAGCTGTAACCCTCAGGGTTCTGCTTCTGCCAGTTCCAGGCGTCACGGCAGATGTCCTCGATCGATTTTTCTGCATGCCAGTTCAGCTCAGCCCTGGCAAGCGCCGCGCTGGTATAGCTGGTGGGGACATCCCCTGGCCGGCGGGGACCTAAGGTGTAGTGTATTTTCAGGTCATTCGCTGACTCAAAGGCTTTGATGATATCCAGCACCGATGATCCGGTACCTGTTCCCAGGTTATAGGCAACCAGCCCAGGCTTTTCTTTCAGCTTTTCGATTGCAGCCAGGTGACCCTTTGCCAGGTCGACCACGTGAATATAGTCGCGAATGCAGGTTCCGTCTGGTGTCGGGTAATCATCGCCAAACACGACCAGCTTATCTCGCTTGCCTATCGCAACCTGGCTAATGAAAGGCAGGAGGTTGTTCGGGATACCCGTTGGGTCTTCACCCATTTCACCGCTGGCATGAGCACCACCAGGGTTAAAATAGCGCAAAAGCGCGATATTGAATTCGGGTTTCGCTTTGGCAAGGTCCTGCAGAATTTTTTCAATCATGACCTTTGACCTGCCATAGGGATTAGTCGAGTCAAGGGCCGCAGTTTTCTCATCGATGGGCATCCTGCTCGGTTCACCATAGACGGTTGCAGAAGAACTGAAAACGAGATCCGTGACCCCCGATGCGATCATCGACTCGCAGAGGTTTATCGTCGATAGAATATTTGTTTTGTAATAGGCGAGGGGCTTGCTGACCGACTCACCAACTGCCTTGAGACCGGCAAAATGAATTACGGCTTCGATCCTTTGCTCATCAAGAATGTCCTGTATCCTGGTGGTGTACAGCAGGTCTTCTTCGTAGAAAGCGATTTTCCTATTGGTGAGGCTTTCTACCCTCTCTATCACCTTGAATGAACTGTTGGATAGATTGTCTATGACTGCAACATTGTGTCCCTTATTTAGCAGTTCCACAGCGGTATGGCTGCCAATATAACCTGCACCTCCTGTCAGAAGGATATTCACCTAAGGCCAAATCCAAGTTCTGTCTCGAGATCATCAAGAGCCTGCTTGGCAGTCAGCACCTTAATAGTGGTCATGCCAAGTTTTCTTGCAGGTTTGAGGTTGACACCCAGGTCATCCAGGAAAACGGCCTCGGCCGGTTCGATGTCCATCTGGCTGCAAGCGAGTTTGTAGATTTCCGGGTCGGGTTTTCGGATACCGGCTTTACTCGATTCGATGACAATATCGAAGAGCGCCATAACTTCATTCATGCGTGCGACTCTACTCGGGTCCCTTGTCATGGAAGGGCCTTCTCCGGTATTGACATTGTTTGTTATGCATCCGATTTTGAGTCTGGACTTAATGATTTTCAGGGCACTGACCATTTCTTCTCGAAGGTCACCAGACAATAAATCGAGTACTTGTGAGCCGCTGACCTCATGGCCATGGGAACGGGCTTCATCTGCAAATCTGGCATCGAATTCATCGACACTTATCCGGCTACTCTCTAGTTGTGCCCAGGCATTTGTTTCCGGGTCAGTAGCGTTAATGGAGCGGATGAGATCCTTTGGCAGCCCGTTTGCAGCTTCGAAGCGATTAAATGCCTCGAAAGGGCTCGCTGTAATGACACCTCCAAAATCCCACAATACTGCTTTGATCATTGTTTGCCCAATTTCCAAACACGCCACTATACCCTACAGGACAAAACTCGCATATTGATG
>Ga0187827_10003383_pt1 | contig 20633 bp, 18 predicted proteins | sample ETNtaG_39_FD_167969 | JGI IMG/M metagenome (GOLD analysis project Ga0187827, IMG submission 167969) | Marine microbial and viral communities from oxygen minimum zone, Eastern Pacific Ocean - ETNP2014_SV_150_PacBio MetaG (Illumina Assembly) | ecosystem: Environmental > Aquatic > Marine > Hypoxic... | reverse complement strand
ATCTTCTTTAGATCTAATTAATCTTCCAAAGCCTTGTTGAAATTTTTTTACTGCATCAGGAACAGCAAACTCAATAAAAGGCTCTATATATTGTTGTGATCGAGCTTCAAAAACAGGATGAGTAGGAACTGCAAATGGAAGCCTTGGGATTATTACTACCTTTACAGGAGCATTCTTAAAATCAATGCCTTCCCACATTGGACCAGTACCTAAAACAACTATTTTTTCTGATTTTTGAAAAGATTTTACAATTTTATCTGCAGGTCCATTAATCCCTTGGGAGATTATTTCCATATCAAATTCTTTCAATGGACCTTCTATTTGTTTTCTTACTGAATTCAATGCTGAATAAGATGTAAAAAGAACTAAAATTCTATCTTTAATATTTGATGAAATATCAATAATAGATTTAGAAATATCTTCAATATAGCCATTAGAATTCGGAGATGCTAAATCAGAAACAGCTACAAATAAAGCTGAAGATGAATAATCAAAACTTGGCTCCATCTTTGGGATAGATAAACCATCATAAAATCCTATGGAATTCTTAAAATTTTCAAAACTACCACCTTCTCCTAATGTGGCCCCTGTAATGATAGTTGAATTATCTCCTTCAAAAAGAATATTAGTTAATTCTTCGGATACACTAATAGGTGCTCCATTTACTGAAACTGATTCAAAATTCCTATCAGTTTCCAACCAAAAAACATAATTTTCAGGTCTTTCTATCAAAGCTTTGTGAATTTTTTTGATATTATCCTCTATTAATTCAAATGAAGTTTCTGCTCTTACGGAAATCTCATTGATTCCTTCAAAAAAACCTTCTATCTGTTGAATCATCTTCCTAATTGATTCCCATTTAGTAATTAATTGATTAATGTCAGTATTTATTTTTAACCAAAGATCTGAATTAACAGATTTATGATCAGTTAACCTTAATGTTCTTTCATAAGTTTTATCTTTTAAAAATACTGCTACAGTTTCATTGAATGATTGAAATAAATCAGTCAAAGATTCTTTTATAATTTTCAAATCTGATTTTAATTCTTCAATAAGGATTATGATTTTTTTTACTGATTGAGAACCAAAAGAATAGTCATCCATATTTTTTGAAAATAATATTTTAAGTTGATTCAAAGAATGATTATCATCAATTAAATCATTGAATATACCTAACAATTCAAGTTCATTAATATTAAATCCAAAGATAGAAGTAGCAACATCTTCTAAATGATGTCCCTCATCAATAATCAATACATCATGAGGGGGTATAAAATCTTTCTCTGCATCCATACCTGTGATTGCCAAAGAATGATTAACTATTAAAATATCAGATTCTTGAGCAGCATCCCTTGCATTTCTTAAGAAACAATCGGGATAATTATATATACATTGATTAGAACCTTGAGCAGAAATCCTATAAAAATATTTTTCTAATCCTTTAAAATTTATTTCTGATCTATCTCCTGAATTTTCTTCAGATAACCAAATAGCAGATTTTGCACCAACTCTTAATTCATTAATGTTTCTAGGAATAAATTCTTGCCATTTTGATCTACAAAGATAATTAGATCGCCCTTTTAAAACTCTTATATCTATTTCTTCAGGTTTTAAGCCAACTTTCTCTAAAACTGAACAAACAATAGGCCAATCTTTTTTTATAATCTGATTCTGAAGGCTTATAGAGTTTGTAGAAATGATAATTCTTGAATCTTTCTTACCAGATCTTTTACTGTCGAGTATATATTTTGCTGCTGGGATTAAATAAGATAGTGTTTTTCCTGTTCCTGGATAAGCTTCTATAAGAAGATTTTCTTTACTTGAAATAGAGCTATCTACGTAATTAGACATTTTTACTTGATTTGTTCTTTTTTCATAATTTTGAATTACTTGAGACAAAATGCCATTCTCAGAAAAAACATTATCCGGAGATAAATCATAATTAACTTCGTTACTTTTTTTATAAGTATGTTTTTGTTTTTTAATTTCGGGTTTTTGTATTTTAGGATTCTTTTGGATAGGTTTGGAAAACAAAGTAGCTAAAAATGAAGGAATAAATTTATAAGGAGATTGAAAAAGATAATTTAATTTAGCCAGTTTAATAATTTGCTCATTAGATAATTCAAATAATTTCTCAGATAAAACAAGATAAAGATTCATAGTTGTTTCAGCATCAGATAAAGCTCTATGAGAAGAACCAGGATCTATATTAAATTCATTAGCTAAACTTTGTAGACCATAATCAGAGTCAGGCAATAATGTGTATGCGAGATCATATGTATCAAAGACTGATCCTGAAATATCTATCCCGTTTTTTTTCAAAAAACCTATATCAAATGGAGCATTATGGGCAATAATCGCATGTTGTTTTCCATTTTCATCTTCTAAAAAATTTTTTATCTCATCAGATACTTCTTCAAATATTGGTGATTCATCTAATTCTTCCTGAGATATCCCAGTTAAATTTTTAATAAAATCAGATATCTGTAGGCTAGGATTTATTAAATATGAAATTCTTTCTATTTTCTTATGATATGAATCAAATTTCACACAGCCTATTTCTATTATTTTGTCCTTATCTTTATCTATACCACTTGTTTCAAGATCTAAAGCAACAAAGAATCCAGTAGGGCTAGCTTTAGATAATAATTTTTCAAACAATCTATTCCCTTTAGAAAATTTTATTCGATAATATATTAAATGAATTCTATTATTTTTGTATCTTGTTTATTAAGTCAAAATATTCAAGTACAATCAAATGTTTTAAAGAAATTCAATATAAAATGAAAGCAGCCAGAATTTACGATAGAAGAAAAATAGAATTTTTGGAAATTCCACAGGATCCTATGAAAAAAGGATATTCTTTAATTAAAGTAAAAGAAATATCTATATGTGGTTCTGACGTAAGAATTCAATATGATGGTGACATATCATTGGTTAAACAATATGAATATCCTTTCTCTCCAGGGGTTCCATGTCATGAAGTAACAGGAATAATTGAAGAAAGTGGAGATCCTAATATCCCTAAAGGAACAAGAGTTTTAGTGGTTCCAAGCAATGATGATGGAATGAAAGAATTTCTTGTTGAACCCTCTAATAGGATTATCCCTCTTCCAGATTGGGGAGAATTAGATGAATGGGTGATGTGTCAACCAGCTGGAACAGTTTATTATTCCTCAAAACAATGGGGGAATCCTGCAGGCAAAAATATAGCTATTCTAGGTCAAGGTGCAATTGGGCTTACTTATACAATGATAGCTTCTAAGCAGAATCCTTCAAAAATAATTACTTTAGACCCTTTAAATTATAGATTAACTAAATCTCTAGAATTAGGAGCTACTAATACAATTAATCCCATTGAAGATTCAGTAAAAGATGGAATAAATGAACTTACTGAAGGTAAAGGAATAGATATTGTAGTTGATGCCACAGGTAGCAAGAATGCATTAAATAATAGTTTAGATATAGTAAAAAATGAAGGTTTAATAATTTGTTTTGGTCTAATTTCAGAAAAATTCTCAAAAATTGACCATAATAAATTAATTTCAAAAAACCTAAATATAAGATCTACTTTATTGGCTGGCACAGATGAACCACTAAAAGAGATAAAAGAAATTATAGAGTTGAAAAAAGAAAACTGGATTAACCCTGGAGTATTAAAAACTCATAATCTTGATTGGGAAGATGCTCAGAAAGCTTTTGATATGTATGATAAAAAAGAGGATGAGGTAATAAAAATTTCTTTAAAAGTTTCTTAATTCAAAGAATAGAAGAAATTAATGGCATTAACCAGATATAGAGAAGTATAAAAACTGCGGTTTCTAAAAATACATGTTTCCAAAAGGGTTTTAATATAAGTACAAGAATAATACCTCCAAAAATAATTAACAAAGTGATCGTTAACTGGATAAAATCATCAAAAATAAAATAGAATAATAAGCTAAATGCTAGTCCGAGTATCAAGTTGAAAAAATGAACTATCAAAACTGCTATAAGAAACTTATTAGATTTAAAATTCTTATTTAAAAACAACTTTGATAATTTTTCATCAGTAACCATAGATACAGATAGATGTCCTATTGTAAATAAAGACATAACAGAACCTATGATTATTCCAAAAACTAAATTTATAATCATTTAATAGATCCTTCATCTCCTAAAGAAAAGGTATGAAAAATAGGAAATTTTAAATTAGAAGGAACCTCTGACTTTTCAAACATACTAAACATTGAAGGTCCAGAACCAGATAAAAATGAGTTAGAGCCAGTAATTTTAGAAAGATTGTTCAATCTTTCATCAAAACTAGGATATATTTGACCTCCAATTTGATTGAAAATATTAAAAAAATTAATACTATTAAATTTTTCTCTATTGTGTAAATTTTTTACTAATTTTTCTGTATTTTCTCCTTTAGTAAAATGATTTTCATTTAACATTTGATACATATTTCCTGTTTTATTAGTACGATTATGATTAAAAAATGATAGTAAGAAAGGTGTGGGAGGTTTTGATGGTAATTTTTCAATATTGTCTCCAACACCAGAAATCAATGAAGTACCACCAACTAAAAAAAATGGGACATCCGATCCCAATTGAATCCCCAAATCAATCATATCTTGAAAACTCATATTTAAATTCCATAATTTATTTAGAGTAACCAGAGTAAGAGCTGCATTGCTAGAACCACCTCCAAAACCAGAAGATACAGGAATATTCTTAGTAATTTCCACATGTATTCCTTCTTTTATATTGAAATTCTCTTTTAACTTTAAAATAGTATGGAATACAAGATTTGATTTTTGAGGTATTTCAATATTCTTACATTCTACTTTTATGGATGAAGAACTTTTAAATAAGATCTCATCATGTAAATCTATAGTTTGGAAAACTCCAATAATCTCATGTAAATACTTCGTTTTTTTACCTAAGACTTCAAAAGTTAAATTAATCTTTGCATGAGATTTTAATTTAAAAGTATTTTTTATTTGTTTCATATAAAGTAATCCAATCATTTATAGATAGTATTGAAGGCCTATCATCAGGATTCACATTGCTATCTTTCAATAATTCAATAATTCTTTCCTTTTCTACAGATAAACCTAAAGAAAGAGAATTATGAATTTTCTTCCTAGGAGATTTAAATCCTGCTTTAACAAATGTAAAAAAATTATCTATAGAATCAACATTATAGGATAATTTTTCACGTACTTTAATTTTTACTACTGAAGAAATAACCTTTGGTGGAGGAGAAAAACTATTTGGAAAAACATCAAATAATTTTATTACATCTCCAAAAAATTGAGTTGTAACTGAGAGCAATTTCATTTTACCAATTTCAGCACTCATTGATTCAGCTACTTCTTTTTGTACCATAATAATTAATTTCTTTGGCCTTATAGAAGATTCTAGAAATTTTCTAACAATAAAATTAGCAGAATAATATGGCAAATTCCCAACTAATATATATTTCATGTCTTTTAAATCTAAGGAGGCAGGATTAAAATATCTAGCATCTTCATTCAATATTTTTACAGATTTATTTGATGAATATAATCTTTGTAGTTTCCTGGAAATTTCTTTATCAATTTCTAATCCAAAAAATTTTTCACTACACTTAATTAAGTCTTTCGTTAAAGCTTGGTGTCCTGGACCAATTTCAAGAACAACGTCATCAAAATGAATATCTGATTCTTTTATAATCTTATCTTTGATATTTTCATCTTTTAGGAAATGCTGACCATATAATTGGGTTTTAGATTTAATCATATTATTAGTAACTATTCTTGATGATCACTTCTTAAAATTGACATAAATGCTTCTTGAGGCACTTCAACACTTCCAACCTTCTTCATTCTTTTCTTTCCTTCAGCCTGTTTTGCTAAAAGTTTTCTTTTTCTTGTAATGTCTCCACCATAACATTTAGCAGTAACATTCTTTCTCAATGCTTTTATAGTCTCTCTTGCTATGATTTTCCCACCTATTCCACCTTGTAATGGGATATCAAACATCTGCCTAGGTATTAATTCTTTCAATTGTTTTACTAAATCTCTAGCCATGTATACTGATCTAGACCTATGTGTAATTACAGATAGGGAATCAACTTTCTGTTCATTAATAAGTATTTGAAGTTTTACTAAATCTGAAGGTCTTGGTGATATTTGAGAATAATCCATAGATGCATATCCTTTAGAGCAAGACTTTAATTTCCCATGGAAATCCACCAATATTTCTGAAAGAGGAATATTGAATTCCATTAAAACTCGTGATCCAGACAACTGACTTCCTACAGAATTAGATTGAATCCATTCAGTGTTTATGAATTCTCCTCTATGAGATGTAACTAACTCTGTAATAGGACCAATATATTCTGAAGGAGAAATAATTGAAAGCCTTATCCAAGGTTCAAAAACTTGGTTTATTTTTTGTTTTTCTGGCCATTTAGAAGGATTATCTACTTCAATTGAAGACTTATTATCTAATTCAACAGTATATTTTACAGTAGGAGCAGTTCCAATCAATTCGATATTATATTCTCTTTCTAATCTTTCTTGAACAATATCCATATGTAGAAGTCCTAAAAATCCACATCTGAAACCAAAACCTAAAGCACCTGAAGTTTCAGGTTCAAATACTAAAGAAGCATCATTTAACTGTAACTTTCCTAGAGAATCTCTTAAATTTGGATATTGTTCTCCATCTACAGGATATAATCCACTAAATACCATAGATTTTAGGCTTTCATATCCTGAAAGACTATTTCCTGCGGGATTTAAAGTAGTAGTTAGAGTATCACCTACTCTACAGTCCCTAACATTTTTTAATCCTGTAGCAATATATCCAACTTCTCCAGTGTTTAAAAAATCTTTTTTCATTAAATTTGGATTAAAAGTTCCTGTTTCTAAAACTTCACAATCTTTTCCAGTACCCATTAAATGCAATTTTTCACCAACTTTAATAATTCCATTCTTTACACGAACATACGCTAAAACACCTTTAAATGAATCATACTTAGAATCAAATATTAGAGCCTGCAAAGATTCAGATGTTTCTCCTTTAGGGGAAGGAATATCTTTCACAACAGCTTCAAGTAAAGCTTCAACACCTTCTCCAGTTTTCGCAGAAACAAATAAAATTTCTTCTTCCTTAAACCCGAAAGTATTTTGAATTTCCAAAGATACTGCTTCAGGATTTGCCAAATTAGAATCTATCTTATTCACTACAGGAATAATATGTACTCCTTGTTCTAATGCAAGATAAATATTTGCAAGAGTTTGTGCTTGTATACCTTGAGTACCATCAACCAATAACAATGCACCTTCGCAAGCAGCTAAGGCTCTTGAAACTTCATAACTAAAATCAACATGTCCTGGAGTATCAATTAAATTTAATTGATATTCTTTTTTATCAGAAGCTAGATAATTCAATCTAATTGCTTGCGCTTTGATTGTTATTCCTCTTTCTTTCTCTAAATCCATAGTATCAAGTAGTTGCTCAGAATCACCTCTTACTGAGGAACCTAAAGTAATATCAATCAATCTATCTGCTAAAGTAGATTTTCCATGATCTATATGTGCAATTATTGAAAAATTTCTTATTAATTCTTTCTTCATTTTTAAATGGTGGGGGAGAGAGGATTCGAACCTCCACGCCTTTTGGGCACATGCTCCTAAGGCATGCGTGTCTGCCATTTCACCACTCCCCCTCTGTTAATACATCAAAATTATTCTACCTAATCATCAAGTTTGTTTACTACAACTACTGTTACAAAAAAAAATTATTCTGTAAGTTAAAATATAATTTTTTCAAACATTATTAAAAATCCATTAATTTTTCTTTAATTTTATCTACTGTAAAACCTTCGCCTATTAACTCTATTAATCTTGCGGAAATATATCCAGCAGATTTTTCAAATCCATATGGACGAATAAAATCTTTAATGAATTGTTTTTTTTGTTGTTGATTATTATCTGATTCTCCTTTTTCAATTAATTGTTTTATCAAATCAGTACATTCTGACGAGTTTTTAACTTCATAAATTAAACCATAGCTTTTTAAATGTTGAAAATGAGGTGCATTTGATTGAGATTTATGATGATTTTCATCAATAATTGTTATACATGGAGTAAGATTAACCAAAGAATCTATCATAGCTGAATTATTAATTCCTACTGTAGCTATACTAAATTTCATACTATTAAAGAAAATTTGTTTACTTATATCATTATCAGGCAATCCTCCTTCCTTAGGATATAAAGGAATAGTATTCTTTAGATCATCAAATTGAGAAAAATTTGCTGCATGAGGACGAATTAAAAGTTGGATATTATTATTTTTAAGTTTTTCAAAAAGATTTAACACAATCTTAGATTCTGTTTGAGATACAGTTTTAGATGATCCTAGGTACAACACATATGGTTTATTAAAATCCAATTTTGCTTGAATAAAAAAATCCTTTTTATTTGATTCTTTTAACGATTTATCAAACCATTTATCAAAAAAAGGTGAGCCTGTAATAATAACTTTTGATTCATTAATATTATGAATTCTGAACGCTTCTTGTGAGTGAATTTTGTTCCAAGTTAAAGTAATTGTAGGAGAATGATGCATTAAACCCTTTGTTGTTAAATTATCCCAACTCAATACAGGAACTACAGTAGGAATTTTAAGTTTTTTAGCAGAATTGAGATAATCAGTTTCACTAGAAAAATTCTTCACTCTTGAAGATAAATTTGCTGGTGTTACAACAAGAACATCGGGGTTTTTGATTTTTAAAAATTTATTAATCTGGTTTGATTTGGGAATAATATTGTTAATCAACTGCAATATTTTAATAAATAATTTCAATTTCAATAGATAATTTAAAGAAGAAATAAATTTAAAATATCTTGATAAATAATTTTCTAAATACTTTTTTTGTCTAATTGAATAAACTGAATCTTCATTTCTTCTTAAATAACTAGATCTAGTAATTAATTCTCTGATAACTCCTATTAATCTAATCCAAATATCATTTCGTGTAGAGTAAATTCCAAATTTTAGATTCTTTGATTCTGAAATTAAAACAAACTTTTTGAGATTTAATTTTACATCTTCTATAATAATTTCTTTTTTTTCTGCATTGATATCAAAATAATATCTAGAGCCATTATCTAATAAATCATCATTATTTAAAAAACAGATTTCTACCATATTTCCTCTTAGACAAAGCTCTTCAATAGTAGTTTTATAATAACTAAATATTGCAGGAGTTCTTGATAGAAATAAAATTTTTTTTGTCATTTGTTAATTCGAAAATACATATAGAAAGAAGTAATTGAAAATATAAACATTTCTAAGAGATAATTTTATTCTTTTTATTAAATGTTTTGTACCATAATTGAAATTTTAATAACATCCAAATTGTTTGTGCTCCATAACGTTTTTTAGTTATATGATTTTCAACTATATTATTTATGTTATCAAAGTTTAAAACACTTTTTAGTTCAGGATTATAATTTGGACTCAGAGTTTCATTCACTATATCCCTTAAACCTCTTCTAATCCATTTGGAAATTGGGCTTACCCATCCTGTCTTAGGATGACTCGTAACATTTTTTGGGAGATATTCATTCATTGTTTCTACAAGTAACTTCTTCCCTCTTTGTTTATTAATCAAAGAATACTTCCAATTAGGTCTAATACTAGATGAAAGTTTAATAATATCTAAATCAAGAAATGGAACCCTGTTTTCGACTCCATGAGCCATAGACATTTTATCTGCCCTATTTATATAATCATCAAGCATCCAACTGTTCATTTCCGCATTTATCAATGAATCAAAAACAGTTTCCTTATTTAAAAAAGGAGTAATGTTTTCATTCATAAAATCTATATATTCAACTTCATTATAAAATTCTGGTTGTAGAAATTCGCCAGGTGAATATTCTTGAATATTTGCAAAAGATAAATATAGATCTAAGAAATTATCAAAGTTTAATCTATTAATATTTCGTTCGTGACCTAAATATGTCAATACTCTAGAAAGCAGTTTCAAATTTCTTAAGTTTTTTGGAATTTTTTGCCAAAAATCAATCACTCTATATGAATAATATCTATGATAACCACCAAATACTTCATCACCACCTTCTCCACTCATTACAACTTTCACATATTCAGAAGCTTTTTTAGCTAAAATATAATTTGTGATTAAAGTAGAGTTAGAAGCAGGTTCATCCATATGCCATACTACTTTCTCAATATTTTCTAATAAATCTTTTTCAGATATAGAAACTTCATGATGAATAGAACCAAAAAGTTTTGATGTTTCTCTTGCAATATAGAAATCAGAATTAAATTTTTTATTATCTCTCTCAGAATCCAATTCAAAAAATGATGAAAATGTATTTATAGGAGTTTCATTATCTTCAGACATTAATGATAATAACAATGTAGAGTCAATTCCTCCTGACAAGAAAAGCCCAACAGGAACATCACCAACAAGTTGTTGTTTAACAACTTTCTTCAAAGTTTGAGAAATTTCTTGTTTCATAAGGTATTTATTAGGATATTCTAAATTGGGATTTCCAGAATGATATTTCCTGATTTTTATATCTCCATTAGAGAAAACAAGAGTATGTCCAGGCATTAATTTTTTAACTCCTTTCCATATAGTATTAGGACCAGTTATATAACCTAAATTAAAGTAAATACTCAGAGAAACTTCATCAATTTTGAGACTTGGATAAACAGAATAAATAGCTTTTAACTCTGAAGAAAAAATTAATTTTTTATCATGCAAAAAATAATATAAAGGTTTTATTCCTATAGGATCTCTTGCAATTATCAAACTACCTTTTTTCTTATCCCAAATCGAAAATGCGAAAATTCCTTTTAATTTGTTAAAGCTTTCCAAACCTTCTTTTTCATAAAGTTTTAATATTACTTCAGTATCACTATTAGTTTTAAAAGAAATACCTTGGCTTTGAAGTTGAGATCTAATTTTTAAATAATTATATATTTCTCCATTGTAGGAAATTACCAATGATTCATTATCATTAGACATCGGTTGATTTGCATTTGAAGATAAATCTATTATAGATAGCCTACAATGTCCTAATGTCACTGAATTATCAGAATAAATCCCAGAATTATCAGGACCTCTATGACTAGTATTCAAAATCATTTTTTTCACTAATGATTCATTGTTTGTAGTTATTCCAGAAATGCCACACATATATTAAGTTTATAAAAAAATCTTTAGGTCTACGAATCCAATAATAAAACATCATCAGAAATTGCCATTTCTGTTACTATTTAATTTATTTAAAATAATATTTAAAAGGAAAATTTCATGGAAAAAATAGTTGATGAACAAGCAAATGTTGGAGAAGGACCTGTTTGGGATCCTAAAACACAACTATTGTATTGGACTGATATAAGATCAGGAAGGTTATTTAAATTCGACCCATCCAACAATTCTAATGAAACAATTCATTCAGGAATATTTGTAGGAGGTTTTGCAGTCAATTCCCAAGGAGGACTATTATTAGGTACTTGGAGAGGAGTAATGTTGTGGAAATCTGATGAAAACTATAAATGGATACATTATGGAGAATTAGATGGAGAAACATTACAGTTTAATGACTGCATAGCAGGCCCTGATGGTTCATTTTATGCTGGGACTTTTTTTGATAGTTCTATAGAGGGAAAAGAAAAATTAGGCAAACTATATCGTTTTTTCCCTTCAGGAGAAATTAAAATCGTTTCTGAAAACCACGGTTGTTCAAATGGAATGGGATTTTCTCCTGAATTAGATTGGTTTTATCATATTGATGCCGCAAAAAAAACCATATATAGACATCCATATGATAAAGATACTCACAATATAGGAGAAGCAAGTGTATGGTTTCATTATGAAGGCCATGGAGGTACAGATGGAATGACTGTCGATTCAGAGGGATTTATTTGGAGTGCAATATGGGGTGGTTCATGTGTAATAAGAATTGATCCTACAGGTAAATTGGAAAGGAAAATTAATGTACCAGCTATACAAACTTCAAGTTTAATGTTTGGAGGGAAAGATCTAAAAGATATATATATTACTACGGCGGCATCTCCTCAATCAAAACATGCATATGCCCCCAACTCTTATTTAGGGGGTTCATTATTTGTAGAAAAACAATCAATTCAAGGAAAACCTGAATTTGAATCTGATTTTAGTTGGGATTAATTTTTAAATTGTTATTTCTCTAAACAGAATCTAGAAAACCTAGATGATATTATCTCAGGATCAATCGATACTCTAGGAACTTCAAAATTTTGTTCTTTGGAAACTTTCACATTAATAAAACTTAAAGATTCAGGAATATCATTAATAAGATTTTTCAATTCATTTGCATCGCCTTCTAATGAAAATGAATTCTCATATCCCATAGATTTTGCAATCATAGCGAAATCTAAACTATTTGATATAGTCTTCTGGTTTCCTGTTGATTGATATAGTCCATTATCTAGACATATATGCAAAAAATTTGAAATTTCCAAGTATCTAGGTAATGGCAAAGTATTTAGACTCATTAGAAGACTCCCATCTCCATCCAAAACTACAACTCGTTTATTATTATTTATCATTGCAATACCAATGCCAAAGGATGAAGCTAAACCCATTGAACCAATCATATAAAAATTACCTGGTCTCTCTTTTACATGAAAAAGTTCTCTAGAAATCATTCCAGTTGTAGAAATAATCAAATCATTCTCATTCAATTCAGACATAATGATTTCTATAGCTTCAAGACGGCTAATAAAACTCATTTAATAACTCCTTTTTTTATAAGAATGACACCAGGTAAATTTTGTTTATTTATTTCATCAATCAAACCATCTAATTGATTTAAAAAATCAATATCATCAATTTCCTCATTCTCAATTAAAGTTAACGGCAACTTTAAATTTCTAATAATATCAGGACTTTTTTCTCCCATTATCCAATGTTCAGGTGCATCATTAGGTTTTCCACCATGACCTCTCCATCCAACAATCATTAAAACAGGGATTTTGTATATCCCATTAAAAGAAGTCAAAGTATTAACAACATTTCCTATCCCAGAATTTTGAATAATTACACAAGATTTCTTTTGGGATATAGAAAAACCACTTGCTATTCCAAGAGCTACATCTTCTTTAGGTGCAGGAACATAATTCAAATCTTGATCATTCTCTAAAATATTAAACAAATCTCCGAATGTAGAGTCTGGAACTCCTGAAAAGTGCAGGAAATTTCTATCTTTAAGTGCTTTTACAAAATTTTCTGGTAACATTTTATGTCATTAATTCATTTTCAGCTTGTTTTATATCATCAACAGAATGAATTTCAATCCAACCTTTGTAGGTTCTTAAAGCGAAAACTTCATTATTTTTATTAATTAATTCTTGAATCACATCAGTCAGATCTGCAGTTTCGAATGACTCAGCTTCATGAAATTTATTGGTAGAATCTTTTACTTCATCAAGAATTTTGAATAATTCTTGAGCAGCAGATTTAGAAAAAATACCAATTCCTATAAATTCTCCATCAGCTTCATTTAAAGGGATGCCTTTACCAATAGACACTATTTTTTCTAAATTATTATTATTTAAACTCCTATATTTTGTATCTGAAGTTTCTTTAGTAATTATCAAATCTAATCTTTTACCTTTTTTATGTTTTTGAAATTTATATGAATTATCAATTCCCAGAACAATATCTTTATTAGACTTTATCAAAGATGTAAGTAATTCTTCATTAAATATAATGTCTCCAAAAATAATCAAAAATCCATTTTGCATACTTTGTTTAGCAGAAAGAAGGGATTTAAAAAGTTGATTTGATTTTGAAGTTTTACTTTTACAAAGAACAACTCCATTTTTTTCGAATTCTTTAAACTTAGTATTGTTTTCAGGGGTAATTACAGTAATTTTATCCAGTCCAGTTTTATGAATTATTTCAATTTGATGTTGAAGTAGAGAAAAATCATTTATCTCAATTAAAGATTTTGGATTATTATCAAAATCTTTAGATTCACCTGCTGCTGGAATAATTACAGTTATATCATCTAAATCAGATTCCACTATCTCTCTTTGAACAATTTTGTCATAACCAACAACAGAAAAAATATTCTTTACTGAAACAATCTGATCATCCACTTCTTTACTTCTATCAGATTCAATGATTTTAGAAGCAGTTTCAAGCATAGCTTCATATGAAGCTCTCAAAAGATGATTAGCATGTATAACTATATTAAAACCAAGTTTTTTAAGTTCTGAATCTTTTATAGTGTTATATGTTGTAGGAACAGCAACTAAATAAGGTTTTAATCTTAATTTTTTACATAAATCATGGAATTTTTCAGAAAAAGCAATTATCTCATCAGGTTTTTTTTGTTTAGAATGAATCATTATTCCATCTGCACCAGCACGCATATACTTTTCAGCTCTTAAAACGCAATCATTCAACCCTATTCCAGCAACTAAACTCTCTAATCTAGCTATAACTAAAAAATCTTCTGTTTCTTTCGCTTCTCTACCTATTTTTATTTTTTCAGAGAATAAATCAGGATCTTCCATTGATGATGCATCAGTACCACCAAAACTATTTCTCTTAGGAAAAATTTTATCTTCTATAATAACTGCAGAGACTCCTAACCTTTCTAATCTCTTTACTAAAAATCTAAAATTATCATTATCACCACCAGTATCTCCATCTACTATCATTGGTTTAGTTGTAACATTTAAAATTTCAGTAATAGTATGAAGTCTACCTTCATTCCCTACTATTGAAGCATCAGGTAAACCTTTTGAAGCAGAATCAGTAAGACTACTTTCCCAAATAGCATCAAATTTGGTAGATTCAACTATTAACCCACTTAACCCACTATGAGCTTCTATAACTCTAATAAATCCAGAACCATCAATGTATTTTTTAAGGAGTGGTAATCTTTTCCACGGCAATATGTTAGATTCTAATGTCATATATAATTATTCGATAATTTAAACTAATTGATTGTATATCCTCATGAGGTAATTGTCATACATTATGAAAGATTATTGAGAAACAATTATAATTGATAAAAATAAACTATCAAAAGAGAATTATTTTATGAATATAAGAAAACAAACCTTCTATAGTTTTATTGTTATGATACTTTTTCTGAACTTTGTTATAGCATGTTCAAATTCTGAAGATCCCAGTCAAAAGATAGAAAAAATTACATCAACGGAAAAAATTTTCACAATTGATGATCTAACTAAGACAGGATTCAAAAAAAATAAAACCTATAAAACAGATGAACTGCCTGGAGCAAATTCAGCATATTATGGATTTAAAAATACAAAAGATCCAAATGGAAAAAGAGTAAGTGTGGATTATGAAGCTAGATTCTTTGATTCTCATGAAGATGCAAAAAACATAGGAACTGAATTAGTTGAAGAGAGAGTAGGTAAAGAAGCTAAACTAACAAAAAATGATGCTACCTGGAAGGAAGGAGTAAAAGAAGCAAGAACTTGTGGTGGTGATTCAGGACATGGAAAAGGATATTCATTAGTAGTAGCTTCCTCAACATGTAATTTAGCAAAATATAATGATTACTATATTTATGGAAACTTGATCCTGTTATGTCAAGGAAAAGACGATCTAGAATCTCAAAAAAATTGCAGGGAACTTTTATATTTATTGGAAAATCCTAATACACCAAAATAATTAATATTTCTACCAAAGATTCATGGATTCACTAAACAATTTTTCCAATTCTTCTTTTCCAATTTTAATAGGAGACAATTTAGTAACTCTATGTTGAGGTAAAGTAGCGTCAACAAGTTTCGGAATGTCAGAAGTGTTATAACCTAATGAATTTAGTCCATTAGGCATATTTAATTTTTTCAATAAATCGATTATTGCAATTGAAAGGGACTCTTTAGAAGATTCTGGTTTATTAACTCCCATCAAAGAAGCTATATAGTCATGTCTATTGGGATCAGATTCATAAGTAAATCTAAAAACAGCTGGGGCATTAATAATTACAGACAAACCATGTGGGATAATTGGTTTTTCATCAGGATATCCTTTTGGTAAATACTCTTTTACATAACCAGATACAGCGTAAGACATTCCATGAGGGAGATGACACCCTGCATTACCAAACCCTACTCCTGCCAAAGTAGAAGCCAAAAGCATATTTTCTTTATATTCAATTTCATCAGGAAAATTAAATGCATTTTCAATATTTTGAGATACTAATTCAATAGCTTTTAACGCACATATATCACTAATAGGATTAGAGCCTTGATATGCTGGACGAGTATAAGGATCTCCAGAATAATCTCTAGAAGTAAAGGGTAATGCCGTATATGATTCCAGTCCATGACATAAAACATCAAAACCACTACATGCAGTTACCATCTTCGGCATTGATAACACATTAATTGGATCAACAATACCAATAGATGGACGAAGATATCTATCTGAAAGACCAGTTTTTGCATTTATTTCTTCTAAATTAAATATAGCACCTCCAGAGGTTTCGCTACCTGTACCAGCAGTAGTTGGTATTGCAATTAATGGTTTTAATGGACCTGGAATTCTTTTACCTTTTCCTATCGGAGCATTAACATAATCAAGAAAATCTGCAGGATATGTTGAATACAAATTTGCAGCTTTAGCTGTATCCATAGTAGATCCTCCTCCAACAGCTATAAATCCGTCAAAAGAATCAGAAAGAGCAAAATTAGAAGCATCTTTAAAAGAAGAGTCAGTAGGTTCGATTTTCACATTTTCATAAATTCTGAAATCTATACTTTCTGTTTCTAAAGAATTCAAAATAGTTTGTAATACAGGCAAAGCTGCTACTCTTTTGTCTGTTATTATTAACACTTTTTTAATTCCCAATCTTCTAGATTCATAGCCAACTTCTTCAGTAGCACCTCTTCCGAATTTAATTGAAGAACTTTCCATAGCGAATACTGTTTCACCGCTTAAAGAATACAATTTGCCTCCTGTATAAAAAAAATCAAATTAAGTTTATTATATTTTACATTAATTTTTTCATAATAATTGTGTATGAATATATAATAAGAAACAAATCTTTTTGGTATAAATAAATTGTCTGAAAAAACTAAAAATACAACATTCTTTTCAAATACTAATTTTGAACACATATTTCCCATTATTTATTTAGTGAAAATTCTATTAAAACCAGTAATTAACTTAATAAGTTTAATAAGGGTTCCTTTCATTTTTATAGAATTAAATAGTTTAGCATTAATTATTATTAGTACAATTTACTTTTTGTTGAACATGAAAATATTAGCATTTATTATATTTCTTGTTGGCTTTTTATTATCAATAATTTCAGAAGAATTACATTTAAAAGTAAGTCAAAAATCTTATTTGGAATCAAAAAAACTATTATCTGTAATCAGTGTTTTTTCTTTATTAGGAGCCCCTCTTCTAACAATAGGATTATTGAGAACTGAATCAATGTTTTTCCCTTGGTTAATATTGTTATCTTTCTTAGGTTCTACATTTTATACACTGAGACAAACTAGTTTATATTCAACATCTATTCCTATAAATAATTCTTATAGCAAGATAAAAATAATTATCCTTTGCCAACAAATCCTTAATACTGAGCTAAGAACCAAAAATAGGTTAGGTTCATCAATTTTTTTCACTCAAATGAATATAAGTTCTATTAATGGTATTCTATTTTTTGCTATCCTAGCTTCCTATCTATTTTTTGAAAATCTATCATTAATTTTATTAACAATAATGATCATCTCACAGTTTATTATTACAGTATTCCTTATTCTTGGATTCTTATTTTTTAAGAGAACAGAAATCCATGAGTAAATCAAATAATAAAAGAAATCAAATATTATTATTTTTAAGTTATGGGGTTATTTCAGGATCTCTAACAGGAATATTATTTGTTATCATACAAAAATTATTAACAATGGATTCAGAACTTAGCCTACCGGAATTTTTTATTCTTCTACTAAGCCCAATTATCGCATCATTAATTATATTCAAAATTTTTAAAAATTCTCTGATAAAAACTACTCTAATATCTTTTCTAACTTTGATAATCCCAATTCTTGGTGCATTTTTTGGAGCTGGTGAGATATCGTTAATTAATCAGTTGGGAATATTTTCATTTATGGGTGGAATAGGTGGATTAATTTGGAGCATACCATTTTCAATATCCATACTTTTAAAGAAAAATAAACCAAATAAATAGAGCAAAAATATTATTCTAAAATGAAGGAATATCAGGGTTATCTACAGCATATTTAGCAAGTTGAATACTCAAATCTTCTTGAATTTGAATAGTCAAACCCCCATCTATTACTAGAGAATGTCCCGTAATAAAAGAAGCTTCATCAGAACATAAAAACAATACGCCTTTTGCTATATCATCAGGTTTTCCAGTTCTTCTAACTGGATATTGCTTATTAAAAAACTTTCTTTCATTAGAATTTTTAGGAAATTTGGATTCTGTACTTTCAGTAAGAATTAAACCTGGGCAAATACAATTTACACGAACTCCTAGAGGCCCAAAATCACAAGCCATTTGTTTAGTCATACCAATAACCATAGTTTTTCCTGACTCATAAATCAGGTTATTGGGCATATTAACCATTCCATGTACAGAAGCTATATTTACTACAGATCCTTTATTTTTTATGAGTTCATTTGATGCAAATTTGACTCCTAGAAATAAAGATTTTGTCAATAAATCCATTCCTTCATCCCATGCCTTTTCAGAAACATCCATGGCAGAACCAAAAAAGTCCGAGTTAGGATTTGATACACCGAATGCATTCTGAATCAAATAATCAATTCTATTGTAATTATCAATTGTAAAGTTGATCATTTTTTGAATATCTTTTTTCTTGCTTACATCGGCAACAATTACCTCACAATTTCCACCTTCTGCAATTATTTTTTTTCTATTATTTAAAGATTCCTCTCTATTAATATCTGCAATAACAACTTTTGCTCCCTCATTAGCAAAATTTCTAGCTATCGCACCACCTATTCCAAGTGCACCTCCTGTAACAATGGCAACCTTATTATTAAATCTATCCATTTATTCTCCTATAAAAATTTGTCTAAAAATCTAACTAATAATTAACAACATTAATATCACTTTATTGAATTAAATTTTTATTAACAATTAATTGATAAAATTAAATTATGGATTTCAAAAAACAAATTAACTATTTTCAAAATAAACAATTAACTGAACATCCTATTCTTCTAATTCATGGTTTCTCTTCTGGCTGGGAAGAATGGTTAGATGTTATAGAAATACTTGGTGAGAAAAGTAGCATTATAGCAGTCGATATTCCTGGACACGGATATTCTCAAAAATTAGAAAAATATACAATTCAAAATTATTCAAAACCTTTAATAAGTTTCATTAATAACAACTTTAAACAACCTTTTAATATTATTGGCCATTCGCTAGGTGCATTAATATCTATTTATATAGCAAGTAAATTAAACCATTTAGTACGTAACCTTATATTAGAAGATCCCCCTATGTTTCAAAATACCCAAAATGATCCTTCTATAATTGACTTGCTAAACCAAGAAGCAAAAGAAAAAATATATTGGAAAAACATTGATGATGCTGAAGAATATATTAAAAGTATCAACCCAGAAACATCTCAAAACAAATTAATCATTAAAAGTAAAAATAAATTTCTTACTGATATTAATGCTTATGATTTTTCAAATTTAACGGAGAACCTATCTATAAGTAAATTACTACAAAATATCCAATCAAATACTTTTCTATTTTTAGGAGATCCTAAGTTTGGAGGAATATTATCTGAAAAAGATGCAAAAAAAATTAGTAACCTTATCTCCAAATGTTCAATAAAGAAATGGAAAAATACTGGGCATGGAATTCATAATGAACATACAACAGAATATTGTAAAATAGTTAATGATTTTTTAAACAATAATCGATAATAATTATATCATTCTAGATTTTCTATTTCTAATTGCAATAAATAGTCATCCCAAAAGACTTTATCTTTAAATCTTAATAATGGATGATCGGTTTTCCATTTATCAATCCATTTTTTTGATTCTGGAAAATCTCTTTTTACTAAAGCCAATCTAATCATTGATTCATGTGCATTTATGTGCTCAGGAGATAAATTAATAAGTTTTTTTGCATGTTCTTCTGCTTTAATAAAATAAGATCCATCAGAACGAGATAAGTTAAAATAAAAATTAAATAAAGCTTGATGAAGTAAAAAATTGTTTGGTTCATCATTTAAAATAATAGAACCTAAAGTTACTGTGTTTTCTAGAATTTCATTGAATTGTTCAGGGGTAGCTGATTCTGCAATTTGATCTAAGTTTTCTATAATTTTATATAAAATCTCCAACCTTCCATAAGAAGCTAAAGGTTCAAAACGAGCTGCAATTTCTTCTAATTCATCAAGATTTTTTGAATTAGAAATAGGCAAAGTGTTTGAAGAAACATAATATGGAATAATTATTAACCAATAAAAAACTATTATCCCAATTAAAACTGAAACTAAAGTAACAATTACATTACCCATATTTGCTTCATCTGAACTTCTTTTCCTTTTCTTCTTTA
>Ga0187827_10003379_pt1 | contig 20645 bp, 16 predicted proteins | sample ETNtaG_39_FD_167969 | JGI IMG/M metagenome (GOLD analysis project Ga0187827, IMG submission 167969) | Marine microbial and viral communities from oxygen minimum zone, Eastern Pacific Ocean - ETNP2014_SV_150_PacBio MetaG (Illumina Assembly) | ecosystem: Environmental > Aquatic > Marine > Hypoxic... | reverse complement strand
TGTAAATTCTTTTAATGTAATAAATAATTTAGTAATATCGCCGTTGTTTGTTTGAATTACAGAAGCGAATTCCTCTTTCTGAGTTCTTGCTAAGCTTAAGCCCTCAATAATTAAGTCTCTTATTAAGGGTTTGTCAGGATTTTTTGTATAAACCCTCCATTCAATATTAACTTCTGGTTTTTTGTCTGTAGCAAGAAGCAGGCTTTTAACTATTGTATATTTTGGATTTAGAACCTCTATTGAAAGAACATCAATTTTTGGTTCAGAGTAATCAGTTAATCTAGAGGTAAAGCTTTTTAAAAAGTATTTTTCAAATAAAGCAAGATACTCCTTCATTTGTTCATCGTTAAGTTCTTTTCTGTAATTTCCTAATGAATAGTATGCTACCCCTTTAATATCAACAGTCTTCAAAGCCATTTCTGATAGTTTTTTTGTTTTAAATTCATTTGTATTTGTTTCGACGAGCACTTTTTTTGCTTCATCAACTATTTCTTGAACAAATTGTTTTGGATCACTGCTATAAGCAAAACTTTTTTGTGTTAATCCAAAAATAAAAAAAATAATAATGAAAAAATTTTTTTTCATGAAATTTATTTTTGTCCAGATTAATTGGTGTCTATTTCTTCCCAATCACTATCATCTTGGGTTTCAATTATAGATTTTGAGTTCGCAATTTTTTGTTTTCTATTTTGTAAGTATAAGCTTTTTAAGGAAGCATAAAGGTCGATTGAATTTTCTTCAACACTATCCCAAGACTCAATATTTTTAGCTCTAAAATCTACAGCGTTCGTTCCTCTGTAGTAATAATAATTATGTTCCGAATAATTTCCATTACCTACGACTCCATTTCTTATTTCTGTGTTGTGAGTTATTTGATAAACTGGATCTAAAAATATATTACCAACTAGGCCCACGGCATCTCTGGCTGTTGTTGGTCCTAAAATTGGAAGTACAAAATAACAACCGCTGTCTGTACCCCACACACCTAGAGTTTGTCCAAAGTCTTCTTTACCATGATCTTCAAATCCTAGCTTTGTAGCAGGATCAAAAATTCCTAAAATACCAACCGTTGTATTGATAGCAAATCTTCCCGCAGTATCTCCTGCATTGCGGAAATCTCCCTGCAAAATATTATTTGAAAGAGTTAATAAAGAACGCAAGTTACCGGTAAAATTACCTGTCGCCTTTCTTATTGGGGCAGGAAGAGCTCTGTAACCTTTTGCTACCGGCTCAAATATTGCTGTATCTAAACCATGATTTAATTTAAACATAGCTCTACTAACACCTTCAAAACATTCATTAACGGTATCTTGTGAGCTTGAACTCTTTTTTTTTAACTCTTCACTTCCGGTGGTTCCTGCATTAAGCGAGCCTACTTGCGCAAACAATGCAAATATTAGTATAATTATGAACTTTCTTACCATTAGGTTCTTCATTGTATGCTATATATAGCATTCATTAATAATAACTAGTTAAAATTGTGTCAATATTAGGTTGTATTTATAAAGTTCTAATAAAAATTAAACAACATGAAAATTAGCAATTTTTATTCCCCCAATTTTAATAGGGAAAAAAGATCAAATAATTTAATAAAAATAATTACTATACATTATACAGGAATGCAATCTGAGCGAGAATCTATAATTAGGCTATGTAACCCAAAATCAAAAGTGAGTAGCCATTTTGTAATAGGTCAGAATGGTAAGATTTATCGATTGGTTCAAGATAACCAAATTGCTTGGCATGCTGGAAAATCATGTTGGGGAAAATATAAAAATTTGAACAAATACTCTATTGGCATTGAGTTAGTTAATAAAGGTCACCAATTTGGTTATACAAATTATAAGAAAAAACAACTATCAAGTTTAATTAAGATTTGTAAAATTTTGATAAAAAAATATAAAATTAAAAAAAGAAATATAGTTGGTCATTCTGATATTGCTCCGTTAAGAAAAATTGATCCAGGCGAAAAATTTCCATGGAAACAATTGGCTTATAACAATATTGGAACTTGGTATCGTTGCAAACCTAGTTTGTTAAGGAAATATCGAAATATTAAAATTTTAAAAAAAAGAGACAAAGTAAAATTTATTAAAAATTTAAATAAAATTGGATATTGCGTTTCTGCAAAAAAAAAACCCTTTTTAATAAAAATTCTGAAAGCTTTTCAAAGACATTACAGGCAAGAATTAATTAATGGTCACGCAGATAAAGAATGCTTAATAATTGCCCAAAAATTGTCAAAAAAACTGTAAAAAACTCTTGATTTAACAGTTTTTTTTCCTTAGTAAACTTATTGCCAGACAATTGATTGGTCGCTTTTGTTGAGTAAACAAGAGAGGAAAGTCCGGGCTCTATAGGAACGCGGTGCCAGATAACATCTGGCGAGGATGACCTTAGGGATAGTGCCACAGAAAATAAACCGCCTTATCAAGGCAAGGGTGAAAAGGTGTGGTAAGAGCACACCGGTTTTTTGGTAACAGAAAACGCATGGAAAACCCCACCGGGAGCAAGACCAAATAGAGGTAGCATGGCTATTATAGCCGAAAACAGTTCTTAGTTAGCTATCTGGGTTGGTTGCTAGAAGCTAGATGTGAATTTAGCTCAAGATAAATGGCCGATTTAAATGACAGAACCCGGCTTATAGATTGTCTGGCGCATCTTAAAAATTGTTAATTCAACATAAATTAAAAAGATAGCGCATGTTCTAGTTTTGATTCTGCAATGATTCAAATATGTACCTAAAATTCAATTTATACGATTTTGCTTAAAATTATGCTTTTTTAGCTAAAATAACCAAAAAATTAGGTATTGACAATTATGGGTTGAAACCCATAATATCCCATGTATTCCCAAAGGAGGGGGAGATGACGTCAAGAAAGTTAAATCAAAGATTGAATGTTGATTTCTTCCGCGGCGCCGCTGACTTAAAAAAACATGTTTTTATCTACGTACGAAAACAAATTGGACAAGAAATGGAGAGTGTCTGTGCCTGCTAGTTTCAGATCTTATTTAAGCAGCATGGGTTATAACGGTGTTATTTGTTATCCGTCATTTAACAACCCATCAATCGAAGGATGTTCGCAAAATAGAATAGAAAAACTTTCAAGTTCAATAGATTCACTAAGTCCATTTGAAGAAAAAAGAGATGTTTTTGCGACCTCAGTTTTAGCTGAAAGCGTTAATCTTCAGTTTGATAGTGAAGGCAGAATTTCTATACCTAACAAATTATTAAATCATGCAAAAATTAAACAAACTATGCTTTTTGTTGGGCAAGGAACAACTTTTCAAATTTGGGAGCCAAAACTTTTTGAAAAATTCAAAGTACAAGCTAGAAAAAAAGCTAATTTGAATAGAGCAAGTCTAAAATGGGAAACACAATTTAAAAAGGAGGGGAAATGACAATTAATATAAAAGGTCCAGAATTAAAAGAACTTAAACCTAGAATTTTAGTACTAGGAGTCGGTGGCGCAGGAGGCAATGCCATTAATGGAATGATTGAGTCGGGATTGCAAGGAGTAGAGTTTGTTGCAATAAATACTGATGCGCAAGATTTAATAAATAACAAGGCCAGCGGAAAAATTCAGATAGGAGCAAATTTAACAAAAGGTTTAGGTGCAGGTGCCAAACACGAAATCGGTCAAGCTGCAGCTGAGGAGTCATTGAACGATATTGTTGATTATATTAAAGGCAGCAATATGGTTTTTATAACTGCTGGCATGGGTGGAGGAACTGGAACCGGGGCCTCACATGTGATTGCAAGAGCAGCTAAGGAATTAAATATCCTTACAGTTGGAGTTGTAACTCTTCCTTTTTCTATGGAGGGACCAAAAAAAATGAGAGTAGCTGTTGGAGGATTGGAAGAATTGAAGAAACATTTAGATACTAACATAGTTGTTCCAAATCAAAACTTATTTAAAATTGTTAATGAGAAAACAACTTTCAAACATTCATTTGGGTTATCAAATGACGTTCTAAAGCTTGGAGTTCAAAGTGTCACAGATTTAATGGTAAGACCTGGTCTAGTCAATTTAGATTTTGCTGATGTTGAAACCATTATGAAAGGAATGGGAAAAGCAATGATGGGAACGGGTGAAGCAGAAGGAGAAAAAAGAGCAGAAGAAGCTACCAACGCAGCATTATTAAACCCATTAATTGATGAATATTCACTAAAAGGCGCAAAAGGGCTTTTGGTTAATATTACAGGTGGATCAGACCTTACTTTGTTTGAGGTAGATGAAGCTGTAAATAAAATTCGAGCAGAAGTAGATCCTGAGGCAGAATTAATTTTCGGATCAATTGAAGATGAAAAATTAAATGGAAAAATTAGAGTCTCTATTGTTGCTACGGCATTAGATGGTCAAGAACCAGACACAAAGCCTGTTGTTAGTATGGTTCACAGATTATACAATAGGAATACTGGTTATGGTGATAATTCTTTAAATACATTATCAGTAAATCAATCCACATTAACCGCAACGCAGGGAGCTACTGCTTTAAATTTAGATGATTTTGTTGATGAAAATAAAATTGTTCAACAAAGATCGGAGCAAAAAGAAATCGAAAATCGAGTAGCGAACGATACTTCACTTGAAAATATCTCAATAGAGAACGCCACCTATCTTCAAAATACAGAAAACATATCAAGCGAAAAAGATTCTGAATCAGATGAAAATGTGGAAACATTCGAGGTAGATAGCATAGAGTTAGCAACGCCAGAACTCTTTTTTAATAAAGGAGAAAACAATTCATTTAACCAAGATAATAATAATGAAACAGAACTTAAAATATTTGAAAGTTCAAATTCTGAGAAAGAAACTGTAACAAAAGAACCTGAAATGTTCAAAGAATCTAACTCGGAGGAAGATTTTGAAATACCAGCTTTTTTACGAAGACAAAAAAACTAAATGGAAGAGAAAAGAGAAATTTATGAATGCCACCATGTCATTGGAAAATATAAAACATTATCCAGTGATGCTCGATCAAGTATTAAGCATTATATCCCCTCAACATGGTGGCACGTTTATTGATTGTACTTTTGGTGGCGGAGGTTATTCTCACGCGATATTAAAATTTCCGGGAACAAAAGTTTTAGCAATTGATAGAGATAAATTAACTCAAAAAAATGCAAATCTTTTGGTAAAAAAATTTCCAAAGCGATTTAATTTTTTTCAAGAAAAATTTAGTAATTTGAATAGGATTGCTCAACAAAACTTGAATCCTAGAGCTGTAATATTTGATTTGGGTCTCTCATCATCTCAATTGTCTGACAAAGAAAGAGGATTTTCTTTTGACTCAAAAAATTTTTTAAATATGGAAATGGGGATGAATAAATATTCTGCTTATGATGTTATCAATACTCTAGACAAAGAACATTTGGCTATAATAATAAAGGTTTTGGGAGAGGAAAAAGATGGAAAAATTATCGCAAATAAAATTGATAAATATAGATCCATTGAGCCAATAAAAACTTCAAAAGAACTTGCCTCTATAATTGGTGACGCAAAAAAAAATTATAAAAATTATAAAAGAAATCCTGCTACAAAAACATTTCAAGCTATCAGAATATTTGTTAATCAAGAATTAACAGAATTGATGTTAGGATTAATTGAGGCAGCAAAACTTCTTTCAAATGAAGGAATATTAATTGTTGTTAGTTTTCATTCTTTAGAAGATAAAATAGTAAAAAGTTTTTTTAATCTTTATTCAAATTTGAGAAAAAATCCTTCGAGGTATTTACCAATAAAAAAAAATAAATCTAGTTTATTCAAATTGATTTCTAAAAAACCTCTTGTGGCAGACATAAGAGAAATTAAGAAAAATATTCGTTCACGATCTGCAAAACTTAGATATGCAATTAGAAATAATAATTCTTTTTTTTATCCCAATGAATTCAAAAACAAATTCATAAACTATTTTGAGTTAGAAGGTGGCAAAATATGATAAATCAAGAAAAGTGGATTGGCTCTCTATCCATAAAAAATACAAAATTTAATAATATAAAAAATCAGTTAGATCATGACAGATGGATAAATACTATTCCTAAAAAAAATACGTATAATTCTATGCATAAATTTTCATTAATAGCAATTTTATTTGTTTGTGGATTATTATTTGTGTCAGCTGTAAAAAATGAAACAAGAATTTTACAAAAAGAAATAAACAATTTGGAAGCATCTATTAATGTAATTAAGCACAATCTTGACCAAGCAATAATAGATAATGAGGTTATAACTTCTCCAGAAAATATATCACTATTAGCAAAAGAATATTTAAATATTAATTTAGCATCTTATAAGAGGTCTCAAATTAAGCAATTAAACGATGAGGCTGAAAAGTCCACCAAAATAAATAAAACAAAAAAAGAAAAAATTAATAAGGAAAAAGAGAAAAATTTGTCGGCTAATTTAAAATTGAAAGTTGCAAAAAAGATTAAAAAAAAAAAAACAGAGATAAGAAAACTTCAAGCGTTATACTCTAATCCTAAATTGATATCAGGTGAGATCAAAACACAAGTTGCTAATCAAATCGAAGAAAAGAAAACCGAATTAAAGAATATCTATCATTCACCTAAAAACGTAATTACCTTAGAAAAAGTAGGAAAATGGAGTGCAGTACAGGTTGTTAAAGCTTTTTTAGGCATGCCTATTATACCTGGAAGATAACTTCTAATGAAAAATAAAAAAAAAAGCTTTTACTTTGAAGATTACACAGAGCCCGAACTTACTAATAATAAATTTAATATTGTAAAAGTTTCATTAAATAGAGTTACTTTTTTATCTTTTATTTTTTTTAGTTTATTACTTATTTTTAGTGTTAAAATTATTTATCTATCCTTATCATCAGAAAAAAGTTTTTATAGCAATAATATAAAAAAAGACTTTGTAAAAAAAAGAAGAGATATCGTAGATAGACATGGTTCAGTTTTAGCCACAAATGTTATCCTTTACGATGTTGGCGTGAGACCAAAATTATTAAAAGAAAAAGAGAAAAAAAACTTGTTAATTAAGTTAAATCTCTTATTTCCTGAGTTAGATTTAAATAAGATTAGGAGCAAATTAGATAAAAAAGATTTTTTTACGATTGGAAAAAGATTAACACCAAAAACAAAGGATCAATTTTGGTTAATGGGAAACAAAGCCTTCGTTTTTGATCCAAAACCATCGAGAATTTATCCGCAAAAAAATCTTTTTAGTCATATTTTAGGTCAAACCGACGATACTAATGAAGGCATTTCGGGAGTGGAAAAATTTTTTGACAAGAATTTGAATAATGAAGATAAAATTAACCTACCTTTAAGTTTAACTTTAGATTCAAATTTACAACATTTAATCAGAAAGGAATTAGTTAACGCAGAAGCAAATTTTCATAATATTGGTAGCGGTGCAATTTTGATGAATGTTGAAAATGGCGAAATACTATCTTTGGTATCTTTGCCTGATTATGATCTGAATCAACGAGTTTCAATTAGTGATAATATTTATACAAATAAAATTACTCTTGGAGTGTATGAATTTGGGTCTGTATTTAAAACCTTTACTATAGCCGCAGGTTTAGAAAATAAAGTAATAAATTCAAATACAATATTTAAAAATTTAAAAAATAGATTAACTTGCGACAAATATACAATAAATGAACATGATAAATTACCAAAAAATTTGAGTGCTGAGCAAATTTTAATTCGATCGTCTAATATTGGTGCTGTTCGTATAGCCCAAAAAGTTGGTGTTGAAAAATATAGAGATTTTTTAAATTCTCTAGAACTTCTTGATACAATTAATTTTGATTTAGAAGAAATTGGAACTCCACTTCCATTTAAATGGGGAAAATGTAAACTTGCTACCTCATCGTATGGACATGGTATTACAACAACTCCTCTACAGTTAGCTAGAGCTTATGCCATTTTAGGCAATGGTGGATATAAAATCAAACCATCTATTTTGAAAACAAAAACAGAATCGTTAGAAAAAAAAGAACAAATTATTTCTAATGAAACAAGTAATACAATCAATTCGATGTTAAGAAAAATTGTTAATCTTGATGAAGGAACTGCAAATTTTGCAGACGTTAAAGGTTATGATGTTGGTGGCAAAACAGGAACAGCACTGAAGTACAATTCAAAAGAAAAATTAAATACATTTGTTGCACTTTTTCCTGCAAACAGGCCCAAGTATGTTTTGCTAGTAATGTTGGATGAACCTAAGCCTGCTCCAAATTTTGTATATGAATTACGTTCTGAAAAATTTCCAAATGGTTATAAACACAAGGGCGAAATACGAAATACTTCAGGTTGGAATACAGTTGTTGTAGCGGGCAAAATTATAGAAAAAATTGGTCCAATTTTGGCCATAAATAACCTAGAAGCTTCTATCAGTTTTTAAATGTTTTTAGGACAATTACTGAAATCTATAAGTAAAAACTATCAAAAAATACGTGTTAACGGAATTTGTTTTGATAGTAGAAAAGTCAAAAAAAATTATATTTTTTTTGCAATTAAGGGAAGCCAAACGTCAGGAATCAAGTTTATTAATAATGCAATTTCAAAGGGAGCATCAGCAATTATAAGCAGCAAAAGAGTGAAATATAAAAATTGTCAAGTACCCTTGATTTTGGTTAATGATGTTAGAAAAAGTTTATCAGAAGCTTGTTCTAATTTTTACATAAAAAAACCCGTCAACATAATTGCTGTAACAGGAACAAATGGAAAATCTTCAGTAGTTGATTTTTTTTACCAAATATTAAAACTTAGTAGAGTCTCCGTAGCTTCAATAGGAACTCTAGGCCTATTTTCTAAAAATTATAAAAAAAAAACAAATTTAACTTCAATGAATCCCTTATCTTTACATAAAAATTTACAAATTTTAGCAAAAAATAAAATTAAAAATGTGATTTTAGAAGCCTCAAGCCATGGTTTGGAACAAAAAAGATTAGATAGTTTAAATATAAATACTGGAATATTTACAAACCTCAGTCATGACCATCTCGATTATCACAAAAATATGCAATCTTATTTTAATTCAAAAATGTACCTATTTAAGTATTTACTTAAAAAAAATTCCAAAATTATTACTGATGAAGACAATCAAGAATTTAAAATTATAAAAAAAATTGCAAACAAAAGAAGAATAAAAAAAATTACAATTGGTTCAAACTCGGGAAATATAAAAATTTTAAATAACAAATATAAACAAAACAAACAAATTGTTAAAATTTCCATAAATTCAAAAATTTTTGAGCTGAAAGTTCCACTCATAGGATATTTTCAGATAAAAAATTTGCTGATGGCAGCTTTGGCTGCAATGGACTGCGGATTGAATCAAAACAGAATTTTTGGTCAAATACATAAAATTAAACCGCCGCCTGGTAGACTCGAATGTGTAGCAAGCCTAAATAACAATTCTAATATTATTGTAGATTTTGCACATACTCCCGATGCATTAGAACAAAGTTTAATTGCTTTGAAAAAACAATTTAAAAAAGAAATCGTAATAGTTTTTGGTTGCGGAGGAGAAAGAGATAAAAAAAAAAGATATACTATGGGTAAAATTGCTGGCAAATATTGCCAAAAAATTTTTGTTACAGATGACAATCCAAGAAATGAAAATCCTAAAAAAATAAGAAATTCAATTATAAAAGGATGTAAAAAATCTGTTATTGACATTGGAAATAGAAAAAAAGCAATAAAAACTGCAATTAAAGAGCTAAAATCAAACGAAATACTCTTGGTTGCAGGAAAGGGACATGAAGAAACTCAAAATTATGGTAATAAAATTATAAATTTTTCTGATAAAAAACTAATAAAAGAAATAACTCACAAAAGAAAATTTTCTTTTAAAAAGGCTTACGATCAAAATTTCTTGTTAAAAAAAGTTTTTGATAACGATAAACTTAAAAATGTAAATTATAATGGAGTGTCTATTAATACAAAAACTATTAAAAAAAATAATCTATTTTTTGCCATTCGAGGAAAAAGAACTGATGGACACAAATTTGTAAAAGAAGCTGTCAAAAAAGGAGCAATAAGATCCATAGTAAGTAAAAAAATAAAAAAACTTTCCAACAATAAGATTATTAAAGTAAAAAATACTTTTTCTTCTTTAAATAATTTGGCTAAAGTTACTAGAGATAACGCTTTTGCACAAATTATAGGAATAACCGGTAGCGTTGGAAAAACTACATTAAAAAATCTTATAACCTTCTCTCTCAAAAATTATGGGAAAGTATATAGCTCTCCACATTCATATAATAATAGGTTTGGAGTACCTCTGAGTCTTTCTAATTTAAAAAGTAATATTGATTATGGAGTATTTGAAATAGGTATGGATAAAAAAGGGGAAATAGACAGTTTGTCAAAAATTGTTAAACCAGAAATAGCTATTATTACTAATATTTCTGGAGCACATTTTAAAAATTTTAATACCTTAAAAGATATTGCGAAAGCTAAAGCAGAGATAATTAACAATATTTCAAAAGATGGAAATATAATTCTGAATAAAGATAGTAAATTTTTTGGTTTGTTATCAAATAAGGCAAAAAAAAATGGAATCAATATAACTTCTTTTAGCCTCAAAAAAAAATCAGATATTTTTTTATTGGGTATTAAAAAAATTAAAAAATTCTTTAGATTGAAAATAAATATAAGAAATAAAATTTTCTTTTTTTATACGAAATATACAACTGATAATTTTATAAATAATATTTTAGCCTGCATTTCTACAATGTTTGTTTTAAATTTAAACTTAAACAAAATGAAAAAAATTTTTATTAGTTTTAAAATTCCTGAAGGAAGAGGTGACGTTAAGATAATTAAGAAATTTAATAAGAAATTCAAATTTATTGATGAAAGCTACAACGCAAACCCATTATCTATGATGTCTGCCATTAAAAATATGAGTTATTACAATGGAAAAAAACATCATCGTAAATTAGCTTTTTTTGGTGATATGTTAGAACTTGGAAAAAAATCAAAAAAACTCCATAAAGAATTATCAGTTGTAATTAATAAAAGCGATATTGATAAAGTTTTTGTTTATGGAAAGTACATAAAAGAAACTTTTAATTATTTATCTACAAATAAAAAGGGAAAAGTATTTAAAAACCTCAAGGAAGCGCATGATCATCTTGGTAAAATTTTGCACAATAATGATTTACTTATGGTAAAAGGATCAAATGCTACGGGTTTGAATCAATTTTCAAAAAAAATTAAAAGGGGCCAAATTAGTGCTATATAATTTTTTAATTTCTTTAGTAGATCAGTTTTCTGCACTTAATGTTTTTCGTTATTTAACTTTTAGAACAGGAATTTCGGTAATATCTTCAATGATAATAGTATTCATAATTGGAGGACCATTCATTAGACTTATTGAGTCTCACAAAATTACAGGACCCATTAGAGACGATGGTCCAATAGGTCATATAATTAAAAAAGCAGGGACTCCCACTATGGGAGGTCTTCTTATTTTAATAGGAATCCTTTTTGGCACTTTATTATGGGCTGATTTAAATAATTCCTATATTTGGGTTTTGTTAATGGTGGCAACTAGTTTTGGTTTACTCGGTGCCATCGATGATTACTTAAAAATAAAACGTAATAATTCGATAGGTATATCTTCAGGAATGAAAATTATTTTTCAAATTATACTTTCAGTAATTGCTGTGTTGTTGTTAATGAAATTTGGAGATAACGAACATCTCAAAAATCTTTACTTCCCTTTTTTTAAAAATTTAACACTTCATTTAGGATTATTTTTTATTCCTTTTGCTATTTTTATAATTGTTGGTTCCTCAAATGCAGTAAATTTAACTGATGGTTTAGACGGTTTGGCTACTGTACCAGTAATGTTAGTAGCATTATCATTTACTTTAATTTGCTACGTTGTTGGTAATACTGTTTTTTCTGAATATCTACAAATACCTTACATAACCAATGTTGGTGAAACTTCTATTTTTTGTGGTTCTATAGTTGGGTCATGTTTGGGATTTTTGTGGTACAACGCGCCTCCAGCAAAAATTTTTATGGGAGACACTGGTTCTCTATCACTAGGTGGCTCTTTAGGTGCCGTAAGCATAATTTCAAAGCATGAGATTGTTTTAGGAATTGTTGGTGGTTTATTTGTACTTGAAACAGCTTCAGTTATTATTCAGGTAATTTCATTTAAGTTAACTGGAAAAAGATTTTTTATGATGGCACCTCTTCACCATCATTTTGAGAAAAAGGGATGGGCAGAATCCACTGTTGTTATTAGATTTTGGATAATATCTATAATTTTAGCATTAATAGGTTTAGCTACGCTAAAGTTAAGATAGTCAATGGTTACTTTGCAAAAATATCAAAATAAAAAAATTGCTATCTACGGTATGGGTCTTACAGGATGCTCCGCTGCAAAAGCTTTTAGGAAATTAGGAGCGCAAGTATTTTGTTGGGATGACAATATAAAAGTGAGGAAAAAAATAGAAAACTTTAATTTTCTTTTTAGTAAATTTTGGTTGGGTAAAAATTTTGTTGATAATATAGTCATAAGTCCAGGAATTGATATTAACAAATGTAAAATAAAGAATTATTTAAGAAAAAATTTAAATAAAATAATTACAGATCTAGATTTATTTTTTGATCTTAACAAAGATGCATTGATTGTTTCAATTACAGGAACAAACGGAAAGTCTACAACTTGTAAAATAATTGAAAAAATTTTAAAAATAGCAAAATACAACGTAAAAACTTTAGGAAATATTGGAAATCCTATTTTATCTTTTAACAAAACAAAAAAGAACTATGTTTTTATATTGGAAGTTTCGTCTTATCAACTTCAATATTCTAAATTATTTCGTTCTAAACATGCGGCTATATTAAATATTTCTTCTGATCATTTAGAAAGGCACAAAAATATAAAAAATTATATAAAAATTAAATCAAGGATATTTTTTGCACAAAAAAGTTCAGATTATTCATATATAAACTTAACAAATAAATATTCAAAATCGATAACGAATATATTTAAAACTAAAAAATTAAAATCAAAATTAGTTCCAATTAACAAATCGGTTTACAGATTTTTAATTAAAAAAATTGATAATAAATATTTTAAAAGCAAGGGTAATATTGAAAATATGGTTTTCGCTTATAGAATAGCTAAAAATTTAAAAATAAATGATAAGATTATAATTAAAGGACTTAATAAATTTAAAGGTCTCCCACATCGTCAAGAAATTGTATTTTCAAATAGAAAGTTATTGTGTATTAACGATTCCAAAGCGACAAGTTTTGATGCTTGTTTACAATCTTTATCAAATTATAACCAAATTTATTGGATAGTTGGAGGTCTTCCAAAACATCAAGATCATTTTTATTTAAAAAATGTTAAAAAAAAAATTGTTAAAGCGTACATTATTGGGAAAAATATTTCATTTTTTAGAAAACAAATTAGAAAAAGCATTTCATTTACAGTCTCAAAGAATATGCAAAACGCCGTAAATAATATTTATAAAGATATAAAATCTAATAACAATTTAAAGAAAACTATTCTGCTCAGTCCGGCAGCTGCATCTTTTGATCAATTTAGCAATTTTGAGAATAGAGGTAATTACTTTAAAAATTTAATAATAAGAAAATTTAAACAAAGGTTAAATGTTTAGTTTTGGCAGAGATAATACTGGTTTAGTAGCTAAATGGTGGAGAAATGTAGACAAACAAATTCTATTTTTATTTGCATTTCTTTTGTTACTGGGGCTGTTTTTTTCTTTTTCCTCAACTACTTCAGTAATGTCAGAAAAGATGAATAAACAAACGTATTTCTTTTTCATTAAACATCTAATTTTTGTTTCTATTTCTTTATTCTTGATCTTTGTGATTTCGATACAAAAGAAAGACAAATTAATTAAGATTTTAACTTATTTATTTATTGTTTCAATTGTGCTTCTTTTTTTAACTCTTATAGTCGGAGTTGAAATTAAAGGATCAAGGAGATGGATGGCCTTTGATCCTCTGCCAAGATTTCAACCAGTTGAATTACTCAAACCATTATTTATAATTTTTATTGCAAAAATTATAGTCTTAAATGAAAAAATAGATATTTATAGAAGACATTTCTATTCATTTGTAATTTTGCTAACGATTGCAATAATTTTAATCAATCAGCCAGATCTTGGACAAACTTTGTTGTTAACATTAACTTGGATCACAATGATATTTGCATCAGGTTTTAGTATGCTCATATTGTCGATATTAGGTTTGGTATTTGCAATTACTATTTCACTTTTAATATTTTTTTTACCAGAAAAATTTGGTTATGTGTTTTTAAGAATTAAAACATTTTTAGATCCAAAAGCAGGGAATAATTTTCAATCGGAAAAAGCATTAGAAGCCATTAGACAAGGGGGCTTAACAGGCCAAGGAATGGGAGAAGGTATTTTAAAAGACAAGGTACCAGAAGCACATACAGACTACATAATTGCCGTGATTTCAGAAGAGTTTGGGGCAGTATTTGTTTTGTTTATTGTGATTATATTTTTATTTATTGGTTATAAAGTATTAAATAGAGTTTTTGTAGAAAATGACGAATTTCTTAAATTGGCATTAGTTGGGTTAGTTTCTCTTCTAATAATTCAAACTTTTATTCATATCGGTGTTAATAGTAGACTGCTTCCTACAACTGGTATGACACTTCCTTTTTTAAGTTACGGAGGATCTTCTTTGATCGGAAGCTCTATAATAGCAGGAATAATTTTAAATTTTACCAGAAAAGATTCTACGAGATATTATAAAAATGAATAAAAAAATAATTTTTTCTAGCGGAGGTACTGGTGGTCATATATTCCCAGCAATTAATTTAATGAAACATTTTTTAGATAAAAAATATGAAGTTTTACTAGTAACTGACAATAGGGGAAACAATTTTATTAAAAACTACTCAGAATTTAAATCATATATACTAAACTCAGGAACACCTACAAATAAAAACTTATTTAAAAAGTTTTTTTCATATTTTTTAATTTTTTATTCTATTGTAAGATCAATTCTTATTTTAAAAAAAGAAAAGCCAAATTTGATCCTTGGATTTGGTGGTTATGTATCTTTTCCTATTTCTTTTGCATCTAGATTTTTTAATTTACCTTTAATTATATATGAAAACAATGTGATACTAGGAAGAGCTAATAAACACTTATCTTCTTTTTCGAGAAAAATTCTTTTAGCTAAAAAAATAACAAAAAGTTTTCCAGAAAAATATAAAAGCAAAACTTATGAAGTTGGCTCAATTTTAAACAAAAATATAATCAATTCTTCATCTGTAAAAAAAACTATCGATAAAGGAAAACTGTCTATTTTGGTTCTAGGAGGAAGTCAGGGAGCAGAAATATTTGGAACAGTTATTCCTGCAGTTGTTAAAAAGATAAAGGATGAAGGATATGAAATCGAAATTAATCAGCAGTGTATTGCAGATCAAAAAAATTCTATAATTGATTTTTATAAAAAAAATAATATTAAAAACTATGTTTTTGAATTTGACAAAAACATTTTAAAACTTGTTTTGTCTTCAAGTTTAGCAATTACAAGATGTGGGGCCTCAACAACAGCCGAACTAGTCCACACTCTTACACCATTTATAGCGGTACCACTTCCAAATTCGATAGATAATCACCAATATTTAAATGCAAAATATTATGAAAACAAAGGTTGTTGTTTGCTTTTAGAACAAAATAATTTTGATGTTGAAAATCTGTTTAATTTAATTATGGAAACTATAAAAAATAAAAATAAATTAGAAAATATTTGCGAAAACATGAAAAAAAATCATAACAAAAATGTTTACAGTAATATAGAAAATGAAATTAAGGAATTTATATAAACATGAAAATTAGCATAGCTAGCAATGAAGTAATCCATTTTATCGGTATCGGTGGAATTGGAATGAGCGGATTAGCTCAGATTATGAATAATATAGGATTTACTATTCAAGGTAGTGATTTAAATCGAAACAAAAATATCGACCGACTAATCAAAAAAGGAATAAAAGTTTTTATTGGCCATCATAAAAAAAATTTAAGTAAAACCACTATGGTTGTTATTTCTTCGGCAATTAAAAAAAACAATATGGAATTAATTACGGCAAGACATAAAAAATTACCTGTTTTCAAAAGAGGCGAAATGCTTGCTAATATTGTTGCGTTAAAAAAAAATATTGTAATTGCAGGTTCACATGGAAAAACAACCACAACATCTTTGGTGGCAAATATTTTGGTAGAAGCAGGATTAGATCCCACAGTAATTAATGGTGGCGTAATAAATTCATTAAAGAATAATGCGCAATTAGGTAAAGGTGAATGGGCTGTTATTGAATCAGATGAGTCAGATGGAAGTTTTTTAAAACTCCCAATTACGTATTCTATTGTAACTAATTTGGACAAGGAACATTTGGATTATTATGGAAGTTTTAAAAAGTTAAAAAAAAGTTTTATTAATTTTATTGAAAAAACACCATCATTCGGTAAATCACTTATTTGTATTGATAATAATTATTTAAAATCTTTGTTGACTAAATGTAAAACGCGTAATTTTTTTACATATGGATTTAATAAACATGCAAACTATCAAATTAAAAATGTAAGGAAAAATAAAAATTTTTCTATTTTTGATTTAAAACTAAAATTTCCTTCTAGCAGAACCACTACTATCAGAAATATAGTAGTAAATTTAATTGGTGAACATAATATTACTAATGCAACGGCGTCGATAGCCATAGCTTTAAATCTTGGAATTAAAGTAAACAAAATAAAAAAAGCACTTAAAAAGTTTCTAGGAATTCAAAGAAGGTTTACAAAGGTTTTCTCTTTAGGAAAAAGAGAATTTTATGATGATTACGCTCATCACCCAACTGAAATTAAAGCAGTCATAAACAGCGCGAGACAAGTTTACAAAAATAGAAAAATAATTTGCGTTTTTCAACCACACAGATACTCAAGAATAAATTTTCTTAAGAATGAATTTGCCTCATCATTTAAATCTAGTGACGTAGTTGTGCTTTGTCCGGTTTATTCTGCAGGGGAAAAGACAATGTATAATTTTAATCAAGATAATTTTTCTAAGTTAATTTCAAAAAAATCTAAGATTCAAGTAATAAATATAAAAAATCAAAAAGAATTAAAAAATTATTTCAAAAAAAATTTACTTGTAGACGAAATGATTATTTGTATGGGAGCAGGGAGTATTTCAAATTGGATAAGGGAAATTGGTGATGAACTAAAATGAATTTAATTTCACAAATAAAAGAAATAAAAAAAAAAATTTCAGGACAAATTTTATTTAATGAAAGTCTTTCAAAACATTCTTGGTTTAACTTGGGAGGTCCCGCAAAAGTTGTATTTAAACCAAAAAATTTAAATGATTTATCTGTCTTATTAAAAAATTTGAAAGGATCTAATAAAATTAAAGTTTTGGGCGTTGGATCAAATACTTTGATTAGAGATGGAGGTTTTGATGGAATTATAATTAAGTTTGGAAAATCTTTCTCACATCTATCTTTGTTTAATCAAAATATGATAATAGCAGGCGCTTCAGCATTAGATAAAAATGTTTCAAATTTTGCATTTGAAAATTCACTATCGGGATTTGAATTTTTATCTTGTATACCAGGCACAATCGGGGGAGGAATTAGAATGAATTCGGGTTGTTATGGCGAGGATATTTCCAAAATTTTAGTTTCTGTACAAGTTATGGATTTAAGTGGAAAAGTAAGAGTAATATATTCGTCTAACATAAAATTTTTTTATAGAGGATGTGATTTAGATAATAATTTAATTTTCATAAGCGCCACTTTTAAGGGAAAAAATGAAAACAATATTAATATAAAAAAAAAAACTGACAATTTAGTAAAACTAAAAAAACAAGATCAGCCATCAAAAATAAAAACATGCGGTAGCACTTTTAAAAATCCACAAAGCAATAAAGCATGGTCACTTATAAAAGATTCAGAATGTGCCGGCATGGAGGTAGGGGATGCTTATATTTCTGAGAAACATTGTAATTTTTTTGTCAACAGAGGAAAAGCAAGATCTCAGGACTTGGAAAATTTAATTCATAAAGTTGAAAATAAAGTTTTAAACAAAACTGGAATTAAACTCGAATTAGAACTTGAGATTATCGGAGAAAAATTATGAGAAACTTAATTGTTGTTCTCATGGGAGGATTATCAGGTGAAAGAAAAATAAGTTTTTTAACAGGAAAATCTTGCTCTAAAGCATTGAGAAAAAAAGGATATAAGGTTAGAGAACTAGATGCCACAGGACATTTTGTTGATAAATTAAAAAAACTGAAACCAAAGTTAGTATTTAATGCACTTCATGGAAGATATGGTGAAGATGGGTTTGTTCAAAGTATATTAGAATTTTTAAAAATTCCATATACTCACTCTGGTATATTATCTTCTAGTTTGGCAATGGATAAAGAACTATCTAGAATTTTATTTAGAAAGAATAAAATAAAAACACCGAAGTATTTCATATTACATAAAGATTATGAAGGAAATTTAAACAGAAAAATAAAAAATAAGAAAATTAATTTTCCTCTAGTAATCAAGCCAATTAATGAAGGATCAAGCTTAGGGGTTTATATTTGTAAAAATAAAATACAATTTAATAAAAATTATAATAAACTAAGAAATGAATACAACAAAATTCTTGTTGAAGAGTATATCCCTGGAAAAGAAATCCAGGTAGCGGTTATGGGTGACAAAGCTTTGGGCGCGATAGAACTTGTTCCTAAAAGAGAATTTTACGATTATAAAGCTAAATATTCTCCTAAAGCAAAAACAAAACACGTTATGCCAGCATTACTTTCCAAAAAAAAATACACTGAAGTGCTTTTTTTGGCAAGAAAAGCCCACAAAGTATTGAGATGCAGAGGTATAACAAGATCGGATTTTAGATTCTTTAAAAATAAATTTTATTTGTTAGAAACTAATACTCAACCAGGAATGACTAAATTATCTCTTGTTCCAGAGATAGCGCATTATTACGGAATCAAATTTGAAGATTTAGTTGTATGGATGGTTAAAGACGCTAGCAATAATAGATGAAAAAATTTTATAGAATTATTTTATTACTGGTAGTTCTTATTTTTTTATCAACATTTAATCCCACAGAATTAAATTTGGTTTCAAAAAAAAGTAATGAGTTATTTAATATAGAAAATATAGAAATAAAAAATAATTTATTAATCAATAAAAGTGAAGTAAAAAAAAAATTAAACAATATATATAAGAAAAATATTTTTTTTGTAAAAAGTACAGATATAGAAGAACCTTTAAAAAAAATTAATTTTTTAGAAAAAATCGAAATTAAAAAAAAATATCCAAATACAATTGAAATAAAAATTTTTGAAACAAAGCCTGTTGCAGTTTTGTTTAAAAAAAAAGTTAAATACTTTTTGGATAGTTCATCTAATCTAGTTTTATTTAATAATAATATTAACCACAGTTCATTACCAGGTATTTTTGGTGAAGGAGCTGAAAATAATTTCTTAAATTTTTTTCATCAGTTAGAAAAAAATAATTTTCCCGATAAAAAAATCAAAAATTTTTACTATTTCAAAATTGGGCGATGGGATTTGAAACTTTCAAATAATAAAGTAATTAAATTTCCACACAAAAAAACTAATGATGCAATTATTAAATCTATTGAACTATTAAATCGCGAAGATTTTAAAAAATATAATATCATTGATTTAAGGGTGGATGGTAAGATAATAGTAGAGTAATGAACTCTGAAGATCCAATAGGAATAATTGAGTTAGGAAATTTGAATATAAAATGTCTTGTTTTTAAAATTAATAGTGACAAAGTAGAAATATTATCAACTTCAATAATTTCATCGGAAGGTTTTCATAATGATGTTGTTGTGAATTTAGCAAAAGCTTCTACTGCAATTCGTACTTGTATAAGCATCGCTGAAAAAAAAGCGAAAATATCACTAAGAAAAATTAATATAGTTTTCGAACAACCAGATTTTTTATGTACAAAATTTTCAAAACATAAAAAAATAGATAGATCAAAAATTCATAAAGATGATATTGAATTTTTATTAAAAGAAGCAAAAAAACAATTAATTCTTAATGATAGGAGACAATCTATAATTCATATATTCAACCATAATTATATTGTTGATGGCAAAACATTCGTTGAGGAACCAATAGGTGTTTATGCGGATTCATTAACCCATGAAATAACTTTTATTACTATTCCAAAAAATAATTTAAAAAATATTAATCAAGTATTTACTAATTGTGATATTGAAATTGAAAGATTAATTTCAAGAATTTTTTCATTGGGGGCCGAACTATTGAATCATGAAGAACTCGAATCTGGTTCTGGAATTGTAGATTTAGGATTTGAAAAAATTAGTTTTGGTTTATTTAAAAATTTAGCACTTGTGCATTCCATAACATTACCCATCGGCATTAATCACATTATAAAAGATATTTCTAAAGTTTGTTCTTTAAATATTGAAGAGTCTGAAAGGATAAAAAATGATTTTGATTTTTCTTTTCAAAATAATAATCAACTTTTTGATGAAAAAAATTTTCTAAAAAATAATTATTTCACTAATTCAAATTTTAGAAAAATAAGTAAAAATTTGATCTTAAATGTTATAAGAGC
>Ga0187827_10003378_pt1 | contig 20648 bp, 21 predicted proteins | sample ETNtaG_39_FD_167969 | JGI IMG/M metagenome (GOLD analysis project Ga0187827, IMG submission 167969) | Marine microbial and viral communities from oxygen minimum zone, Eastern Pacific Ocean - ETNP2014_SV_150_PacBio MetaG (Illumina Assembly) | ecosystem: Environmental > Aquatic > Marine > Hypoxic... | reverse complement strand
ATCAAAAACTTCATTGGGTATGTCTAAAAAAAATAAAAGTTTCCAGCACAAAAATTTTTTCTATGACTTTATTAGCGTGTGTAAAAACTTGTTATTTAATTAGAAGTTGGTCAGCATTTCTTGGATGGTTACTGTTGATTAAGCAATACAGTATATATATAAAATATTGTGAGGTTATCAAAAAATTTAAAAATCTTAAAATAGCTATAATTGACTATGATATTTTATGTCCAAAAACATTAATACTAGCTTTAGAAAAAAGTAATATTAAAACCATTGCAACGCAGGAACGATTCATAGCAACTTTTTATACTTCTTTTTGCAATGTGATTGTTGATACATATTACGTGGCAAGTGAATTCGTTGCTAATTTTATTAAAAAATCAAAATTTTATGACATTGAAAATATTATACCAGTAGGTCAATATAGAAGTGATTATATCTCATTGTATAAAAAAAAAATAATTCCAGAAGAAATTTCTAAGGCTAAAGAGAATGGAAAAAAGATAATAATTGCACTAGGTTACCAATCAGTGAATAATTGGTTTGAGTCTTACACGAAACCGCTTTTAAACTGGACAGCACACATAAATTTTTTGGAGGACATTGTCAAACTTTCTCGACACTTAAATGACACTTTTATAATCTTAAGGCATAAAGGTATAGAATGGATAACTAACACATATTTCAAAAGCATTTTAAATAAAATAAATGATTGTGAAAATATAGTTATAAGTAGCAATTATAAAGAGCCTTTTTATTCTTACAAATTATGTGCTAACGCAGATTTAATAATTGCTAAACATACATCTATAGCAGACGAATGTTTATCACATGAAATTCCAGTATTATTCCATGATTATACGCATAATTTGAATCAATTTGTATCACTTGTTTTTGATTATTCACCCTCAGGATTGATGTGCTACAATTTTGAAGAAATATTAGAAAGAAGTAAATCTTTACTATTCAATAGTTCAAGTAAATTAAAAGATGAGATAAGCAAACTTAATAAAACAATCTATTATGTGAAAGAGAGGGGAAATATAAAAAATAAAATAATTGAACAGTTAGAACGTTTAGTTAATTCAACATAAAGACCGACATGAACTCTGTAAATCATTTTAATTTCATTTCTCCATTAGATCCGAAAGTAGATCAAAATACATTTTATGTTTATTTTTTTCTGTATCAAAAATTGAGTTATTTAAAAAAAATTTTACTAGACACATCTTATTTTTTAAAACAAAAGCCAATTTTCAGAAAAAATACTTATCCTTTAAAGTAAAGTTACATGATACTTCACATAAAATAATGATGAAAAAAATACTGCTATAATTAAAAATTAATTACATAGTTATTAGTATATAAAAAATGGCAATACTGAACTCAAAAACAAATCCATCAGACCTAGACATATATAATCATAGAATTAAAAAGAAAATTAATTTGATATGGGTAACACAGTTTTTAAATTTAATTAAAAATAAGAAAGAAATTAGTAAAATTAAAAATTTAAAAATTAATGATATTGGTTGTAATTTATTTCAGTTTTATAAGGGAATAAAAAAAAAGAAACTTAGGTATAATTACTTTGGTTATGAATTTGACAGAACTTATATTAATTATGGTCTAAAATTTTTTCCTGAATTAAAAAAAAAATATAAGTTGGCCAATATAGAGAAAATAAATTTTAAAACTTGTGATGTAAGCGTAATTTCAGCTACATTGGAGCATTTAAACTCACCATTCTCAACTCTAGGTAATATACTTAAATCTACAAGAAAGATGATATTATTGAGAACATTTTGTGGAAGAAAAAATATTAAAAAGTTGTATTACAATGCAGCATATATAAAAAAACCTTATTATATTAACCAATACAGCCTAAAAAAAATAAAAGAAATATTTAAGAAATATGGGTTTTCAAAAATAACTATAATCACTGATAAGGCAACTCATGGAGAATGTATAAAAATGCACTCAGAAATAAGACGTAAATTTTATATTCTACAAGGGTTAAAATTAAAAAAGGGATTATAATGCCTTTTAAAATTGATCTTGATTATCTTTTATTATGTGCTTGTTCAATAATTGAACAATAAAGTACTATAAGATCTTTTATATTTAAACATGTAAGGTTTAAAATATGATCCTTTTAAATAAATTAAAATAAAATTCAAAAGTAATTTAATAATGAAGAAAATATTTTTAATTGCAGAGATTGGTATTAATCATAATGGAAATTTATCATTAGCAAAAAAACTAATTGATAATGCAAAAACAGTAGGCTTTGATGCTGTAGATAATTCTGATGATTTATGTGTATTTCAAGATTTTTTAAAGAAATATAATAAAATAAATCATCATTTACCTAAATATTTTGTGCATTTAAGACCAACCACACCGATAAGATACGCTTCAACTTTAAATAAAAGTATAGAGTTTTTTTTAAAAAATAAAAAAAACTACTCATCAATGAGATCAATTAAGGAGATGCCAGAGACCTCTTTTAAATCTTTAAGAATTTTGGAAAAAAAACTCTGTTCAATATTAAAAAAAGATTTTGATTTAGATAAATATAATAATTCTAGTCAATTATATACGACCACCTATGACGCAGATGGTACTATAGATATTTATAAAACAAAGAATATTTTGAAAGGAACTTTACTAGGCAATAAAGTATTACCTTTTACAGTTAAAGATTTATTTTCAAATATAGATAACTTAGAACAGTTTGAATATGTAGAGTATTTAATCAAAAAAATTAAATATAAAGTATAAAAATTCAATTTTAAAATTCTAAAATCTTCCAACATGAAAAGTAATTATCAAAAACTTTTTTTATCAAAACTTGGTGTAATGCAGGGAAGAATTGTAAATCAAGAAAGAATGAAAATTCAGAGTTTTCCGTGGAATAATTGGGAAAAAGAGTTCAAAATTTTAAATCAAAATAAATTTAATCTTTTGGAGTGGACAGTTGATAATGAAAAATTTTTTAAAAATCCTATAAATAGTAAAAAAGGTAGAAGAAAAATAAATAAATTAAAAAAAAATTATAAAATAAAAATAAATAGTTTGACTACAGATTTTTTTATGGAAAAACCTTTTTTTAAAGAAAAAGTTAAGAAAAATATGAGTATATGTTTTAAAAAATTAAAAACAATCTTAATGAATGCAAATAAAATTAAAATCAAATTTATTATTGTACCTCTAGTGGATAATTCTTCTTTAAAAAAAAATAAAATAGATTTTTTTATAAAAAAAATTTCGAAAATTAAAAATATATTAAGAATAAATAAACAAATGATTTTATTCGAATCTGACTTTGCTCCAAAAGTACTCTTAAAATTTATAAAAAGATTTGACACCAGGTTTTTTGGAATTAATTATGATACAGGAAATAGTGCATCTTTGGGATACAAATTTGAAAATGAAATCATCTATTTCAAGTTTGTTAAAAATATTCATTTAAAAGATAGATTATACAACGGTGAAACAAAGCGATTAGGAGAAGGAGATTTTAATTTCAAAAAATTTATTAGTTTCATTATAAGAAATAAATATAAAGGAAATTTTATTTTTCAAACCGCTAGATCTAAATATAATAAACATTTAGAAGAAATTATTATAAATAAAAATTATATAATTAGATTAATTAGTAATAAAATGGACTGTAGTTAATGAAAATTCTTTTAATCGGCTTGGGCTCTATTGGACAAAGGCATCTGAGAAATTTATATAAAATTAATCCTAAATTTAAATTTATAGCAGTTAGAAAAATATTTAAGGTTCCGATTTTAACGAATAATTTGAAAATTTCTAGAAGTACAAAAAGCTTAAAAGAAAAATACAATATTAAATATTATAAAAACTTGAATCTAGCTTTAAAAGAGAAGCCTAATTTTGCTGTTATATGCTCCCCAACCTCTTTTCACTTAGATCAAACTATAAAATGTATAGAAAAAAACGTAAATGTTTTTATTGAAAAGCCACTTGCACACAATGAAAAAAAATTAAATAAATTAAAAAAACTTCTTACAAAAAAGACTAATATTATTTCTATGGTGGGATATCAGACAAGATTTAATCCATTATATATTTATTTAAAAAAATATTTAAAAAAAAAAAACTTGGGTAAGATAAATCATATAGAAATATTTAATGGTGAACATCTTGCGGATTTTCACAAATATGAAGATTATAGAACTTCTTTGCTTCAAAAAAAATCTTAGGTGGCGGTGTTGTTTTAACTTTAATTCATGAAATTGACTATTTTTTGGATCTTTTTTCAGATTATAAAATTAAAATCATTTCATCACATATATCCAAAAATAGCAAACTTGATATCGATGTTGAAGATACTTTGAATTCTAGTTTTCTTGTAACAAAAAAAGGAGAAAAATTTACCGTAAATTTACATTTAAATTATTATACTCGTCCAAAAAAAAGATATATAAAAATAATTTTAGAAAAAGGTATTTTATATGCTGATTTAAATAGAAATTATTTTCAGAAATATAGTAATAAGTTGGTCTTTAAAAAACGTTTTTTATTTTCAAGGAATTTAACTTTTATAAATGAAATGAAATTTTTTGTTAAAAATATAAAAGAAAAAAAAATTATCAAAAAAAACCTGTCGATTTATAACGGTATTAAGACTTTACAATTTGCTATGAATCTTAAGAACAATAAATGGACATAAAAAAACTGTTAATTATGTCAAAGGGTACTCAGACAAAGATTTAGTTCTACCTTCATATGCAGAATATTAGCGCAGAAATATAAAACTTATTATGAAAAAAATATAAAATATAATGGATATTAAACAAGTTCAAAAAACTTTTTTTTCGTCACTTAGTTTAAAAAAAAATGGTCATCTGATTTTTTCATTAAGAAATCAACTTTTTGATATTGCAACATTAAATGATTATTCAATAAAATGTGTAGTACAATATTATCCTCTTACTAAATATTCATTATTTAAAAAATGGGTTTGGGCAAACACAAATGTAAAAATACCGAAAAATTTTTTAATAATATGATTTCATTTCCATTCCATATTTGAATGACAGAAAAACAGTTTGATTACATGGTTTTATCAGTTAAGAAAGCATTAATAGATTTGCGAAAATACTGTTAATTAAATATTTAAATGTACAAAATTGCTGCTCTTACATTGGGTCGTCTTGATTGGAATATTTGGAAACCCATATTATCCTGTCTCAGAGAAAAAAAAAATATTGATTTAAATTTGATAGCTCTGGGACTCCATTTTGAAAAAAAATTTGGCTTAAGTTATAAAGCAATTCTTAAAGACGGTTACCAAATTAGTCAAAAAATGAAAATGGTTTATAAAAAATCTAGTGCTAAAAATTTATCTGATCAATTTTCAATGTATGTAAATTTCTTTTCCAAAATTTTTGTTAAAAATAATTTTGATTTTTTAATTTTAATAGGTGACAGATATGAAACTTTATCTGCAGCATGTACCGCAGTTCAATTTAAAATTCCAGTTGTACATATTCACGGAGGTGAAATTTCAAAGGGTTCTTTTGATGAATTGTATCGTCATGCTACTACAAAAATGTCTCATATTCATTATGTTTCCAATAATGTTTACAAAAAGAGGATTATGCAGATGGGAGAAGAAAAGTGGAGAATCAAAGTAATTGGATCACCGTCATTGGATAATTTATTAAGTTCTTATAAATTAAAAAAAAATGCTTTTTGTAAAAAATATTTTTTGAATCCTGAAAAAAAAATAATGCTAGTTAGTTTTAATTCTGAAAGTATTAATTACGAAAAAATATCTTATCAGATTGAAACATTGCTTAAAGTTTTGTCAAAAAAAAATGAGTACAATGTTTTAATAACACTTACAAATTATGATGCCAACAGTGATATTATTAATAAAAGAATTTTATTTTATGAAAAAAAATTTTCACATATAAAAAGCGTTAAATATCTTGGTTTAGATTATGCCTCAGCATTATCATTATCACATCTTGTAATTGGAAACTCTTCCAGTGGTATTATTGAAACATCTTCATTTCGGATACCAGCTATAAATTTAGGTGAACGCCAATTGGGTAGAATTATCCCAAAAAATGTAATTAATTGTCTAATAAAATTTATAGATATTGATAAAGCTATAAAAAAATGTAGTTCAAAATTGTTTAGAGAAAAAGTTAAGATAGCTAAAAATCCCTTTAGGAATGGTAGCGCCTGCATCAAATTTATTAAACATTTTTCTCAGGTTTTAAAAATGAATAAAGAAAAAATTCTTAAAAAAAACTTTAAAGATATAAAATTTTAAATTGAACAAGATATACAATAATTTATTAAATAATAAAAAACCCGTATGTGTTTGGGGTACGGGATATATAGGTCTTTCAACCATGGCATTCTTTTCCCAAAAAAACATAAAGGCTTGTGGTTATGATGTTGACAAAAAATTGGTTAACAGTCTTTCAAGAGGTTTTATAAAAAATGATGATTTTAAAAAATGGTTAGGCTTTGAAATAAAACCTTATGTAAAAAAAGGAAAATTATCTTTTAAGAGCGAATTATCGGAAATTGAGAAAATTGATCCCGAAGTTAATTTTGTCTGTATACCAACTGAAAAAAATGGAAAACCTTTAATGAGTATATTACAAAAAACTATAAAAAATATTAAAAAAGTTTCATCTTCTGGAATTATAATAATTGAATCTACTCTTACACCTGGAACTGCTGATAAAATAATACAAAAATATTTAATAAAAGAAATTAAAAATAAAAAGTTCTTGTTTGCGATTGCTCCCAGGAGAGATTGGTTTGTTGATGGTACGAAAAATCTAACAAATATGGATAGAGTATTTGGCGGAATAAACAAAGAGTCATCATTCTTGTGTAAAAAAATATTAGGAATAGTTTGTAGAAAATTGCACATGGCATCTTCCCATCAAGTTGCTGAAATGGTTAAAAGCTTTGAAAATTGTTATAGACACGTTGATATTGCTTTGGCTAATCAGCTTTCTTTAGCTTATCCCAAAGATAACATAAGGGAGACGTTAAAACTTGTTGGAACAAAATGGAATATTGGTACTTTTTATCCAGGTTTTGGTAGTGGTGGATATTGCATTCCTCTTTCGAGCAAATATGTAATTTCTGGATCACTTAAAAAAAAATCTTTAGGGATTTTACAACAAGCTATCAAAACAGATAATCATATTAATATTTTAATAGCAAATTCAGTAATAAAAAAAAAATGTAAAAAAGTTGGAATACTTGGTTTGTCGTATAAATCAAACTTAAAAGTGTCTACACTATCACCTATTATACCTTTTATAAAAAAACTAAAAAGTAATAAAATTTCTGTTAAAATATTCGATCCATATTTTTCAAATAAAGAAATTAAAAAAATTGCAAACGCAAATACTTTTAAATTTCCAAAAGATCTTTCTTCATTTGACTGTATAATTTATTCAGTCAATCATTATAATTTTGTAAAGAACAAAAATAAAATTTTAAGGAATTTAAAATGCAAATATTTTATTGATAATACGGGAGAATTTAAAAATAGTTTAAATACATTAAAAGCAAAAAAGATCAATTATATTTTATCTGGAGAAAAAAATTGGATTTAAAAAACAATAATGTTTTAATAACTGGTGGAGCTGGCTATATTGGTTCTTGGGTTACTAGGTATTTATTAGAAAAAGGTTACAAAGTTATGGTTGTTGATAAATTAAGCTTTGGATCAGAATCTTTAAAAGGCTTGTTAGGTAACTCTAAATTTCAATTCAAAAATTGTGACATTAGAAATATAGAATTGTATAAACATCACCTAAAAAATAATCAATCTGTCATACATTTGGCAGCAATAGTAGGAGAAAAAGCTTGCAAAAAAAATAAAGAAGAAACTAATTCTGTAAATTTTTTGGCAACTTTAAAATTAGCTGAAGTATCAGCTCACTATGGAGTAAAAAACTTTATTTTTATGTCGACTGCTAGTAGTTACGGTGTGCAGGATATTAACCAGGTAGCAGATGAAAATACGGTTCTTAAACCAGTATCGCTGTATGCTATTAGTAAAATTAATTCTGAAAAAGAATTATTGAATAAATTTTCAGATAAATTAAATATAACAATTTTCAGACCATCAACCGTTCACGGAATTTCAGCAAGAATGAGATTTGATTTAATAGTAAATCACCTGGTTTTAGATGCATTTAAAAAAAACGAAATCACTATCTTGGGACCAAAAATGTGGCGACCATTAATGTGGGTTGGCGAGCCTTCAAGAATATTCCATAATGTTCTACAATCAGAGGAATCAAAGATTAAGTCTCAAGTGTTTAATTTGGGAACAAATGATGAAAATTTTCAAAAAATTGAAATTGCAAGATTAATAAAAGAAAATTTTGTGTCTAATCTTAAAATTAATGTTGTTGATAAAGATCCAGATTTAAGAAGTTACAGAGTTAACTTTGACAAAATATATAATATTCTTAATTATCAACCATCAAAAAAAATTGTTGAAGCTATGGAAGAAATTTTTTTCTCTCTGAAAAAGAATTTATATTCAGACCTTAATTCACAAAAATATAGGAATTAAAAGTTTTACATGATAAATATCTCTGTTCCTTATTTAACAGGTAACGAAAAAAAATATTTAAATGAATGCATCAAAGAAAATCATGTTTCTGCTGTTGGTAAATTTATAAGCAAGTTTGAGAATAAATTTAAAAAGATATATAAATATAATTGTGCTGCCGCATTAAATTCGGGCACTTCAGCATTGCACTTATCCTTAAAAGCATTGGGTGTTAAAAAAAATGATTTAATGATTTTGCCATCTTATACATTTGCCGCGACAGCAAATGCTATTTTATATTGTCAAGCAGAACCTTGGTTTTTTGATATATCAAGTGACAATTTAACAATCGATCTGAACAAAGTTGAAAAAACTTTAAATAACAAAACATATATAAAGAAAAATATATGCTATTTAAAAAAAACAAAACAAGTGATTAGAGGAATAATTCCAGTTTTTACTTTTGGCTTGAGTCCTGATTTAGAAAAATTAGAAAAACTATCTAAAAAATATCACTTAAAAGTTTTATTAGATGGTGCGGCAGCTCATGGCTCAACATTTAAAAATAAAATGATTTCAAAATTTAATTTTACAACATGTTATTCTTTTAATGGAAATAAAACATTTACATGTGGCGGCGGCGGCATTATTGCAACTAACAATAATAAAATTTTCAACAAGATTAAAATCTTATCCAATATAGGAAAAAGAAAAAATAGCTACAAATATACAGAAGTAGGTTTTAATTATAAAATCAATAATATTCAAGCAGCTATTGGTTTAGCCCAACTAGAAAAATTCAAAAAAATTTTGAATAGAAAGAAAAAGATTTTTCTTAGGTATACTAAATCTTTTTCAAATATTAAGAAAATAGCAATTCCTAAAAAACAATATTGGCAAAATGGAGTTCCTTGGACTTTTTTCTATTTATTAAAAAACATAAAAAATGTTAAAAAAAACTTTAATTATTTAAATAAGGCAAATATTGAAAGTAAATATTTTTGGATTCCACTGCATTTACAAAGACCTTATTCAAAATTTATGTCCGAGGATATGAAATTTACGAATTTTTTCTGGAAAAGAACTATTGTACTACCTTCATCATCAGGAATATCGATAAACTTACAACGCAAAATAATTAATAAAGTTAAAAAATTTTTAGGAGAAATTTAGTGAAAAAAATAATTATTTTTGGTAGCGGCGATTACTCCGAAGTTGTTTTAAAAATTATTATTGAGAGCAAATCCTACAATCTTGTTGGCTATATTGATATAGAAAATAAAAATACAAAAAACTTAAAACAATTAAAATATTTGGGAAAAATTGAGCAAAATAAATCGCTACTTAATAATTCTGATATAAGTGGGATTGTTGCTATCGGATGTAATTACATTAGAAAAGAAGTTGTGGACGAGGTTCATAAAATAAATAATAAATTCATATGGAGAACTTTAAAACATCCATCAGTAAGCTTTTGTGATACGTCTAGTGTGGGAGAAGGTTCGGTTATTGTTACTGGTGTCGTTATAAACGGTAGATCTAAAATAGGGTCACATTGTCTTATAAATACTAACTCATCATTAAATCACGATAATATATTAGATGATTTTTCAAGCACTGGTCCAGGAGTTAATACTGGAGGCAATGTTTTAATCGGGAAATACTGTTACATTGGAATAGGATCATCCATTAAACATAATATTACAATTAAGAATAATACGATTATTGGAGCCCAATCCTACGTAAATTCAGATTGTGAAGGAAATAGTTTGTATTATGGAATTCCAGCAAAAAGAGTAAGTGATTGGATATACGGAAAAAAATATTTATAAAATCTCTTTACCAATTAAAAAATGAGAAAAGTTTTTATAATAGCTGAGGCGGGAGGAAACCATAATGGCGACATTAATATTGCAAAAAAGTTAATAAAATCCGCAAAATATTGTGGTGCAGACGCTATTAAATTTCAAACATTTATTCCAAAAAATCTCATTACAGAAAAAAACAAAGTTGTTTTATACCAAAAAAAGAATTTAAGAAAAAAAATGTCAGCGTTACAAATTTTAAAGTTATGCGAATTGAAATTTAGTGATCATAAAATTTTAAAGAAATATTCCAGCAGGATGGGGTTGCAATTTTTATCTTCAGCCTTTGACATGGGTAGTTTAGATTTTCTAAGTAAAACTTTAAAAATAAAAATTCACAAACTTCCATCAGGAGAAATTACAAATTATCAATTATTATTTGAGCACGGATTAAGGAATCACAGACTTATAATGTCGACAGGCATGAGCAATATCAATGAAATCAAGAATGCAATCAATGTATTGGCTTATGGGTATTTATCTTTTAAAAAAAGAAAAATTAAATTACCTAGTAAAAAAATTTTAAAAAAAAACTATTTTAAAAAAGCGTATCCAATACTAAAAAAAAAGTTGACCATATTACATTGTACTTCAAATTATCCAGCAAAAATAAAGGACCTAAACCTCAATGTTCTAAAAAGCTTTATTAAAGAATTCAATTTGGATGTTGGGTATTCAGATCATTCTTTATCTTTAATAACACCTGTTATAGCTGTAAGTTTGGGATCAAAAATTATTGAAAAACATTTTACTTTAAATAATAATTTGATAGGACCTGACCACAAATCATCATTGGAACCTAAAGAATTTTCTCAAATGGTGCAAAATATAAGAACAACTGAAATTATTTTAGGAAGTTCTATTAAAAGAATCAATGACGAGGAAAAAAAAATTAAAAATAATATAAGAAAAGTTTTAGTAGCTAATCAAAAAATAAAAAAAGGGGAAATTTTTAAATTTGAAAATTTAATATCTAAAAGATCTAGCAAAGGTGTTTCAGCAAATCAATTTTGGAACTTTATTGGTAAAAGGGCTAATAAATCGTATAAGAAAGATCAAGAAATTTAGAAAAATGAAAATATTGGCTGTTATTACTGCACGCAAGAATTCAAAAAGATTACCAAATAAGAACAAAATAAAACTTGGGAAACTACCTTTGTTTGTTTGGTCGATAAAAGCTGCAAAAAATATAAAAGAAATTTGTGATATTTTAGTTTCTACAGATGATAAGGAAATATTAAAAATATCAAAAAAATTAAAAGTTCTAACCCCATGGTTAAGACCAAAAAATTTATCTACAAACAAATCTAAATCAGTTGATGTAGTTCTTCATGCATTGAATTGGTATGAAAACAATTTTCAAAAGGTAGATGGAGTTTTATTACTTCAACCAACCTCACCTTTTAGGATGAAAAAAACTATTAAAACAGGAATTAATTTATTTAAAAAAAATTTCTATAAGCCTGTACTTGGCGTGTCCAAATCCAGACACAATCCATTTCTCACTTATAAAATTTCGAAAGGTTATTTAGTTCGTTTATTTAAGCAAAGAAAACAAGAACTAATGACTTATTATGTAAATGGAGTACTTTATTTAATATCCGCAAAAGATTTAAGAAAAACTAAATCGTTTTTTAACAATAAATCAGTTCCGTTGATCATTAATTCACCAAAAGAATATTTAGATATAGATCATTTTTGGGATCTAAAGGTAGCTAGAAGCTTTTTATCTGTTTAATTTCTAACTTTAAAATTTATGACTAAAAAATTAAAAAAAAGAATAATTTCAAAACTAGAATTAAAAGGACCTAATTTAATTAAAGGAGTTATGTTTGATGGACTCAGAAGCTTAGGTTTGGCACATAACTTTTCAACTAAATACTATGAAGAGGGAATTGACGAATTGATATATCAAGATGTAATTGCCAGCCTTTATTTGGTGGAGCCAAAATATGATCAAATTAAGAAAATTTCTAATAATACATTTATTCCCTTTACAGTTGCAGGGGGTATCACAAAGTTAGACCAGATTAAAAAAATATTTGATTGTGGCGCAGACAAAGTAGCAATAAATACTGGTGCAATAAACGATGTAAAAATTCTAGAAAATGCTGCTAAAGAGTTTGGATCTCAATCAGTAGTATCATCAATAGAAGTAAACTCGTATTTTGATTATTCAAGCAATCAAAAGGTTAGAGAGTTATGGATCAAAAATGGTAAAGAAAAAACAGATAAAAATTTCATAGATTGGATAAAGCAAGTGCAGGATCTGGGCGCTGGTGAAATAATTATCACAATGATAAATCTTGATGGTCTCGGTAAGGGTCCTGATTTAGATATAATTAACGAGATAGATAATATAGTCAAAGTTCCTTTAATTTATTCAGGAGGAATAGGATCCATTAATGATGTAGAAAAAATTTTTATCACAACTAACGTCGATGCTGTTTGTGCTGCATCTTTATTTCATTATTATTACTATAATAATTTTGATATCAATCCATTCAAAAATTTTAACAAACTTAGATGTGGGAAAAATATTGATATTGGTAATTATGAGTTTATCAACAATGGTTATGGAGATGTAAAATACTTTTATGTAAAACCAGCGAGCATTACTCAAGTCAAAAAAAAATTAATATCCAAGAATATTAACATTAGGGTAACTGATGAAAAATAAAAGAGTTACGATCATTGACTCACGCGTAAATAACCTAGGTAACATAGTTAATGCATGCAAATACTTGAATGCAGATGTCAAAGTTACTTCAGATATAAAAGAAATAAAAAAATCAGATAAAATAATTTTGCCAGGCTTGGGAGCTTACAATTCTACGATGAACTATTTGGTTAAAAAAAAATTGACTGACCAAATTTATGAACATTGTAAAATAAAAAAAAAATACATATTTGGAATATGTTTAGGAATGCAGTTGTTATTCGAGTCCTCAGATGAAAATATATACTCTAAAGGATTAGCTTTATTCAAAGGTGATTGTAAAATTTTAAAAAGCAATAAGGATAATTTTATAAATATTCCTCATATGGGTTGGAATGAGGTTTTTTTAAATCCAAATATAAAAAAAACAAAACTAAAAAATCTATTTAATAAAGGAAACAATTTTTTTTATTTTGTACATTCTTATTTTATAAAATTTAAAAAACAAAAGTATATTTCAGGATATTCAAGTTTGGGCTTAAATAAAATTTGTTCGCTACTAGAGAGCGAGAATATTTTGGGAACACAATTTCATCCAGAATTAAGTGGCAAGAAAGGTTTATCTATACTAAATTATTTTTTAGAAAAATGACTCTCATAACACTTGATAAGCAAATTGGAAAACTACCAAAAAAAATAAAATTTTGCAAAAACTGTGTAGTTTCAAATCAAAGACCGAGAACAGATATTAACTCCGATGGTATTTGTTCGGCATGTGTATGGTCATATGAAAAAAATTATAAAATTGACTGGAAAATTAGAGAGAAGGAACTTAAAGATTTACTAGACAAACACAGAAAATCCAATGGTGAATTTGATATAGTCGTTCCAAGCAGTGGTGGAAAAGATAGCGCTTTCGTAGCCCATCAACTTAAACATAAATATGGTATGACGCCAGTTTGTGTTACCTGGGCACCAGCAGAATGGAGCTATATAGGAAGAAAAAATTTAGAAGCTTTTACTAAATCTGGTTATTATACAATTGCTTCAATTCATGATGGAGTAATTCATAGAAAATTATGCACATTAGGATTTGAATATCTTGGACAACCGTTTGCCCCATTTATTTATGGACAAAAAGCCTTTCCTTATCATATTGCTAATCAATTAAATATAAGTCTAATTATGTATGGAGAAAATGGAGAATTAGAATACGGAGGTTCCACAAAATACAAATATCAAAGCCATGAGTCACCTGATGATTGGCAAGAGTTTTATTTTAAAGGCACTACCGTAGGTAAAATGGTTGATATTGGTTATCAACGAGGTTTTTTCAAAAAGGACGAAACTAAATCTGAATATTTTAAATATTATAAAGCACCTGACGCCAATATTATTTCAGAAAAGAAAATTGAGATGCACTGGTTTTCTTACTTCAAAAAATGGATACCTCAGGAAAATTATTATTACGGATGTAAATTCACCGATTTTAGGGCCAATGATTTTGGAAGATCTGAGGGCTCCTATACAAAATATGCAAGTTTGGACGATAAATTAGATGGCCTATCTTTCTATTTGTCCTACATTAAGTTTGGGTTAGGCAGAGCTTCCCGAGATGCTCAGCAAGATATAAGAATGTATCATATCACTAGAGATGAAGGTGTAAGATTGGTTCAACTTTATGATGGAGAATTTCCCAAAAAGTATTTTCAATGGTATTTAGATTATTTGAATATAAATGAAGATTTTTTTTTCGAAGTAATTGATTTTTATAGGAATCTTTCAAATGTATGGGAAAAAAGAGGTCATAAATGGAATTTAAAATATATTGTGAAATAAATAAAAACATTTAAATGAAAACATTAAAAAATAAATTTTTCCAAATTAAAAAAATTGTAAAAAAAATTCCCAAAACAAGATTTAATTATGAATTTTTAATAAGAGAATTTATTTTTTTAATTTTAAGGGTTGAAAATATTCTGCTTGACAGAAATTATAAAAAAAATCCAATTACCATAACTAACAACTATCTAGATGAAATTATAAAAAGGTTAAACAATTTATCTAATATGAGATTTTTTGACGGTAGAAAAAAAATAGATTATCAAAACTTTAAGAGAGAAAAGAATCACAAGGATTTGTTTCAAAAGTTGTGGACTCATTTTGATCACAAGCAGTTTATTAAAAATAGGTTAAAAAATTATTTAGCTAGAATCAAAATAAATAATTTGCAAAAATATTTTAAGAATAAAAATTGTATAGATTTTGGATGTGGTCATGGACAATTTTTAATGGCGATGCATTTGAAAGGTGCAAAGTTTTGCCAAGGAATTGATTTTGGTAGAAAAAGTATAGCTTATGCAAGAAAGGCAAGAAATAAACTTAAAATAAATAAAAAGAAAGTGAAGTTTACATATGCAACAGTTTACAAAGCGCCGGTAAAATCTAATTCATTTGATTTTGCCATTCAAAACGGAGTCTTTCATCATTTGGATAATGAAAATAAAGCCTACAAGGAAGTTTACCGCGTCCTAAAAAAAGGTGGTTATTTTTTCATACTTACTTCTGGAGGTGGAGGGGTCAGAGATTTAGTTTTTGATCATTGTCAAAATATCTTAAAAAATATAGAAGATGCTTTTGTTGTAAAAGTCATAAGAGACATGGGTGTTACAAATAATAAAATTTACATGTTATCAGATATGCTTAACGCTAAATATAGACAAACAACGTGGACAAAATTTAAAAAAAGACTAAAGGGATATGGTTTTGGAAATTTTGAACCTCTACAAGGTGGTGAAAAAACTGATTGGGATTTTTATTTTTCAAAAGATAAACTCTTTAAAGTAAAATTTGGCTCAGGTCATATAAGATTATTATGTCAAAAAATTTAATTATTTAATGTTGCCTTTATGAAAAAGTTTTTGGTTACGCCGACTATTTCAATAGTACGTGCAATGAAAATTTTGCAGAAAACTGCAATGAAATCATTAATTGTCGTAGGAAAAAATAGAAAATTACTTGGAACGCTCAGCGATGGAGATATCAGAAGAGGAATACTGAGCGGTCTTAAATATAATGCCAGTATTGTGAAGTGTTATTTCAAAACACCATATTTGCTAGAGAAAGATAGGTTTTCAATGAATCAAGTTAAAAAAATTATGAATGATGAAAAATTGTATTTATTGCCCATCGTTAATAAGAAGAAGGAAGTCATTGATTGTGTTACATGGGAACAAATATATAAGGGCAAAAATAAAAATTTAAAAAATCAACTTAATGATATTCCGCTTATTATTATGGCCGGTGGAAAAGGTACAAGATTAGCCCCCTTTTCTGATATTTTACCTAAACCACTTCTGCCAATTGAAAACCAAACAGTTATAGAGAACATAATTAATAAATTTCACAACCAAGGAATTAATCGATTTTATGTAACTATCAATCACAAGGCAAAAATATTGAAATCTTTTTTTCAAGGGATGAATACCGATTATACGATAAATCTAATTGAAGAAAATAAACCATTAGGTACAGCTGGTGGTATAAAACTAATTAAGGATAAGATAAATTCGGATTTTTTCTTGACAAATTGTGATGTTCTTTTAAACACCGATTATGTTAACCTTTTTAATTTTCATAAGAGAAATAAATATCAAGTTACTTTAGTAGCAGCAAAAAAAGAGAACAGCGTATCCTATGGTGTTTGTGAATTGGATAAGGACAAAAATTTTAAATCAATTGCAGAAAAACCAAAATTTAATTTATTAATAAATACTGGAATTTACGTTTTATCCAAGAAAATTATTAAATTGATACCAAGTAAAAAAAAATTTGATATGACCAGTCTTATTAAAAAAGCAAAAAAAAGAAAAATGAAAATTGGAATATATCCTGTGGATAAAGATTCATGGGCTGATGTTGGTCAATGGACAGAGTATAAAAATCATCTGAAAAAAACTGAGATCTAACAAATATTAGTATCGCTAATCATACATTTGATGGAAAAATTAATAATTTTGTGCCCACCCGGTGCATTCTCAAAAAGGGATTACGATCGTTTTGGAATTGAATTTCTGAAAAAAAATTTTTCTTTGAAAATTCTTAATTTTACAGCTTGGATTTATCCAGAATTATTGAAAGATAAATCTAACATAACATATCAATGTGAAGAACACATAAGTATTAGTTGTAAGGATGATTTTTTAGCATTTGATACAGAAAAAGATTCTTTGATTGTTTTAGATTGTTTTGAACAAAGTAAAAAAATAAATTGGGTTAGAGAGCAGTTAAGAAAAAGGAACAGTTTTTTTGTAAGCCCAGATTTAAATTTATTACCTTTGACAAAAAAGAATATTTTTCACTTTTTAAGATACTTAATTAATTTTAATGTTCCACCTAAAAAAATTTTTAAATTTTTTCAAAAAAGATATTATAATCTAAAAAAAGCTCAACTTCCCGATATTTTGTTTGCAGGTGGCCTTGCATCTTCAAAAAACTCAAGAATTAAAGAAAAAATATCTGGTCACTCTATGGATTATGACGTTTATTTAAAACTTAAAGATAAACCAGAAAACAAAACAGCTAATTATGCCGTATTTTTAGATGAGGATTTGGTTTCACATCCAGATTATATTTTTAATATTGATTTTGGTCCACCACATAGTCAATTTCAGTATTATTCTATTTTACTAAAATTTTTAAAAAAATTTGAAATGGAAACTAATCTTAAAGTAAAATTTGCTATCCACCCAAAATCTCACAATAATAATTTAAAAAATTTATTACAAGATTTTGATTATTCTATTGGAGATACAGCAGAGCTTGTTAAAAACTCAAATGTAGTTTTATTACACGCAAGCACATCAATTTCGTATGCAATTTTATTCAAAAAACCTGCAATTTTTTTAACATCACAAAAATTAAAAAAATCTTGGATTGGTCCTAGAATAAATTATCTAGCTAAAACCATAAATAGTAAAGTTCTTAACATGGATGATGATTTAAATAATTCGCTCAATCTTCAACTTCTATTAAAGATTGATGAACACAAGTATAAAAATTATCTGGATCAATATTTGAAAACACCTAACTCTCCAGATATCCCTTTATGGGAGATTTTTACCAAATATATTAAAAGTAAACAATTTGTAAAATAATTCACTTACTAAATTTTAAATATGAAAATTACAATCACAGGAGGAAGTGGTTTTTTGGGCTCGCATGTTGCTGATGCACTTAGTCGAGAAGGACATAAAGTAATAATTTTTGATAAGAAAAAATCAAAATGGATTAGGCCTGACCAAGAAATGAGAATCGGGGATATTTTAAATGTTAAAGCACTTGAAAATGCAATTATAGGTTCAGATATTGTGTTTCACTTTGCTGCACTGGGAGATATAAACCAAGCTATAAAAAATCCTTTAAATACGGTAAATATTAATATACTTGGCACGGTTCATGCTCTCGAACTAAGTCGTAAACATAATATTAAAAGGTTTATTCATGCTAGTACTATTTATGTCAATAGTGCCGATGGTAGTTTTTATCGAAGCAGCAAAAAAGCAGCGGAAGATTATGTAGATGAATATAAGAAAATTTATGGATTGAATTACACAATTCTTCGATTTGGATCATTATATGGCCAACGTTCTGACGATACGAATGGAGTAAAAAAAGTTGTTAAAAGTGCAATTCTAACAGGCAAGGTAAATTATTACGGAAGCAAGAAATCAATTAGAAAATATATACACGTTACTGATGCCGCCAAAGCTTGTGTTGATATTTTAAAAAATAAATATAAAAATAAAAGTATTATTTTAACTGGTAAAGGTAAGATTAAAGTATCTATTTTTCTAAAAAAACTTGCTTATTTATTAAATATTTCAAAAAAAATTAATTTTGAAAACAAAAAATACACAGGCCACTATATCGTTAATCCATTTAATTATAAACCTCTCAAAGGAAAAAGATTTGTGTTTAAGTCAACTATAAATTTTTATGATGGGTTATTACACTTAATAAGTGATATAAAAAAAGAAAACAATGAAAAAAAATTTAAAAAAAATAATTAGAATAATTATAAAATTTTTCGTTATCTTTTTAGGTAAAATTAATATAGGTCGATTCTTTCTTGAAGAATTAGATAGAAGTATTTTAAGTTATAAAAAAGTTATTGTTTACAAAGGTTTAAAACTTAAATTTTATGTACCCAATAGACTTAGTTACTATAGAATTGAAACATTTAGCACAAAAGAACCAGAGACTTTAAATTGGATAGACAAGTTTGAAAAAAAAACTACTTTTTGGGATATTGGTGCTAATATTGGGCTTTATAGTTGCTATGCCGCAAAAAGTAGAGAATGTAAGGTATATGCTTTTGAACCATCCATTTTTAATCTTGAATGGTTAGGAAAAAATGTTTTTCTAAATAAACTTGTTGAAAAAATTGTTGTAATTTCAAATCCATTAACAGAAATAATATCACAGAATACTTTAAATTTTTCTTCTGCAGAATGGGGTGGCGCCTTAACAACTTTTGGCCAAAGTTATGGACATGACGGAAAAGATCTAAAAAAAGTTTTTCAATTTTCTACATTAGGTATATCTATGAATGATGCAAAAAATTTATTAAAGATACCCCAACCAGAGTATATAAAAATAGATGTTGATGGTATAGAATATTTAATACTGAAAGGTGGAGAAAAAGTGTTGTTGAATACTAAGGAATTATTAATAGAAGTTAATGAAAAATTTGTAAAACAAAAAAATAGCTGCGATCAATATTTAAAAAAGTTAGGATTTGATTTAAAAGAAAAAAAACGTAGCGATTTGTTCAATAATACAGATTTTTCATCTTCATATAATCAAATATGGGTTAAATAAATATGATTTGTGCGCTAATGATGGGAAGAGCAGGAAGTGTTGGATTTCCAAATAAAAATATAAAGAAAGTTTTAGGTAGACGCTTGTTTGAATATCCTCTACTTGCTTCCAGAAATTCTAAAAATGTAGATAAAATTTTTGTAACAACTGATTGTCCAGTTATCATTCGAGTCAGCAAAAAATATGGCGCAATTCACATTAGTAGACCTAAAAAATTAGTAAATAATAAAGCTTTGGGCGATGAGGTTTTTCAGCATGGTTATTTTGAGATCAAAAAAATACTTAATTTGGAATCAAAAAATATTGAATTTATTATTCTTTTAATGGCCAATGCTCCAACGATAACTGGAAAATTAATTGATAAGGGTATTAATATTCTAAGAAAAAACAAGAATTTTGATTCTGCTGTAACAACCTCAATTTATAATATGTGGAGTCCACTTCGTGCTAGAAAAGTCAATAATTCCAATCTGTTGAAACCATTTGTTCCTTTCGAAACATTTGGAAATCCTAAAAAATTAAATTGCGACAGAGATTCACAAGGAGATGTTTACTATGCCGACATGTCTGTATCTATTGTACGGCCAAGATGCTTAGAGAATATTAAAGAAGGATTATTACCACAGAAATGGATGGGTAAAAAAATTGCCCCTATTCC
>Ga0187827_10003375_pt1 | contig 20658 bp, 16 predicted proteins | sample ETNtaG_39_FD_167969 | JGI IMG/M metagenome (GOLD analysis project Ga0187827, IMG submission 167969) | Marine microbial and viral communities from oxygen minimum zone, Eastern Pacific Ocean - ETNP2014_SV_150_PacBio MetaG (Illumina Assembly) | ecosystem: Environmental > Aquatic > Marine > Hypoxic... | reverse complement strand
AGAAGAAATGGTCTTTCACTTCCCCCACTACCAGAGTGCAGATGGCCCGCACTCGGCCATCCTTCTCGGTGATCTCAAGCTTCTCAAATTCTACGATACCGGCCGGCTCGCACTGTTCGATCTCTCCAGAGACATCGGTGAGAAAAACGATTTGTCCAAGACTATGCCCGATGAAACCACCAGGCTCGCAAAGCTTATGGAGAAGTATCTGGACGATGTCGGTGCAGCCCTGCCTGTGGCAAATCCGAAATATGATCCCAAGAATCCGCCTGCACCGCCCGAGAAGGGGCCAAAGGGCGAAGGCAGGGAAAGGGGATTGAGAAAGAAGGGCAACAGAAGAGGCAAAGGAAAGTAGAGATTCAGAGCTCAACTCCCGTATTCTTGCTTCAGCTCTTCGTCCTTGTTTTTCTCCCTCGCCAACTCTGAATCAAGTTCATCCCGGTTCGCATGGTAATGGGCTAGCGCTGCATGCACTTCGGCCAGTTCCCAATGCTCATAGGCCGCTGTAATCTCTTCAGGAGAGTTGCCTCGCCTTTCAAGAGCGGCGATTTGGAGGACCGTGATGCGCGTGCCTTGAACGCAAAGTTTGCCGCCGCACACGTCGGGTCTTTGTTCCAAGAAGCTTTAAATCTAAACGCTCAAGGATGCTCCTGCGGGAAATACTTGTCGAAATCAGTTTACAGATGACTTCGAAATCTTAACAGTTTCGGTTAACCACTCGAGCGTCCACTTCCCGCCACACTGCAGCAGGATGCTGGCAACCCTGGGTCATGGCGGGAGTCATTCCCTTGACTTCCCTGAGAACACAGACACGATCCGGTGGCGGCTTCCTTCAGGATTCACCGGGACATCCAAATGATTTGCGCATTGCTGCTGAGTGGGATTCTGGCAAACGAACCGGTCCATGTACTGGACTCCATGGACAACACCGATCTGTGGGAAGGCCACACGCTCTTGCTTTCCGCATCACAGGATTGCGTGGAAGGAAAAGGCTCACTGAAACTCTCGGGGTCTGGTTATGCCCGCTTGAAGGCTTCGGCCTTGAAGGGCATCGAGGTTGGGAAGTATGACCGGCTGGTGATGAACGTGAAGATCATCGATGGCCATGTGACCGACTTCGGGCTGGTCACCGCCGGCTTTCCTCAGCCAGGTGAATTCGGCGGCGTGCCTCGCTGGGCCAAATACGACGAATCGACTCCGGCCGGCAGGTGGATGGAGTTCTCGTGCGATCTGCGGCTCTGCGAATGGCCCGGTGGCTCGGCTAAAATGGTCAATGATTCCCGACCGGCTCTTTCACTCCTCTTTACGCCCGGCAAGGGAAACTCTGGCATCCTGGTCGATCATGTTCGACTGGTGAAAGATCCCATTCGGATCGGGTACGACTGGCTCGCGCCAGTTCGACCGCTCCGGATCAGACGCAACCGCGGCCAAGTCTTCTATGAGAAAGAAATCGAAGTCCGAAATGTTTCGAACAAGACAGTAAATGTGCAGGCCCGCTTCTCAAAGACGAGCGTCCGCAAATTCAAGGGGACTTTGAAACCGGCAGAGGCTTCCCTGCAGCCGAGCAGGAAAGCGATATTCAGGGCCGTATTCCGGCCATCAGCGGGATTGAGACCTCTTGAAGTCGAAAACCAGGTCATTGAGATCGTTCCGGACAACAACGAAGCCTTGATCCAGCGAATCGAAATCCTGACTGCTGCACCATTCCCCAACGTGAAGCATCCGTTCACTGTCAAAGAGGTCAAAAAAGGACGGCACGCTGAAGGGCTCCTGAAAGCTTTTGAAACGGTGCGGCTGCCGAAAGGGCAGTGTGTGTGGATGAGTCAATCAGCGCTGAACTCTAAAGGTCGCTGCAAAGACAAGCACCAGGGACAATCCCCCGCCGGTTTCGATCGCCTCAAGTGCAATACCTGCGGGAAAGTGCAGGAAGCCACCAGCTTGACGGGTGGCATCTTCCACCGGCGCATGGTGCGAGCAGCGATGGACCTCGGCATGGCATATCAGTCCACCAAAGACATTCGATACGCAAACAAGGTTAAGGAAATTTTTCTTGCATACGCGGACGGGTATCACAAGTACCCAATGCGAATGCCGCTGACCGAGGCATCAAGCTACCTCTGCCCAGGCAATGCTACATATGTGCTGGGTACCGTCGTCATGACGCCTATGACCCGCGCCCTGGATCTGGTCTGGGATTCGGGCGCTTTGAGCGCGGCGGACAAAGAAAGAATCATCGACGGCTTCCTCATGCCCGCGGCTATGGAGATGATGAAGATCAACCCTGGCATGACGAACATGCAGGATGCCATCAACGAATCGCTGTTCAACCTCGGCGCCACCATCGGCGATCCCAACCTGCTGGCACAGTCGCTGTTTGGGTCTCACGGTCTCGAAGCCAAGATCAATTCCGTCGTCGATGAGGACGGTGCGACCCCGGAAAGTGTTTCACCCGGTTACCATAGCGCGGCCATCAGACCAGTGCTCAGCCAGGTGAGTGCTATCCTGAATTCGGGGATCAATGTTGATCTGAAATTTGAGAGGCTTGAGAAGGCGAAGACCCTGATGAATTACCTTCGGATGCCTGACGGTCGGATCCCCAACCGCGGCGATGCCGGCTTTCCCCAGGGGAGTGCGGATAAAGAACTGCACCAATACGGGAGTATGAGCTTCTCCAACTTCGGGATGACCGTCCTCCGCGAGGGCACAGGCATCGATGCGCTTTACCTTGCCATCGATCACCGTCCGCCGGCATTTACCCATTCGCATCACGACAAGCTTGGCATCATCTTATATGGAAAGGGCGCGTACCTGGGCGTCGATGAAGGCAGCCTCTACAACACTGACACGACCATGCAGAACGGGCTCCCTAACTGGGGAAAACGCCGGAAATGGTCACACCACTCCCTCGTGCACAACACCATCACGGTAGATGAAACGGACCAGGTCTTCGGAGGCGGGAAGCTGCTTTACTTCAACGGTGAGAAAGACAGCTACCAGGCTGTGGCCGCGTCTACGGACAACGTCTATCGGGGGGTGACTATCGAGCGCAACATCATCATGCTCGGCGGTGTCGTGGTGATGGTGGACCGTTGCCTCTCCGATGCAGAGCACACCTATGACTGGACACATCATTCGTTCGGTTCGCTGCGCGGGCCGGCAGAACTGAAGCCCAAAGAAATCCTCGGCAAGAAACACCCATACGATCTTCCGGAGAATGTGCTTTGGGGAGAGCTTGCGGGCAACGCGCAGTTCACATGGAAAAGAAAAAAGGCGGCGCTTAGTCTTCGGATACTATCCGAACCGGACACCGTGACAGAGTGTGCCACCGCTATCGGATGGGCAAACCGCGCCTACAAGGATGCCCGCCACGAGGCCCCATTCGCCCTGGTGCGCCGTAGGGGCAAAGACGTCACGTTTGTTTCGATCTTCGAGCCATTCAAAAACAACTCCTCCATCTCAAAGATTGAGAGACTCGATGCCTTTGCCGGCGGAAAGAAACTCGACAACAGCCAGGCAATCGGCCTGGAAATAGGGAAAGGAGGTGAATCACTCACGTATCTCTTCTCCTTTACGAAAGGAGAAAAGAAGTGCGGAAACATCACGAGTGCCGAGCGCTGCTTTGGGCTGCGAGAGTAGGACAGTAGTCGAAGTCGTCAGACTTCCGGAGGAGTGGGCACGGGTGCCACGTCCCCCAACGAGTCTCCGTCATGCTTTGCACTTGTTTTACCGCGCACGGCGTTCTCACTATCATTCCGCCTCCAAACTTGAGACGGCCATCCAGGAGTTCCACATTGGCAAGCAACGGCAGCATTCTTTACGTCGAAGATCCCAACCAGAAATACATGTTCAACTGCGGCGAGGGGTTCGTCATCGACACCCTCCCCAGGGGAGCCCGGCTCATTTATCCTCCTCCACCGCTGCCGGGGCTGCCCAATCCAAGGGAAGAGATCGAGCACGCGCTGGAGAATCCGATTGATTCTGATCCGCTCTCCGCGCAGTTGCGTCCGGGCATGAAAGTGACGATTGCATTCGACGATATCTCGCTTCCGCTCCCGCCGATGGTGACGCCGGATATTCGCGAGCAGATCATCGATGTCCTGCTCCACAAACTCCATGACGCGGGGGTGGATGACATCCATCTTATTTGCGCGGTTTCACTGCACCGCCGCATGACCGGCGCAGAGCTGAAACGCGTGCTCGGCCATCACATCTATCATCACTTCGCACCGTACCGCCTGTACAACCACGACGCGGAAGACAAGGAGAACATCGTCCGCCTCGGCGAGACCGAGAAAGGCGAAATGGTGGAGGTCAACAAGCGTGCTGTCGAATCCGACCTGCTCATCTACGTGAACATCAATCTCGTCACTATGGACGGCGGCAACAAATCCGTCGGCGTGGGGCTGGGCACGTATAACAGCGTCCGTGCGCATCACACGGTGCATGCGATGATGCACTCAGAGTCCTACATGGATCCGCCGAATTCCGAATTGCATCATTCGTGCGATCGCCAGGGCGCCATCGTCAATGAGCACATGAACGTGTTCCACATCGAGACCACGCTCAACAACAACACCTTCCCCTCTGTCCTCGGTTTCTTGCAGAAGAAGGAGCAGGATTACACTTCACTCGACTGGGCAAATCTTTACATCAACAAGATTTCGACGGATCTCTTTCCGATGGGCCTGAACCGGAAGATCTTTTCAAAGGTGTTCGCGCCCTACGAAATGACGAGCATCCAGTGCGGCGCAACCGACCCCGTGCACGAGAAGACGCTGGAGAACTGTCTCAAGCAGCAGCTCGTGGAGGTGGAAGGCCAGGCAGATATCCTGATTTTCGGGATGCCCTACATCTGTCCCTACAACGTCAACTCCATCATGAATCCCATCCTCGTTTATTGCCTTGGCATGGGATACTTCTTCAACTTTTATAGAGGCAAGCCGCTGATAAAGAAGGACGGTGTGATCATTTTCATGCACCCCCTCGAATACAAATTTCACAAGGTACATCATCCCTCTTACATCGACTTTTTCGACAACGTCCTCACTCAGACCACTGACCCAGCCGAGATCGAGAAGAAGTACGAGGAAGATTTTGCGTACAACGAAAAATACATTGACCTGTACAGAAACTCGTTTGCCTACCACGGGGTGCATCCCTTCTACATGTGGTATTGGGGCAGCTACGGAATGAAATGGGTGAAGGACGTCATTGCCGTGAACCCGAAGAGCATCGAAGCAGCGACGCGCATGGGCTTCTCCCATTCAAAGAATTTGAACGAAGCCATCGAAATGGCCAAAGGCCAGGTTGGCCCTGATCCACAGATTTCGGTCTATCACTGCCCGCCGATTTTCATGTGTGACGTGAAGTGAGAAGAGCCAATCGCCAATCTCTTCGTCGCGGTCCTCGTCTTTCTCGAGCCACCAGTGAGTAAAGACAAGACGAAGACAAAGAATTCGAGGCAGAAGAAACTAAGATTCGGCCACTCATCCTCCCTCGCTCCTACACTCGTGAATCTTCCCCCCAAAGCTGCAATCATCGCCAATCCTGTCTCTGGCGGCGGACGCGGCCGGAAAATGGCCGAGAAGGCAAGACGGTACATTCAGGAGCAGGGCCTGGAAGTTGAAATCCACTGGACGTCGAAGTCTGGTGATGGCACATCCATCGCCCGCCAACTCCTGAGCGATGGGGTGCTTCGCATCGCTGGATGTGGTGGCGACGGCACTCTGAACGAGGTGGCAAACGCGCTGGCTTATACTGAGGGTGTCCTTGGCGTACTGCCCGGCGGGCGCGGGAATGACCTGGCCCGGGGGATTGACGTCCCTCGCAACATCATACAGGCATCGGATATCTTCGTGCATGGCCGATTGCATCACATCGACCTTGGCAAGATTGGCGACCGGTACTTCAATACCATCGCCACCCTCGGCTTCGACGCCGAAGTTTCACGCCTGGCGATCGAGAACGATGACCTGCCTTTTTCAGGTCCATCGACTTACGTCTATGCGGTGTTCAAGACCATGACCACTTTCGAATCGCCGAAGGTTAGGCTGGAGGGAGATTTCGGTGTCTATGAAGGCCCGATCTTTTTGACGGCGACTTCAAACTCTTCGAGGTATGGCGGGGGGATGTGCATCGCGCCACCAGCGAAAATGGACGATGGCATCTTTCACGTTTGCCTGATCGAAGCCATCCCGATGCGCAAAGTCCTCACGCTCTTTCCGCTCGTCTTCACAGGTCGGCACATATCGCAGCCGTCCGTGAAGTTGTTTACCACAAAACAGATGAAGATAGACAGCGAAACGGAGTCAAGGATATACGCGGATGGCGAATGCATGGGCTCGACACCGGCGACTATTGAAATGGCCGCGGGAGCGTTAAAAGTGATGGTTCCATTGCCGCTGGAAAACTGATTACGGGTCTCTACACCTCACTTGGTGGCTCGGAATCCCATCCAGCTTGTCAGGTCACATCCAGTGTATCCGAGTTTGAAAGTGTGCCGGTCTGGCCATCGATAGCCGGCGCACGCTAATGCCGCGGCCGCCTAATTCTTCGCCTCCACTTTGAGGACGTTCTCTTTTTCCACCTTGTCTTCGCGTTTGGTGAAGGCGTCCATGAAGTAGTAGTACTTGTCATTCTCCTGCCCTTTGATGAGACGCCCCTGCCGTTTCCTGCCTTTTGGGGTCTTCAAGTGCAGGACCACGTTGTTCATCGAGTAGACCTTTTCAAGAAGCTCATTAACGACCTTTCTGGCCGCAGAGGCATCCGGACGGACATACTGCGGCGGCACCAGATCCGGCAGCCCGGCGCCCTCTTCTTTGAAGTTGACAATGGGCGGATCGGTCGTTGGCGGGTTCGGCAGCGGGACGGATGGCATCATATCCAGGGCCGGCAGGTGGTGAGCTTTGCCGCTCAGGAATTTCGTTCCGACTGCGAAGACAATGACAAAGGCCAGAACGTTTCGCAGCGAGACTTCCAGCTTTTTCCAGCGCTCGATGTTGAGCTCATCCTGCACATGCTGGCGGACCTCTGTCGCAGAGACGTTCAATGCCTGTCCGCATGCGGTGCAGAACATCGTGGTCACAGGATTATTTGTGTTGCATTTTGGACAGATCATCTTCCGGCCCGGTGGGTCAATTCTTCAAATCGTAATTGTAGGCAGCTTTGCCTTCACGCCCGGCTCGGTCCCTGAATGATATAGCGATCCGGACTTTGCCAGCGGGTATTTTGGGCGGCAACATAAACTTGAACTGCCTGCCTGTTACTTTCTGCCTCGAGTATTGCTTAATGATCGCGGCATCATACTGAAAGGCGCCATATGAAATAATCTTCGACTCCCGAGTTCCAAGCTGCGGGCGGAAGAAAGAGACCTTCAGGGTCGCAAAATCCAAACCGGATGTGTCTTCCTTCAAGGTGACCCTGAAAACCGTTCCTGCATTGATGACAGAATCCGTTGCCGGAGAAACGCTTTCTACAGATGGGTCAATCTGATCCACCGTAAACACCCATTCAAAAACTCTCTTGTTGCCCCCTGCATCCAGGAATTCTCCTTTGAGTTTGTGAACCCCATCATCCAGTTCCTCTCTGGAAACGACGATGAGGTTATGATCCGAAACGAACTTCCAGTACGGCTGCGGGATATTGTTAATGCTGATCTTGGAGGATTCTTTTTCGATCCTGCCGGGATAGGACGGCAGCACGCCCACAAGCAGCGCGGGAAACTTGAATCTGGTGGCGCCCTTCTCACCTGGAACGACAGACATTGCAGAGGAGACTGTGGGCGGCCCAACAATCTGGGGAGGCGTCGAAAACAACTTGACCGCACTCGCAAGGTCAGGCTGTTTCTTGGCTTTCATCGATTCTTTGTAGTAGCCCAGAGCTTCCTTCCATTCATTCCTTCTCTGATGGGAGGCGCCCAGGTTGCGCGTGCTTGCCCAGAACGTGGGGTCGATGCGTCTTGCTTCGCGGTAGTAGTATTCTGCGGTCTCCAGAGGCTTGGGTGTGCCAATGCCGAAGGGATAACCAGCCTCCTTGCAGAGCCCCAGCATATTGTTGATTTTGGCTTCGTTCCGGGGCGTGAGATCTTCTTTCTCCAACGCTTTCAAAAGGGCATCGACGGCATTGGCAATGGGCGATTCCGGCTGGATGTTTGTCAGGCGCTGAGTACGCACATAGTTAACCGCGGCGCCATTCGCTATACCCGCCGACCTGTCTTTATAGAAATGAACAACGGTCTGAAACCGGCTGCCAGCATTTGCCCATTCCTCCAAATCAAAGAAGGCAGTTCCCTCCGCGCTTAAAAGTGCGTAGTGCGCTGGGTTATCGGATTTTACCAGATTCTGTGTCTCCTGGAGAACGGCTAGCTTTTGCTCGCTTGTCAGCGTCTTACTTCGTAATCGGCGGGCGTAGGCGAGCGCAAGGTTCGTGGTCCCGTTCTCTCCTGTGGGGTCGAGTTCCATGGAGCGCTGCATACGATCCAGCGCGCTGCGATCCCTTCCCTGCTCAAACATCAGCAAGCCTTCAGTAAACGAGAGCGGGTACAGGGAGTTGATGGAGATGTCCTTGTCCAGTTGCGCCTTTGACAGGAATCCAGCAGCAGATTCGAGGTACACGGGGCTTCTGGTTTCCCTAAAAAGCATGAAGGTGACGATGCCGCGGTTGACGTAGTTATTCCCCCTGCTGTCCGTGGACTTACCTGCCTTCTTAAGCTCCTCATCGGCCGCTCGCAGCAGCTTGATCTTCTCGGCTTTCGTCTTGGATTTCCTGGCCTGCCGTATCCTCATGACGGCGTTTGCCGTAAACGCCGCCTCGGTGGATCTACCTGCCTGATCGTTCAGAGCCAAGAGCTGTTCGACCATCTCCTTAATCAGAGATTCTTCTGGCTTGGGCACATACAAAGCCGCATAAAGTAGTGCAATACGACCTTCGTCGTAATCTGGACGAGTGGCCACCGCCACTTCCAGGGCATCGCGCGCGTGGCTGAAACGGCCGAGCTGCAGTTCATCAAGGGCCACCGCAGCCGCATCCTGCGCCTTGAAGTTCGAATATGTCCTGAACCCATTCTTGATCCCGACCAGCGACAGGATCACCAGCATAACCCCTTCACAGATGACCAAGAACTTTATGTGCATTTAGCCCTCGAGTTAGATCTTGACGCCAATGATTCGGCCAATGTGAACCAGCCTCTGGTAAAGTTTGCGCTGATCAGAATCCCGCTTATCAAACAATACAAAGACGTGCTCACGGGGCACTGTAAACTCAGGCAACTCCGTCGGAATGCTGCCCGACTGATCGGCCTCTCCCTCCGGTGGCTGGCCGTTTATCAACAATGATCCGTTGGTAATACGGATGCGGTCCCCGGGCAGCCCCACCACGCGGGAGATGCGCTGTTCGCGCTGGTTGTTATCGGGATTCATGATCCGGAATAGAACGACACTTCCAGAGGCAAGATCATCCGCGGTTCGCACTGTCCGCTTAAAGTAAGCACGGGTATCCTGGTCGATAAGCGGCATCATAGACCTGTCACCGCGTGCGGTCCGTGCGGGCTTGATCCAGTAGAAAGCGTAGATCAGCAACAGGATGAGGATCAGGCCAACGACGATTCGGGCTGTCTCAAGAAACTGTCTCATGTAATCAGCCGTAGACGAGATAGATGTAAAGGAGAGTTGCCCCGGCGAGGCTGTAAATCATCCCCGCAACCATCAGTACTTGCGGGTCGGCTTCCTGCATCATGTCTTTTATCAGGTTGGGGAACAAGAGAAAAGACAATCCCTCAAGAATGATTATTGTCAACGCACAACATGTTACCCAGGCCATGCGCGCGATCCTTACTCCTGCGGTAGTGACAGCATCTTCAGGCCCTTGACGTTTGCCGTGTTTTCGATGCTCTCCTGCAGGTCATCCAGAGGGAATTGGGAGGTAATGAACTTATCAGCGTCAATCTTCTTATTCGCTACGAGATCCAGGCAGGTCTGATACTGCTCGACGGTCGAAGCGAACGCTCCGAAGAGCGAGATTTCATTATAGTGAATGTGATTGCAGTCAAACTGAATCACCGGGTCGGGTTTCACACCAGCGAAGAAACTCACCCGCGAGCCCTTGGCGGCCATGGCCAGGGCGCTTGTATTCGCGGAAACGTCACTGGTGCAGCAAATCACGATGTCCGCGCCGAAGCCGTCCGTCATTTCCTTGACCTTGTCCACCGGATCCCCATCGAGCACGCTCAGGTACAGATCCGCATTAAAACGCTCCGCCAGTGCCAGCCTCTCCCTGGATCGCCCTACAAGAATGATCTGCTCCGCGCCATAAGCCCGGGCCAACTCGACCATCATGCAACCGATTGTGCCCGATCCGAAGACGACCACCGAATCGCCCTTCTGAACATTCACAAATTCAATCCCGTTCAGACAACATGAAAGCGGTTCGACCAGTGAAGCCTGCTCCATCGTGACGCTTTCCGGCAGATTGATGATATTGCCGTAACTCACCGCGATGCCCGGTACTTTCATGTACTGCGCGAACCCGCCGGGGAAGTGATACCCGAGAGCCTTGAAATCATTGCAGCGATTCACCTGCCGTCGCCGGCAGTAGGCGCGAGGGCCATCCCCTTCCAGACAGAATTTGCAGTCGAGAGAGGCGACGGGTGTAGCCACGGTCACCCGGTCTCCAACGTTGTGCCCCGAAACGTCGCCCCCCACCTCGACGACGACGCCTGCAATCTCGTGCCCGATAATCTGCGGCGGAACGACGTTGGCCTGCCCGTAGTTGTAGATACGAATGTCCGTGCCACACACCGCACAGACATCGATCTTGACAATCACCTCGTCCGGCCCGCATTCCGGATCGGGAACGGTCTCCACATCGAGTTGCCCGGGGCCTTTAAAAACGGCTGCTTTCATGGTGTTTCTCTTTCCGGTGTACGGTGAACTGGTTCCTCGCCTCTCCAGTTGGTCAGAGCCATCCTGCTTAAAGAATCGTGCTTCTTACGATCGCAGGTGGAATTATAGAAGGGGGGTATGGAGCGTCAAACACCCGGCTCTCTCGGAGCCCGAGCAGCCTTCGCCGAGTTGCTTCGCGATAATCTGAATCGCGCACAGAGAAAAGACTACGACATTGTTCGGTATGGATGCTGAACAGCCGCGAATCCGATTCATATTCGAAGCGGGCTTAATCCGCAGGCACACCCAGCCTCCTCCGACTCGGAACCTCCCCAGTCAACATCCAGCGGAGGATATCCTCTGTCTTCATGACATATCCATAAACCCGCCCGAAAAGGATCTGGACCGCTTCTGCGCTGCCGGGATCGATGGTGGCCGTGGCGTCTGATGCAACGATTACGTGGAAGCCGCGATCCGCCGCATCGAGCGCGGTAACATTAACGCACATGTCCGCGGCCAAACCAGTCAGAACAATCGTTTCGATGCCCATGTTGCGAAGGTAGAGATCGATTGGGGTGCTGTGGAAGGCGCTGCTCGTGTTTTTGTCCAATATCATTTCCCCCTTTTCCGGCGCTAACGCCTCCAGGATTTCACAACCTGGGGATCCGAGCACCGGCATATGCCCGGAAGCGTCGTCAGTGGACTGATGAGCACTATCCTCACGTCCCTTCCGCCTCAAGATCATGTCTGACCCGTCGGGCAATTGCGCTCCGTGCCTGGTAAAGAAGACGCGATTCCGTGAGCTTCTGAAGCAATCCAGGAGCCGAAGGATGTTTGCCAGCATCTGTTCCACTCGCCTCGAGTAATCTTCGAAGAGCGCCGCATTGTGGCGTTGCACTGTATGCGCCATATCGCTTTCAGGATCCGTGCAATAGTGCTGCACATCTATGATGCCCAGAGCGGTTGTTTCAGACCGGATCGGCAACTCGAATCCGAATGCTTCCTCAGGCCACTGTTCGTCATCAAGGAACGCAATTGACTTTCCGGGCATATGAGTGTTTCCGTTTACCTGAAACTGACGTCTGAAGAACCTTATACATATGCTTCTCGCGAACAGCGAGCAATGGATGGTTCACATTGACCGGGGCCGGCATATTCCGTGGTTCCTGTTCCCAGCACCTTGCGAATGATCGCCCTCAAAGTTTAATCCGCACTGTCATGACCACGCCAAAACAATTCATCGGTTTCCTCGGTCTGATGGCCGTTCTCATGTGTGTGGCCAGGCCCGCCTGGTCCCAGTGTGCCATGTGCAAAGAGGCCATCGAGACCGATGCAGACACCAATTCCACGGGAACAGCAGGAGCTGCCGCGTTAACCGGCTATACACGGGGCATCTTCCTCAGCATCTTCTTCCTTCTCGGAATGCTCTTCACCACCGCGGGCGGGGTCGTGTTCCTGATCATGAGGGACGGCCGGCAGAGCGGTAACATGATGGAATTCATGGATCATCCCGCCGATCAGACTAACGGTAAGGGCGAGGGGCAGGGCACCTCTCTGCAGGCGGAATAAAGTCAGATTCAAAGCCGCTTATTGACTCCCCGTCCCTGACCGATAACATCCGCTGCGCTCTGCGGGAGCTGTCGCCACGGCCTTTTGATCTGAAACATGTGCGGAATCGTCGGTTATCGGCAGAAGACGGAAACGGCCACGAACATTCTCGGCACGACGGTCATGTCGATGCTCCAGTCCCTGGCGCTCGAAGCTTCAAGGATCAGCAACCTCCCACTCGTCGGAACGAACATAGTTTCCGGTCGCGGGCCCGGCTGGTGAAAGCTATCCAATGAAAATCACCGACATCTCCGTTGATCTAATCCAGTCAGACTGCGGTCGGAAATGGACACATGTCCATCTGCAGACCGATGAAGGCATCACTGGGATTGGCGAGGCGACTTACAGCCACAAAGAATTTGTCGTTGCCCGGATGGTCGAGGCGCTGAAGCCTTCCATCGTCGGTAAAGATCCCTTCGATGCAGAGGGGATTTTCCAGGAGCTTTATTCTCATGGCAGCCTGGGGTATCGGACGGGCGGCATCATGTTTACAAGCGCCATCAGTGGCATCGATCAGGCGTTGTGGGATCTGAAAGGAAAGGCGCTCAACGCTCCGGTCTGCGCCCTGCTGGGTGGGCCTCGATCCGCTAAGGTCAGGGTCTATTCCCATTTCGGGGGCGCCACACCGGAGGCTGTCGTGGAATCGGCACAGGCGCGCATCACCGAGGGATTCACCGCAATCAAATCAGGAATCTCCATCCATGAATGCAAAGGACCGAAGATCACCCATCAGCAATTGAAGAAGATCGATTCACTTTACGCAGCCTTGCGCGATGCTATCGGAGAGGAAATCGATCTCATGGACGACCCCCACGGTCTGTTTGATCCGCCAACCGCGCTTGAAGTCGCCCGCATGCTCGAGCCATACCGGCTCCTGTTCTTCGAAGAACCGACGATCCCGGAAGACCCGGAAGGCTACGCCCGAGTCCGGAAGGGAACATCAACACCCATCGCCGGCTCCGAACGACTGACTAGCAAGAATCGTTTCAACGACTTTTTCAAAGCTGGCGCGCTCGACGTCGCGCAGCCGGACATTGTTTACATCGGTGGCATCACCGAAATGAAAAAAGTCTGCGCCCATGGGGAGACCTATCAAGTGCCCATTGCACCCCACAATACGAAAGGCCCCGTTGGCATCATGGCCGCGGCACATGTCATGGCCGCCATCCCGAATCCGCTTATTCAGGAATTCATTACACCCACACGAATCCCTTGGCGGAATGATGTCCTCATCCACCCGCTCGAGATACAAGACAGCCATCTGATCGTTCCGGACAGGCCGGGACTGGGCGTTGAATTCATCGAGGAGGCGCTCGCCCATCACCGGGTCGCGCAATCGTAGCAGGACGGGTTTACTGCCCGGTTCTGCTTTGATGTGTTAACCATCAACCATCTCCCATGCCTCTTTCTTTATTCGTCTGATCCCATTCGCCTGACACTATCATGTCATTCCTTCTACCATGCCCGAACTGCGGAAACCGAAGCGTGTACGAATTCAGGTTCGGCAATGAATTCAAACCACGTCCGTCCCTCGAAGAACCGCTGGATGCCTGGACGGATTATTCCTATATGAAGAAGAATGAGGCGGGCGTTCAGAAGGAGTGGTGGTTCCACCGTTCGGGCTGCAGGCAGTGGTTTCTGGCGGTGAGGAACACGGTCACAAACGAGGTATTCCAGACCTTCTTTCCAGAAGACGATCCCAACACCAACGAAGTCGCACCGGCCGGATGAAGACCTTCTATTTCGACGGCAAGCCATACACCGCAGAAGAGGGAGACACGATAGCTTCGGCGCTCTACCGGGCCGGCGTTCGCGTTTTCAGCCGCAGCTTCAAATACCATCGCCCACGGGGGCTGCTCTGCGCGGCAGGTAAATGCCCGAACTGCCTCGTGGACGTAGACGGCGCAGCAAATGTCCGTGCCTGCACAGAACAGGTTCGCGACGGCGCGATCGTCACACATCAGAATGCCAGCCCTTCGCTTAAACACGATATGCTTTCCGTCGCCGGGCTTGCAGACTGGCTGATGCCGATTGGTTTTTATTACAAGACGTTCACCCATCCGGCTGCATGGAAAATGGTCGAGCCCTTGATTCGCCGTGCTGCCGGGATCGGCAAGGTCAAGCATCCCGTCTTGAACGATCACGACGATGTCATCAAGGCAACCAGGGGCTACCGATACGAACACGTCTACCTCCACGCAGACAAGGCCATCATCGGCGGCGGCCCGGCCGGAATGATCGAGGCCCTGAAGGCTGCGGAGGAGGGCCTGGATGTCGTCCTCGTCGATGACCAGCCGGAACTCGGAGGAAATCTCCGATTCAGAAGTGATGTGAGAGACCCCGATGGCAATCTGCTTGATACGGATGCGTTGATCGAACAAATCGATGCCGCCCCAAACATTCGGGTCTTGAGTGAGAATTCGTGTTTTGGAATCTACGAAGGAAACCTGCTCGGGCTGCTGCATAAGACCCGCCGTGGAGATGAGCATGTCGAGCAACTGATCAAGCTGCGCGCCGGCCATGTCACGGTGGCGACCGGTTGCTTCGAAATCCCGTTAGTATTCAAGAACAACGATCTGCCTGGCGTCATGCTCAGCACCGCTGTCCAGCGGTTGGTAAATCTGCACGGGATAAAAGTAGCCGAGTCAGCGGTCGTGGTCTCGCCGCTGGCAGACGGGGGTGAGGTTGCTGCGGATTTAAAACGAGCCGGCGTCGAGATCGCGGCAGTCGTTCATCCGTCAGAGGTGGTTGCGGCAAACGGTCGAGGACAGGTGCGGGAAATCCAGACAGAGGAAGAGACTATTTCATGTGATCTGATCGTCGTCTGCGGGCCTATGCTGCCAGAGGCGGGCCTGCTGGCGCAGGGCGGTGGGGAGGTGGTGTGGGATGCAGAGCTTGACAGTTATTTGCCGAGGGATCTGCCTGCTGGACTGAGCGCGGTCGGCGATGTGACAGGCACGGTCTTCGCAATTCAAAGACACACGCACTCATCTGATCTGCTGCCCAAAGAATTGGATTCCCGCCGGCCCAAATCCATCGTCTGCTATTGCGAGGACGTCACCCCTAAAGATCTCTGCAACGGAATTGCTGAAGGCTTCGATCATATTCAGACACTCAAGCGTTATTCCACTGCTACCATGGGGCCGTGCCAGGGAAAGATGTGCCACCTGGCCACCGCGGCCGTCTGCTCAAAGATGAACGAAACAACGCTTGCGGAAACAGGCCGCACGACATCGCGCCCGCCCAGCCCGGCTGTGAGCCTCGGAGCCCTCGCCGGCAGAAAACTGCACCCGCTCAAGCGGACCCCACTCCACCGCAAACACGAAGAGCATAACGTAGTCTGGGTCGAGCTCAGCCATTGGGAACGACCGCGCTATTACCGCATCGGGGACAAGTCTGAAAAACACTGCGTGCAACAGGAATACGTCAACGTGCGTGAGAGAGTCGGTCTCGTCGATGTCAGCACCCTTGGCAAGCTGGAGGTAAAAGGAGCAAATGCGGGAGAGCTTCTCGACAAGGTCTACACCAACAAGCTCTCAACTTTGCGTGTGGGCCGGATGCGTTATTCGATCATCTGCGACGACACGGCCACTATCCTTGACGACGGCACTGTCTCACGTCTGGCCGACGATCACTACTTTATCACGACGACCACGAGCAACGTCGATTTTGTCCAACAGTGGCTGGACTGGTGGAAAGCAGATACCGGTTGGTCTGTGCACGTGACGAACGTCACCGGTGGATTCGGCGCGCTTAACGTTGCCGGACCGCACGCAAGGGAAGTCCTCTCACAGCTCACCGACTGCGACCTGAATAAGAAGGCATTCCCTTACATGGCCTGCAGGGAAGCTGTGGTTGCAGATGTTCCATGCCGGCTGTTGCGTATCGGATTTACGGGGGAAACTGGATGGGAGATTCACTTCCCTGCCGAGTGCGGCGAGCATCTTTGGGAATCCATCATGCGCGCAGGTGAATCATTCGGCATCAGGCCCTTCGGTGTTGAAGCCCAGAGAACACTCCGACTCGAAAAGATGCACGTAATCGTCTCCGCGGACACCGACGCCACCAGCAGTCCTTACGGCGCGGACCTGGAATTCGCGGTCAAACTGGATAAGGACGACTTCATAGGCAAGCCGGCGATGATGCGCCTGAATCAGGCGGAACTTCACGAGAAACTGATCGGGTTCGAAGTGCAAAGTTCGGACGTCCCGGAAGAAGGCTCGATGGTCGTACACGAAGGCCTCCCTGCCGGACGAATCACCAGTTCCCGGCATTCAGCCGTTAAGGACAAGCCGATCGGCCTGGCCTGGATCGCTGCAGAGCTGGCACAGCCGGGCCGGACTATTGAAATTCAGTCGAACGGTCACACGTTGAAAGCAGTCCTGACGACAGAGGTCTTTTATGATCCCGATGGCAGCAGAGTGAGAGCGTAGGTCGCCAAGGGGGCTCCGCCTGCATTCATACGGTTCTACTTCCTCACATCACCATGACTTCAGCAAGAAGACTTTCATCCACTCATCACTCCCAGGCAGAGATCGGCGCCCAGTTCGACACGCTCGATGGCTGGCAGGTTGCTCTTCGTTTTCAAGACGCTGCGTCAGAAGCAGAGGCCATCCGCAGTGGAGTCGGCCTCGTCGACGTCAGTTACATTCAGAAGCTCGATCTGAAAGCCGATTCCTGTGAGTCGCAGATTCCTGACAATCTTGCATCAAAGGCCCTGCCGCTCGCCCGCCGGCATTGGCTGGTCACTTCAGATTGGGATGAAACACAACGACTTCAATTTCCGGATTCGGCCGAATGCTCTACTACCGGTATCTCAATCACGGATGTCAGCTCCGTTCACGCGGCATTCATTCTCGCCGGCCCACAGAGCCGGTCAGTGATTCAAAAGCTCTCCTCGTTGGATGTCTCCGATTCCGCATTGCCGAATCAGCACGCAGTCCAGGCCTCGCTGGCACAGGTTCACTGCATCGTGATTCGGGATGACATCGCCGGGCTGACGTCCTTCCTGCTTCTGCCTGGTCGCGAGTACGGCGAATACGCATGGAATACGGTGATGGACGCGGGTAGGCAATTTGGCATCGCTCCCGCCGGGCTCGATGCCCTTCGGTTGCTGAGAGGCTAGTGAATCGTATTTAGAGGCGGGAGTAACGGCCGGTCTCTGAGGCCGCCCGTCCGGCTGAGGCCAATGCTCCAGCCTATCCACTCATCACACAAATCGAAACATGAGCAAACCAATTGATATGCGCAGCGACACGGTGACTCTCCCTTCGGAAGGCATGCGAAAGGCCATGAACAGCGCTGCCCTGGATGATGACGTCCTCGACCATGATCCGACTACTTTGAGGCTGGAGGAATTCGCCGCCGGTCTCCTCGGCAAAGAGGGAGCGCTCTTTGTTCCGTCCGGGACGATGGCCAACCAGGTCTGCATCAAAGCATGCACCCGACCAGGCCAGCAGATGCTTTGCGCCGAGACCGCCCACGTGGATTCATCGGAAGTCTGCATGACCGCGGCTTTCTCCGGTGTCCAACCTACTCGCGTGCCTTCGCCGGAGGGACACTTCACCGCAGAGGCCGCCCGAGAACTCTTCTTGCCGGACATTCATTACTTTCCGGAGACCGGCATGGTCAGCGTGGAAAACACGATGAACGCGCCTGGCGGCCGTGTGTTTCCGCAGGATGAGATCAAGACAATCTCAGCGCTCTGCAAAGAAAAGAACATCCCGCTGCACATGGATGGGGCACGACTGTTCAATGCCGCGGTGGCGTCAGGGCGTCCCGCATCAGAGATTGTCAGCGATGTCGACTGCGTGAGCTTCTGCCTGTCAAAAGGGCTTGGAGCACCCGTAGGTTCCATGGTCTGTGGCACAAAGGATTTCATCCACGATGCACGACGCATCCGCCAGATGCTCGGTGGCGGAATGCGCCAGACAGGTTTTCTCGCAGCGGCCGGTCTCTATGCGCTGGAGAACAACATCGAAAGACTCGCCGAGGATCATGCCAACGCCCGCCGGCTCGCGGATGGCCTCATCGAGATCCCTGGCATTTCCCTCGCAATCGACATCGTGGAAACCAACATGGTTTACATCGACGCTTCAGAATGCGGTCTCTCAGCGGAAGAGATCGGCAACCGATGTGCCGGAAAGGGCGTCCGACTGCTCTACGAGGGTTTCCAGACCTTGCGGCTGGTAACTCACCTGGATGTCTCGAGTGAAGATGTGGATAAGGTTCTTCAGGTGATGAGGGAGATTACAGGAGATGGTTGATGGTTGATGGCTGATGGTTGATGGTTTCCCAAGATGTTGAGGCCTGAAAGATGTTAAGTCACAACAGTTTTCAGGTGTCAGGTGTCAGTGGTCAGGAGAGAATCGACAGCTTTCCGCACTCCCCAAAAACTACTTGACGAGTACCCAAGATGTTTGGGTTCCAAACATGTTACGTCACAACAGTTTTCAGGTGTCAGGTGTCAGTGCTCAGCTTCCCCACCGACCTCGCAAGCTCGGTCGGGCAGATCATCAAAGATACAGGTTGCAGAGATCGTTGGAGTAACGGCTTTATTTAGCCGGGTCTGCCGTACTGCGAAGAACCCGGCTAAAGCCGTTACTCCAACTCCCGCTGACGTTTCTACAACACCCTCTTCTCCACTTACAGATCGAAGTTCGGCATCGTCAGCCGGGGTTGGAGTAACGGCCTTAGCCGGGTCTGCCGTACTGCGAAGAACCCGGCTAAAGCCGTTACTCCAACTCCCGCTGACGTTTCTACAACACCCTCTTCTCCACTTACAGATCGAAGTTCGGCGTCGTCAGCCGGGGTTGGAGTAACGGCTTTAGCCGGGGCTGCCGTGCTGCGAAGAAACCCGGCTAAATAGAGCCGTTACTCCAACGATCTCTGCAACCTTGCTTGAAAGTTTTGCCCGACCGAATTTGCTAAAGTCGCTGCGAGAGCTGAACACTGGAACTTGAACACTCGCCCTCAGCCATCAACCAGTATTCTCTTTCCCGCTTGTGCACTCTCGTATGCCGCGAACACCACACGGATCGCTCGAAGACTCTCATCGGTCGTCAACAGTGGTTGCGTGCCGGCTACGATGGACTCGATGACCGAATCGATAAACGGTGCGTAAGCGCCACCGACCTTTGCGTTCCGGTAATCGATGACCTGCTCTTCGGAGCCGTACTCCTGCCACACGATCTTGTATTCGCCGTTCGGCATCATCCGCAGCCAGCCGTTCTTGCCCCAGATGTTCATCGAGATGTGTTTTCCCTTGTCGATGTAATAGGCGGATGTCAGCGTGCCAAGCATCCCGCTCTCAAACTGAAGATTGAGCACGGCCGAGTCTTCCACATCGACCGCAGTACCGCCGATGTTTCCGCAAATGGCCCCGACCTGCACGATTGGTGCATCGCAGACGAACTGCATCCAATCAACCGCGTGGATGCCCAGCCAGATGAGGTGTCCGCCTCCTGACTTTTCTTTCTGAAACAGCCAATGGGCCGGCTCTTTCTGCTTTTGGACGCGAGTCTGGTCGGCGACCGTGTGACATTCGATGCCATAGACGGGTCCGATGTGCTCGCGCACGATGCGCCGGGCTTCCTGGATGTGCGGCGTGGCACGATTGGCGAAAGCAAGCATGAGCTGTCGGTCACGTTGATGGGCCAATGCGGCCATGGCTTCAAAATCTTCAACGCACGAGCAGGAGGGCTTTTCTGCTATCACGTGGCAGCCGGCTTCGAGGCACTTGCTGATAGTGGCAGGCGAGCGATGCGCTTCGAGGCTTACCACGGCGAGAGGCGCGTTTGCCTCTGCGAGCGCGGCATCGATGTCCTGATCGAATCCGGCCAGCTTGTTGCCGAGGTTCTCGGCCGCGTTGCTTTGCATCTCGCCCGATGCATCGGCTACGTAAACTTTTTCAACGGATTCGTTGTTCTTCAGACCGGCGAAGTAGTGGCCGAGGTGCGGGCCGGTGGGTTCGATGGCAAGGACTACGTCCATGGGAGTTGCTCCAGTGAATGAAAACTCTGTGGCCAATTCCCGCGTTCATGCAGCGGAAAAAAAGCTGATGTCGAATGTGTGGTCGAGTTCTCCTAATTCAAATCTCTGTGTGCCTCTTCCATTAATCTGGCGAGCTCGGAGGCAATCTCTGGATTCAGTGCGGCAATGTTGTTCTGCTCAC
>Ga0187827_10003374_pt1 | contig 20663 bp, 17 predicted proteins | sample ETNtaG_39_FD_167969 | JGI IMG/M metagenome (GOLD analysis project Ga0187827, IMG submission 167969) | Marine microbial and viral communities from oxygen minimum zone, Eastern Pacific Ocean - ETNP2014_SV_150_PacBio MetaG (Illumina Assembly) | ecosystem: Environmental > Aquatic > Marine > Hypoxic... | reverse complement strand
GTAGATATAAATAATCAACAAATCAAACTGGGGATTGATGCTCCAAAGCACATAACTATAAATAGAGAAGAGGTTGCCAAAAAAGTTAAAGAGGAAAATCAGTTATCGTCTAATTCGATGATAATTGGTGTTGAAAAGAAATGATGGCAATTACTTTTTACTTTATATAGTTTCTTCCCATTAAACGCCTGCCTGAGCGGGTGGCTACAGTATAATTGACTCCTACTGCAATCTTTCTACGCCAAGGAACACTGCCATTTTCAAGAAAGCCCTGCCAAGAAATGTGCGCTTCATCACAATCGCCTTGTAATTGCACACCTCGTCACAACAAAAGCATCCAATACATTTGTCCTCGTCAACGATCACCCTGCCATCAGGAGCGGACATCGCTTTAGCCGGACAATTTTTGATACACTCATAACATCTTGTACAATTCGGCTCATATATTGAAGATACAGATGAACAGCTATTATCAAACAACTTTGCAAGCAGGAAATTTGGAATATAGTTGGATGCAAAATCCTGTGCAGAACTGGAAGGTTTTTTAAAATCGGCTACTGAAACCTTGCTGATTTCTTCACCTGAAACCTCGATCTTATTCATATCTGCTGTACCCAGCTTTCTTTCATGGGCGTACCTGATTATAGGTACTTTCATAGGGTCAAAGCCGATAATTGTACTGGCCACTGCATCTAACGCAACACCATCAAAGCCAGCAAGAATCAACCCTACCTTTCTAGGATCTCCGGCATTAGGACCGTTACCCTCCATCCCTATAACCGCATCCATTACAGTGATCTGTGGTTGTACCATCTCAAAGACATCAACCAATGCCTGAGCCATAGATCTGTTTTTTGGCGCAAGCAGATGTACATTCTTCTTACCATTTGCAGGGATGGAGCCGAACATATTCTTAATCGCACCCGTGTATCTTGTCAGTCCGTGTGTTTTCAGCTTCGGGACATTCACTACAACATCTACCGACTTAACCGTCTTTGCAATTTTAAATTCTTTTAAGATTGCTGCATTGTTATTTGTTATGTCAAGCGCTTCATCCTTGTCAAAGTTTACAATAATGGCTCCAGTATCTTCTGCTATCTTGTCTATTTGTGTAACCCTGAAACCCTTATCTGTTGAACCTGTCCTGAGGCTACCGCAAGAGTCTCCAATGTAGACCTCGCACCCATAATCATTTTGGAATATGTCAACAAGCGCCCTGATGACAGCAGGGTGTGTATTAACCGCCCTTTCCGGCCCCAACGAGGCGGAAAGAAGGTTCAGTTTCAACAACACCTTCATTCCGGGCCTTACAATGGTTTCAATGTTGCCAATCAGGCTCAAACATCTTTTAGTAGCGACACTGACTTCTTCTAATTCATAATCATCACAACGTGAGATTGCAATCGTTGTCATCTTTTATACCTTAAGAAAATTGTTAATAACTATTCTGGAATCCTCCCGAAAGGCCCGCCTGCCATTTGTCGGGCAGGGAGGTATAGCCCTGCTTCCCCGCCTGCCTGCCGGCAGGCAGGGACAAACAACGCCGAGGACTTTTCACAGGAAATCCAGGTTTCCCTGTTTGATTGCCATGTGGGCAAAACCACGGGAATGACAGATCATACAATATATTTCCGCTGAAGCGTAGAACTGTATCAGGCGTGGACAATGGTAGTACGTTCACGTGATTTCTCTTACCATTTCTTCAAGTGGTTTTCGAAAAGTTGGCTCAGGAATGGTCTCAGGGTAGCCCAGTGGTGTTAAAACCAGGGGCTCCATATTGTCAGGTATGTTTAAGACTTCCCTTACTACTTCTGGTTTAAAGGCTGCTATCCAGCAAGTACCAAGCCCTTCGGCAGAAGCAGCAAGTATTAAATGATCCATTGCTATTGCCACATCAACATCAACGTACCCCTTCCCATCATTTCTTTTCCATGCATCATCAGGCAATGCACACGCACATACAATTACAGGAGCCGTAAAAAACCATTCCTGTGAATAGGCATCTTTTAGTTTTAGTTTGGTTTCTTCATCTTTAACTACGATAAGAGAGTATGGTTGTCTGTTTGCGGCAGTTGGTGCAAGCCGTGCGGCATTCAGGATTCGACTAAGTTTGCTGTCTTCCACAGGATCTTTTTTATATGCCCTTATGCTTCTCCTTTTGTTTATTACTTCATAAAATTCCATTAGGTACTCCTTTATATTTTTACCTGAAATGATCGGTAGGGCCAGAATTATAATATTTTTCGTAGTAAAATCTTATCAAATCTGAATTTCTTTGACAAGAAAATTGTATGGTGATAGTATTAGTTACAGAATATTTTAGTGTATATGTGGATAGGCCGGATCTATCGGCCTTATGTAAGTATAGGAATGGTTAAAAATGCGAGTTATAGTTGCGAAAACGGCAGGCTTTTGCATGGGTGTGCGCAAGGCCATGGACAATGTCCTTGATGCTGCAAATAAAAGACAGAGAGATGACGACACTGTCTACACAGAAGGACCGCTAATACATAACCCTCAAGTACTTGAAAAACTGGAGAAAAAGGGGATAAGAGCTCTCAATGAAGATACTGACCTGACCAAAAGTACGGTAGTCATAAGGGCACATGGTATTACACCCAAAAGAAGGCAGGAGCTTGAAGCATCTGGAGCGGAGGTTTGCGATGCAACCTGCCCTCGTGTGAAACGGGTACAATTAATTATAGAGGAACATGCAAAGAAAGGATACTCTACTATCATAGTAGGCGATAAAGGACATGCTGAAGTGATAGGACTACTTGGATATACTGAAGGCAATGGTTATGTAATTCCATCACCGGAGGACGTGTCCGGTTTGCCTGATATGGAGAAGATTTGTGTTGTTGCCCAGACAACACAGGATATGAATACTTATGCATTAACAGTAGAGAAGCTTAAGCATAGATATGGAAACCACAGGGTGTTTGATACGATTTGCAGCTCTACATCAAGCCGACAGGAAGAAGTAATAAATCTGAGCGAAGAGGTTGATGCAATGATTGTTGTTGGCGGTAGAGGCAGTGCTAATACAAACAGGTTGGTTCAAATCTCTGTAGATAGAGGTACGCCTACATTCCTGGTAGAGACAGAAGATGAACTGGATTTAAGAAAACTTGTAAACTACGACGTGATTGGTGTAACAGCCGGCGCTTCAACTCCTAACTGGCTACTCCAGAGAGTTGTCGACAAGGTACAGAATTTTAAAGGTAAAAAGATAAAAAAAATACGAATATTTACTGAAAAGGCAATTTCAAGCTTAATTGGCAGTTTTATGTATATTGGAATTGGCGCCGCAAGTTTCAGCTACTCTAGCGCTGTTCTACTCGGCATTGATCCCAGGATTAAATACTGTGCAATCTCAACACTGTTTCTGTTTTCAATGTATGTTTTAAACCATTTTGCAAACAAAGAGGCCGCTGCCCTGAGCGAACCATCCAGGGTGAAATTATTTGAAAAATATCAAACCTTTTTTATAGTTCTGAGTATTACTGCAGCAATCACCTCTTTCGTTCTGGCATTTACGGTTAGCATAGACGTATTCTTCTGTGTGTTTTTCGCAACTTTATTTGGAATAGCATACAGGGTTTCTATAATTCCAAATAAATTTTCACGTCTTATTCGATATCGAAGTTTGGCACAGATTCCAGGTTCGAAGGCAATATTTATAAGCATAACATGGGCGGTGAGTACAGGTTTAATTCCTTTCCTAGGAGCCGCAACGCCATCATTATCAGCACTTTCTGTAGTATTAGCATTTACTTTCAGCATGGCCTTTATAAGGACAGTATTACTTGATGTAAGGGACGTTCAGGGTGATAGAATTATTGGTAAGGAAACGATACCGATAGCAATAGGAAAAGAAAGCACGAAAGCGATTTTGGTTGCAATCTCAATATTATTGACAATACTATTGATTATCAGCCCCACGATTGGCTGGACTTCGGAATTTTCATATTATCTTATCCCATGTGTTATCTATGCATGCGGATATTTGTATCTCTATCACAAGCGACTTATGCCTGGTGGATTAGCTTGTGAAAGTATTACAGATTTTAATTTTATCCTTGCCAGTATAATGGTAGTGATCTGGCTGCTTTTTGTAATCTGATATCTTAGGTTTCAGAATTATCTAAATATGAAAACAGGAAAACTTTACACTAGTGATTTCAGGAAGAACATTAGAAGGAAATTAGTTGCAGGCCTTCTTGTTGTTTTTCCAATCTTTATCACATTTATTATAATAAAATTTTTGTTCGGTTTAATAGGGGGAATCCTCTCCCCTGTAGTAGAAAAGGCCTTCATTCTTCTAGGATCTTCTCCAAAAGGCACAGTTGATGATTTTGTTGTCACATCAATTGCGTTTATACTCACCTTCTCAGCACTTTATTTTATCGGGGTTATAGCTACCAATTTCTTTGGAAAACTAATCTTAAATTTCTTTGAAGCAATTCTGAACAAAACTCCCATTATTAAGAATATATATACATCTTCGAAAAAATTGATTGAGATTATCAGCCTCCCGAGTAGACAATCTTTTAAACGTGTGGTTATAGTTGAATACCCGAGAGTTGGCATGAAGGCATTTGCATTTGTCACCGGAAACATAAAGACAAAAGACGGAGCGGAACTAACGAGTATATTTGTTCCAACGACTCCAAATCCTACTTCCGGTTTCCTAATTTACCTTCCGGAGGACGATATCATAGAAACCAGCATGGATATAGAGGAAGGAATGAAGTTGATTATTTCAGGTGGGATATTGGTGCCGGAACACTTGGAGCTCAACAATGGCAAGTTGACAAGTGAGGCACAGGAAGAATAAAAATGCCGGAATTGCCTGATACCCCCGCTACAAAATAACCATTTCCATTTAACTCTCTTTATCAACCTGTTCAATTAGTCCCGGCGTACAAGGCACAAATACAAAAGGAGTGAAAAGCTTGATTAACAGCCACAAATTAATTCAGATCAAACAGAAATTTCCATCTTATTCGGTAGAAGATGTAACCGAAGAAATCAAATCAGAAATAGCTAACCTGAAACTTCAGAAACTGATTAAACCCGGTGACAGTATCGCAATTACTGCCGGTAGTCGTGGTATTACAGATATAAATGTGATTACCAGGACAGTTATTGATGAATTAATTAAGTTGCAGGGAAAGCCATTCATAATACCGGCCATGGGTAGTCATGGAGGCGCCACAGTCAGTGGCCAGCTTAAAGTATTAGAAGGGTATGGCATTACAGAAAAGAAGATGGGAGTTCCAATAAAAGCTACCATGGATGTTGTTAAAATTGGAGAAATCAACAATGGTGTTCCTGTTTACATTGATAAAAATATTATTAATGCAGATCACGTTGTAGCGATTAATAGAATAAAGGCACATACACGTTTTGCAGGTGAGATAGAAAGCGGGCTGGTAAAAATGTTGCTGGTTGGACTTGGCAAGGATGTTGGCGCCAGGGCATACCACAGGGCTATAATGAAGAATAGTTTTGACATGATAGCTGAATCCGCCCTTCCATTAGTTTTGTCAAAGCTATCTGTTTTATTTGGATTAGCAATAATTGAAAATGCTTATGGCAAGGTTGCAGATATCAGTGCGATGACGGGAGAAGATATCATTAAAGAAGAACCCGGACTTAAAAAGAAATCTTTTGAATTGATGGCAAAGTTACCCTCCAACAATATAGATTTGCTGATTGTTGACAACATGGGCAAGGATATAAGCGGCACCGGTATGGATACAAATATTATTGGACGCAAAGATGAAAATTCGAGTAAAACCCCAAATGAAGGTGCGGGAATATCAAGGATATTTGTGCGTGATCTGACTCCAAATTCACATGGTAATGCTTGTGGTATTGGACTGGCAGATTTCACTACACGAAAATTAGTGGACAAGATCAACTTTCAGGAAACGTATATAAATTGCGTAACGGCCCTCCGGCCCGAAGGGGCAAAGATTCCTATGACTTTTGAATGCGACAAAGACGCCATAGAAGCGGCAGTATCAACATGCGGTATTGAAAACCATGATGACATGAAAATTGTCTGGATAAAGAGCACCCTCGATTTAGAAAAGGTTATTGTGTCCGAGAGATATCTTGATGATTTAAATGGACGTGATAATTTTGAGCAAATATCCTCTGCCAGAGAAATTTCTTTTGATTCTTCCGGCAATCTTCCACTTTTCGATATGTGGGGTTAAATTATACCAGATGCATTTCTTTGCGTACGACTGTAATACCGCTATCGGTTACGGTAAAGTGTTTAGAGTCTTTTTCCCTGCTGTAACCGATGCTCATGTAGTCCGGAATATTTACTGATTTGTCTATTATAGCCTTTCGGATCTTTACATTCTCACCAATCCTGACACTCTCCATTATAATTGAATCGTAAATTTCGGAATTAGTGTCTACTCTGACATCAGGTGATAAAATGCATCCTTCTACCTTTGCACCACTGATAATACATCCTCCGGAAACAATAGAATTCAAGATCATATCTGTTCGTTCTTCAGGAAGGGTTTTCTTAAAAGTTGTTTTAGCAGGCGGATTTTGTTCCTGATGAGTACGGATTGGCCAATCTTTATCGTAAAGATTAAATTCCGGTGACTCTTGTACGAGATCCATATTCGCCTCCCAGTAAGCATCCAGAGTACCTATATCACGCCAGTAGTTTAGGTTATTATTGGTCCCATCTGCAAATGGGTATGCGTATACTCTTTTTGAATGTATCATTTCAGGTATTATGTTCTTTCCAAAATCATGATTTGTGTCCTGCTTGGCATCATCGATTATTGCTTTAACCAAAGTTGTGGTATTAAATAAATATATTCCCATAGAAACCAGAGTAACTTCCGGGTTATTTGGTGAAGGAATCGGTTCAGACGGTTTTTCATGAAATCCAACAATTCTGTTTTCTTCATCTGTTTTTATTACGCCATATCTTTTCCCTTCATTCACGGGAACTTCCATGCATGCTATTGTAAGATCTGCTTTATTTTCCAGATGAAAGCGAGCCATGTTTCTGTAATCCATTTTATAAATGTGATCCCCGGAAAGTATCAAAACCATTTCAGGCTGCTCTTTTTCAAGTGTGTATATATTCTGGTAAACAGCATCCGCAGTTCCCTGATACCATTGATCGCTGATCCTTTGCTGGGGTGGTATCTGTTCTATGTACTCATTTAATTCGTTATTAAAAATATTCCACCCAAGTCTCAAATGTTTATCGAGAGAAAATGATTTGTATTGTGTTAAAACTACTATCTTGCGTAATCCGGAATTCAGGCAATTACTTAATGTAAAGTCTATTATTCTGTAGATCCCTCCAAAAGGCACAGCAGGTTTTGCCCTGTCTTTTGTCAGTGGATACAATCTTTCTCCCTGGCCTCCTGCAAGGATTATGGTAAGTATTTTATCATGTGCTTGTGTGTTATTTAAAGGCATGTTTTTGCTCTAATATTATCAGGTATTGATTATCTGGTTTAAGTACTTGAGACACTGTATAATCATGATTTATTTACGTTAAATCAGGAATTCTTATTTTTTTTTGCCAGCACTTCCTTTATTTTCTCTTTTAATTCTGACAAATCTGAGGTTTTAACTATATATGCATCCGCTGCCCATGACATAAAGCTGTCTTTATAATTGCTATAAGCAGTGTTGATGATAACCGGAATCTCCTTGTTTTTACCTAAGATCCTGCCCATTGCCTCAATACCATCCATCTTTGGCATGTTTATGTCCATTATGACAATGTCCGGTAGTTTTTCCTGTACCTCTTCCAGGGCTTCTTTACCATTAGAAGCAGTCACAACTTCATAACCTTCATGCCTTAGTTCCTGTTCGTAAAGCAACCTTTGGTTTTTGTCGTCTTCTACAAGGAGGATAGTAGTCATCGTCACAAACTCCTTTCTGTTATTTTATTGGTAATGTCAGTGACATTTTTGTGCCTTTTCCATGCTTGCTTTTGACATCTATATTACCGCCATGATCTTCAATAATCTTCAGGCTTACAGGCAGGCCCACACCTGTACCGCTCGGTTTTGTTGTGAAAAATGGATCAAAGATGTTTTGCAATACTCTCTGTGGTATACTTTTGCCGGTATCAATAATATCTATTTCTATTGATTTATATACAGATTTAATTATTACATCGAGATCACCGCCATCGGGCATTGACTCTACCGCATTCATTATTATATTAAGAAATACTTGTTTTATTTGTGCAGGATCAACAGATATTTTAGGTATGTTAGCTTCAAATCTTTTATGTAATTTTATGTGTTTCTCCTGGAAATAACTTTCCATCAATATGCATGTGTCTTCCATGATCTTGCATATTTGCGTGTCAACCTTTTCCAGTGTAGATGACTTGCCAAAGTCTGTGATGTTATTAAGTATTTTCTCTAAACGCTTTACTTCTTCTACAATTATGTCAATATTAGTTTTAATTTTAGAGTCTGTAAATGTAAAACGAGAAAGCGTTTTGGCAAAGCCGCCGATGGTTACCAGTGGGTTTCTTATCTCATGTGCAACATATGATGACATCGAACCTATTGCAGCCAGCTTTTCTGAACGAATAAGCCTCTCTTGTGTTTCTGTAAGTTGATCTATTTTATCCTCAAGCCTTTTGTAAGTTTCAGCATTTTCTATAGCCAGTGCAGCCTGGTTGACAAACATTGCCAGAGTATTGATACTGTCCTCCGATATTGGTTCCCCTGTATAGACATTATCTGCTACTATAACACCAATAGTTTCGTTCTTTGCTATCAAAGGAACACAGACAAATTCATCAACTCCCAAAGCCTTCCTGAATTCGCCTGTTACACGTTTGTCTTTAGCAGCGTCTTTTACGATTATGGGCTTTCTTTCTTTTGCACATATTGTGACAACTTCACTTGTATCTGATAACGGGTGCACCATAAGTTTCGTCATAGTATTTAATGGTGTATCAATATTATGGCTATAATCTAATCTGTTAATTATGTCCTTGAGGGAATTATGCTTACTTGACATTTCCGTCCGGATTTGTGTTGCCTCTTCTAAAGATGATGGTCCTACCGCCAATTTCCCATTTATGACACCAAGTTCCTTATTAATCAGAAAAAGCATTGCCCTGTTAAACCCAAACGAGTAATCAGCAGTTATGCACGTTAAAATCAAATGAAGTAGTTTGTCAAGATGAAGAGTTCCCTGGGTTATTTCTCCAAACTGCTGTAATAGTAAGAGTCTGTGCACCAGCTTTTCACTTTTAGTTACATCAACCGTAAGCAGTAGGACATTTTCTAGAATACCTTCTTTATTGGTCATAGGCATGGCAATGTGTTGAATGTACATTCTCTTTTTAGTTTTTGTAGTTGTTACCCATGATTCCAGTGAGTGGCCTTCCTCTCCTTTGAAAACCCTAACAGCCGGGCATTTGTCAGTCCCAGTAACATCACAGTGATAAATATTAGAACAGTGGGTACCAATAGGTGATTCTTTCAAGTCCAACCACTCTTTCAAAGTGTTATTCGCCCAGACAACTTTTGAATCCTTATCAAGCAGGCATAAGCCTGCCCCGATAACTTCCATTATGTTACCAAATATCTTTCTTTCCTCTTGTATTTGTTCTTCTAATGTCTTTGATTCATCCTCTTTAATACTTTTTTTGGATAACGTTGCAGTCCCGGACTTTTTCTTCTTCAGGTTGGATTCGACACCTTGACATATATTTTCTACTGTATTTAATAAATTCTCATCAAGTACCATACCCTTGGATTTATTTAATACCTTTCTGATTTTGGCAATTGCTTCCTTCGGATAATAAGTTGATTGTCTTTTACTCATTTTTTTCTCAGGATTTCTGCAGCTTCTTCTGGCGGCATTGGATTAATATAAAATCCCGTGCCCCATTCAAAACCTGCTATGTTTGTAAGCCTTGGTATTATCTCTATATGCCAATGAAAATATTCAGACTTATGTATGTTAAAGGGGGTGCTATGTATTATAAAGTTATATGGCGGAAAATCCAGCACAGATTCTAATTTGACAAGTGTATTCTTCAAAATTTCTGCCAGTTCTTCTATTTCACCCTCTTCCTGATTCTCATAGTGGGAACCATGTGCTGCAGGAAGAATCCATATTTCAAAAGGAAACCTGGAGGCAAATGGCGTAAATGCAATAAATCTTTCTGTTGAAATAACTACTCTTTTCTCCGCAGCTATTTCTTGTTGTATCATGTCACAAAAGATACATTTTCTGCTATTTTTAAAAAATGCTTCTGCCCGCTCCATCTCATTTTCAACCAGTTGCGGTACAATTGGTGTTGCAATCAATTGTGAGTGAGTGTGTTCAAGAGATGCACCTGCAGCAACTCCAACATTCTTAAATAACAATCCGTAGACAAATCTTTTATCCTTCTTTATTTCAAGCAAGCGGTCTCTATAACTCCGTAAAACTTCTTCAATATTTCCATTACCAAGTTCAGTCAAGGACACTACATGCCTGGGACTCTCAATTATGACTTCATGTACTCCAATGCCATTCATCATTTCATATATACCTTCTCCATGTACGTTTTGTTCTCCTTCCGTCCTTAATGCCGGGAACTTATTTGGCACAACCCTGACCCTCCAGCCTCTGGAATCTGCCTTTGATCCGTTTTCTCTATACGCCATGATTTCCGGTGGTGTCTTATCTTCATTACCTTCGCAGAAAGGGCAGAAGTTGTTTTCTGCAGGTTGATGATTGGTCAGAAAATCCGTTGGCCTTGCTGCTCTTTCTGAGGCAATAATTACCCAACGTCCTGAAACTGGTTCCCTTCTCAGCTCAGGCATCTTTGCCTCTTCAGGATGATCGGGTAGTATTTGAGATGTTTTTTCAGACATAAGAATAAACTTGCCGTATTTTCTTTATTTGTTGGAATTATGACTTTTGTCTTCAGGCGGATGTATTATCTTCTGCCAATAATCCTTAAATTGGAAGCCGGGGCTATGCTCATCTTCATGGCAGATTATACAACTATCCGCATCGACCATACCATAATTTTTTGATTGTGTCTCTTTGTGAGCGCTTCCGGGCCCATGGCAGCTTTCACAACCGACCCCCTTCAATCCCGGTGTTGATTCTATGGTGACGAAACCTGTAAAATAGTTTAAGCCGGTAGTGTGGCACTCTATGCATTCAGGATCATATTCATGTTCAACTTTCAACAAAGTCTCGTATGCTGAGGCGTGACTTGTGTTTTCCCAGTGTTTGAAAATTTTGTTGTGACAAGCAGCACAATCATCATTCCCTATATATGTAAGGTTTAATGGAGGATCAGTCTTAAACACCCTTTTTAACAATTCTTCATCCCTGAGTCTTTGCTGATAAATCTTTAACAGCATCTTTATTTCAGGTGAATCCTCAAATCTTTCATCTAATGATATTATTTCAACAGCGGGCAAATTACTATTAGAAGGCCTGTCTTCATTTGTCCGACTAAGTTTTGGTGGCATGGTAACTGTTCCCAGATATTTACCCTTTTCCCCTACCGGAACTACATATGTATCTTTCACTTTTTCAAGATAGAGACTTGGCCTGTCAACCCTGTGGCCTGAGATTATTAAGTCGAATACCGGATAGGCTTCTGCAATCTTTACAGAATCCTCTATTTCTGCGTGGGAAAGTAATATTAAGAGGTCTGTCTTATCACTCAGTTTGTCTAGTAAAGGTTTAAGCGACTCAATGGGATCAACAACCTCTATTTCCTGATAGGCATCATCAATAAGCTCTGGCGACACAATGCCTAAAATACCAACCCTTACCGTTGCCTCTTTTATCTTTATCTCTTTTACAATATAAGGTTTTATTTTGAGAATCTGTGGATTAAGATTAACGATATTACTTGAAACAAATTCAATACTACTTATCTGGGACAGATATCCTAACAAATCAATACCCATGCTGATGTCCTTTTCGCCAATATTATGTGCAGCGTAACCCATCTGGCCTAATGCCTTAAGTGTTGTTTCCATTTTGATTTCGTCTTGCCTGCCGACCTTGCCGGGGAGATCTCCAAGACTTAAGAGAATCCAGTTTCCACCTCTTTCTCGCAGAAGACTGATTAATGAATGTCGCTTTGGAAGTCCGCCAAGCTCTTTTTCAGAACAACCACAGGGCTCTAAATAGCCATTTTCCTCACCGGTAAAGATGATGTTTATAGCAGTTTCAGATGTTTCATTCAGGCTTTTACCGGTTTCATTTCCATATAGCCTGTCATTATTTTGATTTGATAAAACCATCAACATGAAAACTATGATTAAGGTTTTAAAGACTGAATATTGACTGATAATCCTGATCATTATAAGCTTCCCTGCATGCCGTTATGAAAGATTTGCAGTACCGGTATTTACCCTTCCTCTATTTCTCCCATTATGGGTATTATTACAACAGGTTGAATTTTACTGTTTGTGTAAAGCTCTAATAGCCCGCCAATCTTTCCGGAAGCAGCTTCTGCATGTAATTTCACTTCAATTAAGTAGTTGCGATTATCTTTTTCACCTTCTTCAACAATTTCTGAACTGACATAATCCGGAGAGGTCTTAATACTTAGTATTTTTATGTTATTTTTGTTAATCTTAACGAAGAGTTTGTGAGTTAACTCTTTTCCTCTGGCGACAAAGCCGTAATAGATTTTCTTAGGGTAAGTGGTAACATCCCCTACTATCTCTCCAAAAAATGGTACAGTAACCTTTTTTTGCTTTCGGCTGTTTGTTTCCAGGTATATCCCACCACTGAATCTTCCAATTTCAGGATTATTCTCCAATGCTACCTTGATAACATATTCACCATTTTTCTCTTCAGTAATTGAAGCATTTATAAATGGTTTGGACGGTGTAATTTTTTTTATCTTAAAATCAGGCTTGGTTTGTGATTTAATTGTAACTGTTTTGCTTGTCTTTTCTCCAAGTGAAACTGAACCAAAATCAATATTCCTTGGTTTGATACTTACATCTTCAATAATTTTGCCGGAAATCGTTAATTTGTAGCTGGGACGCTCAAGATCATTGCTTATAACGGATATACTTTTAGTTACATTTCCTGTACGAGAACCAGGATTGAATGTGGTCCTGATTTCTCCCGTGTTGCCGGGAGGAATAGTTTTATTGGTTAATATTGCGGCAGTACATCCACATGATGTTTTTACCTTTCTAATATTTAGGATATCCTTGCCGCGATTTTCAAACTCATAAATATGCTCAACCTTTTGACCTTTGAAGATCTGGCCAAAATCAAAGTCCGGCTTCTCGAAAAAGATTGTCGGGCCTTGTGCAGAGTCACTAATGTCAGAAACTTTATCGTTATCATGAATAGCTTCTGCACCTTGCAATTCAACGTACATAATGAATTGACAGACGGCAAGTACGAAGAGTAAGATTGTTGTGAAGTACGGTTTATTCATTCTAAAAATTATAACAAATGACACAAATCAAAACAACTCAGTTTAAATGTAGAAGGCCTTCAGCTTTTAAGACAATCTTTATTGTAATTGCTATTATGGCAATTACTTACTCTAAGGTGTATGTTGTTTGCGCACAGGGGTTAAATGCACCATGGAGTGTATTCCGACATGATTCCCTGCATACAGGACAAAGCACACTACAAGGGCCGGACAGTAATAATCTTAAATGGAGTTTTCACACTGGGAATATTGTGGATTCTTCTGCAGTGCTTGACCATGACGGGACAATATACATAGGTTCTCAAGACAAGAGTCTTTATGCAATTAAACCTGATGGCACACTTAAGTGGTCTTACGATATTGGAAGCAAGATATTCTCAACTCCGGCAATTTCAAAAAATGTCATCTACGTATGCGCCTGGAACGGAAGAATATTTGCCTTAGACTTAGATGGTAAACTTAAGTGGAAAATACAAATAAAAGGCAGGATTTCTTCATCACCTGTAATTTCAGCTAATGGCAACCTTTTCTTAGGCTCAGATAATTACTACCTGTATAAGATAAGCCCTGCAGGAAAAATCCTATGGGCCTTTGCTACCCGCAAGTATGTAGATTCTTCCCCTGCGATAGACAATGAGGGTACAGTATATTTCGGGTCAAATGACAGCCACATATATGCACTTGATCCTGATGGCAAGTTAAAGTGGCATTCTAAAACTAAAGGACAGATTACATCATCGCCGGCAGTTGGATCTGACGGTACGATTTACCAAGGAAGTAGTGACGGCAGGTTATATGCTCTAAACCCTGATGGTAAACAAAAGTGGTATTTCCAGACAAAAAAATGGATTGATTCCTCACCGGCCGTCAGTAAGGATGGCAATGTTTACATAGGTTCCAATGACGGTAGTCTTTATGCACTTAATCATGATGGGATTTTGAAATGGACTTTCAAGACTAATGGCGTTATAACATCATCTCCGGCAATTGATTCTGACGGAAATATTTATTTCGGATCCTGGGATAAAAAGCTTTATGCATTAAGTCCTGATGGAACATATTTATGGAGTTTTAAGACCGGTGGTGTAATAAGATCTTCGCCAACGATAGGACCAGACAGGACTATATATTTTGGCTCAAGTGATGGTAATGTTTATGCTATTGGAGCGAAATAAGGAAAGAAATTCTATTTTCAGGAAGCCGTTATGTTCACAAAGACATTCTTAAAAATATTTAATGTTTTATTGGCTACTCTTGTTTTAGTTGCAGGTCTTGGAGTACACTTTTCTATTGCAAACTCGGCCGACTCTCCGTGGCAGATGTTTCGGCATGATTTGAGACACACCGGGATCAGCCCTTTTAAGGGAGCACAGACAAACAAACTTAAATGGAAATTTGAAGTTGAGAAAAGGATTACGTCATCACCTGCAATTGGTCTGGATGGCACAATATATTTTGGCTCGGTAGATGGGAAGCTTTATGCGGTCAGCTCTGAGGGTAAGCTCGTATGGACTTTTCAGACAGGAGGTGAAGTAACCTCATCTCCCGCCATAGGACCTGATGGTAAAATATACTTTGGCTCAAGAGACAAAAAACTTTATGCAATAAGTTCAGATGGCAGTCTCAAATGGGCTTATGAAACAGAAGGCGAGATTTATTCATCACCTACTATAGGGAAAGACAACACTGTTTATTTCGGCTCGGCAGATGGTAATCTGTATGCAACCGATATAAATGGAAACCTGAAGTGGAATTATACGAACAAGATTTACAGCTCTATAAGTTCTTCACCATCAATCGGAGATGACGGAAGCATTTACTTTCTCATAAGCAAAGGTATTATTTGTGCGCTAAATCGCGATGGAACATTAAGGTGGAATCTGAGAATTGGCAGCAATATCTATCAATCTTTTTCTTCTCCGGCTGTAGATAAGGATGGAGTTGTTTATGTCGGATCTGAAAACGGTCTTGTGTATGCAATCAATCCGGATGGCGAGATAAGATGGAGAGTCAATTCAGGAAAGACCGTGCAGTCATCACCGGCAATAGACAGTGATGGGACAGTGTATTTTGGCTCTTACAACAAGGAGGTATATGCAATAAATGCCGACTGTACACTTAAATGGAATTTCAAGACCCACGGATGGATTGAGTCATCACCGGCCGTGGATTCTGAAGGGACTGTTTACATCGGCTCAAGCGATGGCAGTCTTTATGCCATAGATTCAAAAGGAGAACTTAAGTGGAGATATCAAACTGAGGGCTGGATAGAATCATCGCCATTAATAGGCTCGGATGGGACAATATATTTTGGCTCAAATGATAATCATTTGTATGCAATCGGTAATTAATATTCTTATGAAACCAGTAAGACAGGTGCATTTATGATAATTGTAATGAAACCAACTGCTGATAAGGGTGAGCTTGACCATGTTGTGGAAAAGGTTGAGGAGGTTGGTTGCAAAACTATACTGCTGGAAGGTACCAATAGGAAAGTAATTGCCGTAATTGGTGATAAACGCGATATTCCACCTGAATACTGGGATTCCATACCTGGTGTGGAAAAGGCCGTCCCAATCTTAACTCCATATAAAATAGCAAGTCGTGAAGCAAAGAAGGCCGATACAGAGATTAAAATAAATGATCAGGTCCTGGGAGGCAAAAAGATAGGTGTAATCGCCGGGCCTTGTGCGGTAGAAGATCAGGATCAAATTAATTATATTGCTGAGAGAGTGAAGAAAGCTGGCGCTATTGCGCTCAGGGGAGGAGCTTTTAAACCGAGAACCAGCCCCTATTCATTCCAGGGACTGGGAGAGAAGGGGCTTGAATACCTGGCTAAGGCCAGGGAAGCGACAGGGCTGGCCATAGTCACAGAAATACTCAGCCCGGAACATATAGAACTGGTAAGCAGCTATGTTGATGTATTACAGGTAGGAACGAGAAACATGGCCAACTTCCTGTTGCTGCAGGCAGTTGGTGAGTGTAAAAAGCCGGTAATCTTAAAACGGGGAATGTCGGCCACTTTAGATGAGTTCTTACTTGCAGGTGAATATATACTTTCACATGGCAACCCTAACGTTATCTTGTGTGAAAGGGGAATAAGGACATTCGAGACACATACGAGATTTACCCTGTCATTGAGTATTGTTCCTGAGTTGAAACGGCTGACACACCTTCCCATTATTGTAGACCCCAGCCATGGTACAGGTGTGCGTGACCTTGTGTGCCCTATGTCAAAGGGTGCAGTTGCAGTTGGCGCTGACGGATTGATATTGGAAGTCCATCAAGACCCTGAAAAGTCTTATGTTGACGGCCCACAGTCAATAACACCTGACGCTTTTGAAAACCTGATGAAGGAAACTGGTGCAGTTGCAAGAGCTGTAGGAAGAGACATATAAACCTGAATGAGAATAAATTTGAGGAGAAGCGACAAAGAAGTTACGGACCGGGAAGAGGTTGAGGAATTACTGTCAAATGCTTTGGTAGGAAGATTGGGAACATGCTTCGATAATATACCGTATATAACGCCTGTTAACTTTGTATACGATAAAGATAAAATTTATTTTCATAGCGCACATGAAGGCCGGAAGATTGATAATATAAAATACAATCAACAAGTGTGCTTTGAGATAGACGAAATTATATCAATTATCCCCGGCAGGCGCATGCCATGCGGTTCCACAACTGAGTATAAAAGTGTAATTATATTTGGTGATATAAGGATCGTCATTGATAGTGATGAAAAAACCTCTGCCTTGAACAAGCTTATTGAAAAATATGCACCTGAGGCACCGAGGCTCCCCCAGTCTTCAGACGCAGCAAAAAGAACAAATGTACTCGCAATTGATGTAAAAGAGATGACGGCAAAACAAAGTCCCGTTGGGAGAAAAACTGTAATAACTCCATCAGAAAAATAATTTTAAAACATTAGGTGGGAATTTAATGGTAAAAAGAAATGAAAATATAGCAAAGTTGCAGGCAGGATATCTGTTTCCTGAAATAGGAAGACGTAAAAAAGCACTTTTAGAAAAAGAGCCGGATGCCAAACTAATAAGTCTTGGAATCGGAAACACGACAGAGCCTCTGAGTACGCATATTGTTGAAGGGCTTAATAAAGAGGTAACTAAGCTTGGCACACCCGAAGGATACACCGGATATGATGATGATGCACAAGCTCAAGCGTTCTTAGACAAATTAAAATCCAGAATCTCAAAGAATTGGTACAACGATATTATAAGTCCTGATGAGATAATTGTTTCAGATGGATCAAAACCTGATTGCGGAAGGCTGTTTTTCCTATTTGGCAGTGATGTGTCAATTGCGGTTCAGGATCCTGCGTACCCGGTATATGTAGATGGATCAGTAATGATCGGAGCAACCGGTAAATATAATTCTGATACAGAAGAATTTAATGATATAGAGTATATGAGGTGTACCTCTGAGAATGATTTCTTTCCTGATTTATCAAAAGCAAAAAGAACAGATTTGATTTATATATGCTCACCTAACAATCCTACAGGTGCTGTTGCAACAAAAGAGCAGCTTAAGGAGCTGGTCAATTTTGCAAAGAAGAACAGTTCAATAATCATCTTTGATGCTGCATATTCTGAATTTATTAAAGAAAAAGGCTTGCCAAGATCAATCTTCGAAATTGAAGGTGCCAGGGAGTGTGCTATTGAGGTCAGTTCCTTGTCAAAGCCTGCCGGGTTTACCGGTGTCAGGCTTGGCTGGACAATTGTACCAAAAGAGCTTAAATTTGATGATGGAGAGAGCGTAGGCAAAGACTGGCAGAGAGTAATGGGCACACTGTTTAATGGTTCATCAAATATTGCTCAGTGGGGAGCGATCGCAGCCCTGTCAGAAACAGGACTATCTGAAATAAAGGAAAAAGTAAATTATTATATGGAGAACGCTAAAATCATCAAAGATGGATTAGAGGGGTTGGGCATAAAAACATTTGGAGGAGTTAATTCTCCTTACATCTGGGCAGCATTTCCCGGCAAGAAATCATGGGATGTTTTCGAAGAGATCCTGACTAAAGCACATGTTGTCACGACACCCGGTGCAGGGTTTGGTAAGGCCGGTGAAGGATTTGTCAGGTTTTCAGCATTTGGAAAAACCAGTGACATCAAAGAGGCCGTTAAAAGACTACAGGAAAACTTATGACGTGTAAATAGAAATGAAAAAACGATTATTCAGCGGTATTCAACCGAGCGGTGAAGTTCATATAGGAAACTATCTGGGTGCAATCAAGAATTGGACCAGCCTTCTTGATAAATACGATTGTATCTTCTCAATTGTAGACTACCATGCCATAACGGTGGAATATGACCCTGCTGAAATGCAGAAAATGATTATCAATGCCGCCGCTACAAATATTGCCGCAGGCCTTGACCCCGATCGCTGCATTATATTCGTACAGTCTCAAGTACCCGAACATACGGAGTTGACATGGATACTTAATACTCTTACACCTATGGGACACCTTGAGAGGATGACTCAATTCAAAGACAAGGCAGGACAGAACGAAAAGAACGTCAATGTAGGGTTGTTTGACTATCCTGTTCTTCAGACTGCCGATATTCTACTGTATAAAGGCAGTGCAGTACCTGTTGGTGATGACCAGGTTCAACACATTGAACTGTCACGAGAAATAGCCAGAAAGTTTAACTCAAGATATGGAAAACTATTCCCTGAGCCGCAGCATATTCTATCAAACGCACCCAGGATCATGGGATTAGACGGTAAAAATAAAATGAGTAAAAGCATGAATAACTATATATCTCTTATCGAAGATCCGGAAGCTATCTGGAAAAAGCTGTCAAGGGCCGTGACTGATGAAAACAGGAAAAGAAGAGACGATCCGGGAAACCCGGATATTTGTAATGTCTTTACATTGCACAAATATTTCTCCAAACAATCAGAGATAGATAGGATTAACAAGGAGTGCAGAACCGCAGAGATAGGCTGTGTCGATTGCAAAAAAATACTATCAGACAACATGATCAAAGAACTTGCACCGATCAGAGAAAAAGGCCTTGAATTGATTAATAACCCTGCCAGTGTAATAGACACCCTTAATAACGGTGCTGAGAAATGCAGAAAGATAGCTGAAGAAACGATGAAAGAAGTAAGGTCACGGATGGGTTTGAGATAGGCTGTAGTTTTAGTTTTTAATACATTGATACCGTGTATTTGATGGAAAGTCTGTGTTTGTAAGAAAGTTGAATGACAGAAAACAATGGTAGATTTCTATCTACATCAATAATACTATTAACGCTTGCCCTCCTCTACACTGCACCAGTGTCCGCACAAACACTTCATCCAGAGTTCTTTTTTGAGAAGAATCGAGTTGTTGCTTCTTATGCTTTATTAGAGGAAGAGGTAGAGATAGATGACTCTGATGACCTTGATGCCGTGAAGGACGAAGTTGCTGACTGGGTCTACCGGGTGGGAGATGAGTGGAGTAAAAAGGTATTAGGCAGGAGTGACCTCAGGAACAAAAAGCTTAAGTTTGTTGAGGTGCTTAGGCGGACGGCCAAAGCGACGGCTAAGGTCGCCAAAGGCACAGGTTTCTATTTGGGGCAGTTTAACGGGTTTCACTTGATAGCGACCAATTATCATGTCCACATACGGTTAGTTACCAAGCCAGAGGATTACAAGGAAATAGAGTTTCCGTTTCTTGATCTAAGTTTCAATTTTGGGCGAACATTTGGTGCATGGCTGGAGATCGATCTTGCACTCTTTGCTATTAATGTGGAAAGCAAATGGGACCGGAAAATACTGCAATCTGTCGCAAGGAATTTTAGTTTTGACTACCCAATCACCAGGAATCAAAAGCTCTTGACGGTTGGATTTGGCCGGGCCAAAAATCACTACAGTGATATGGTAGGCACCTGGGATTCGGATTGTAAGGTCTTTTCAGGAGATAATGAATTTAAGACTAAGTATGGACCGGATGAGAAGGGTAAAACCGTAGGCACCTGGGCCTTTGCAGTCGGATGTGATGCCTCTGACGGCGACTCCGGATCTCCGGTCGTTACTCGAGATACCGGGGATATCATTGGTCTTCTTTGGGGAGTAGCCCCCAAAACCCCTATAGCGCAAAGTTCTCAATCCTTAGACAACATGGTCAAAGAGAATAGTCCGGCAATATGGAAGAACCTCAACTACGCCGTGCCTGCAGCGAAAATCAAAGAGTTTCTGC
>Ga0187827_10003372_pt1 | contig 20667 bp, 20 predicted proteins | sample ETNtaG_39_FD_167969 | JGI IMG/M metagenome (GOLD analysis project Ga0187827, IMG submission 167969) | Marine microbial and viral communities from oxygen minimum zone, Eastern Pacific Ocean - ETNP2014_SV_150_PacBio MetaG (Illumina Assembly) | ecosystem: Environmental > Aquatic > Marine > Hypoxic... | reverse complement strand
AAAACAATTTTACATGTTTCGTGCCCTGGATGTGGTGTTGACGTATCATTGGTAATCATCGATTCAAGGTTACCTACATTCACTGCTAATGTATCTTGAGTTAAATAATCTTTTATCCCATTTAGCAATATATAAGTACCACAATTTGGTATAATTCCAAAAGTGCCAGCCCCATCACAAAGGTTGTCAGGCATATCACAAAGATTATCCTCTATAAATTGGTTATCATTATCATAACTATTAGCGTTAGTACAATAATACCGTCTCCCAAACATCATATCTCCAACAAAATTAATACTTTCTGCATAAATTATTGTTAATACAAATAAAAGTAATATAAATAATAGTCTATACATATATGCCTCATCTATAACATACTTGAAAGATTTTTAAATAGCAATAAATTTCGCAAATGTGCGGGCGTCTTCTAATCAATGTTTGAAATAATAAAAAAGCCTCTATAAAAGAGGCTTTCTAATTTATTGTCGAGGTGGCAGGATTCGAACCTGCGACCCCCTGCTCCCAAAGCAGGATAGATTAGTTATTTAAAATTTCCAACAATTGTTTTACAACCCTTAACTTTCATTCCTTTTTGTACTTTAACATCAAAGTTTCTCGGTACAATTATTTCAACCCTTGATCCAAATTTTATAAATCCTAATTTTTCACCTTGAGATACATTTAAATCTGGATTCATATGATTTACTATACGTCTTGCAACAAAACCAGCTATTTGTTTAATTTTAAAAATATTTTCATTGCTATCACTAAATAATATTGAAGTTTGTTCATTTTTCTCTGATGCTTTATTTTTAAATGCACCAAAAAATCTTCCAGGGTTATAAATAGTATTTAGCACTTTTGCATTTAAGGGAATCCATTGTCTATGTACATTGAAAAATGACAAAAAAATTGCAATTTTAGTAGCTTCTCCTATCTCTTCATCTTCCCAATCTTCTATAGAGACAATTCTACCATCTGCAGGAGATAAAAAGTTTTGTTCATTGTATAGAATTTTTCTAATTGGATCTCTAAAGAAATAACACGTAATTATTAGTAAAAAGAATATATACACACTCAATAATCCAAGCCACGAATAACTAAAATAAATTGAAAGCAGGTATGTAATTATCCAAACTACTAATACAGAAAATATTATTTTATATCCCTCGGGAGCAATGTTGATGGTTTTTCTCATATATTTATATTAAATTATTTTTCTAAATTTAATACTATAATAGTTATGAAAAACATTCAATTTATTAAAGAATCATTAAAAAGTATCAAAGAAGTTGGGACAGTATTCCCCAGCTCAAAATTCGTTGTATCTAAAATGATTGAACCTATTAATTTTGAGAAAGATATTTCAATATTAGAATTTGGTTCTGGAACTGGTGTAATTACTAAAGAAATTTTAAAAAACATGACTGTTCGTTCAAAACTTATTTGTTTTGAAACTAATGAATCTTTCCAAAAAGAATTAAAACAAAAGTTTGATGGGAGAATAACTTTGATTAATGATTCTGCTGAAAATATGAAACTCCATTTAAATAAACTTGAAATAACAAAAGTAGATTATATCATTTCTTCTATTCCATTACTTACTTTACAAAAAAATACAACAAATAATATATTATTGACTTCTGCAGAAATTTTAGGAAAGAATAAAAAGTTTGTTCAACTACAATATTCTAAAATGATGGATAAAAGATTTGGTAAATATTTTAATCAAATTGATGTAAAGTTCACACCTAAAAATTATTTTCCTGCATTTATTTATACCTGCTACAATCTATAATAAAAAAGCCTCTATAAAAGAGGCTTTCTAATCTTATGTCGAGATGGGTTTAAAAAGCACAGGATTAATTAGTTTTTCTTATTTTCAACAATCTTTTCTAAGAGTGAGCATACGCAAAAAAGGGGACATACAAATCAGCCCAGAGCAAATCACAAGCAAGGCATTTGTTGTTTCCATTTCTGATGCATTCAGAAGCGCCACAACCACTAAGATCATACCGAAGAAAAATGGACATCCAACATAGACTAATTCTCAAACTTGCTCATTATTGTTTCTCCTTATTGATTATATTATTTTATTTATATCTCAATTTATCAAGATATTTTAATTGTGTCTTAAATACACGATCCCAAAATGTAAATGTTGATGCATAATTACAATTGTATTTTTCTTGATGTAAATCATGATGTTTATTATTCGCTGCAAATGGAATTATTTTTAATCAATATCTACTGAATCTTTAATATCTTTTTTTACACTATTAAATTCTTTAATACTTTTGACTATCCCTTTAGCAAGCTCTGGAATTTTCTTACCTCCGAAAAAAAGTAAAATGACCACAACAATTATTGTAATTTCAAATGTTCCTAAATTCATATTTAACTCCTATATCATTATAATTGTTACATCTCAGGCATTGAAAAATCAATCCTCTCAGACCAAGCTATAATACCACCCTTTAAATTTTTTACATTTATAAAATTATTTTTAATTAATGTTTTACAAATTTGACCTGATCGCTGCCCTGATTTACAATACACTACAATTTCTTCATTTGCATTTAATTCAGTAATTCTATTTAGCAATTCTCTCATTGGTATATGAATGGCACCCTTTATTCTAGCAATTTTTACTTCGTGATTTTCACGTACATCAAGCACTGTGAGTGTTTGATTATTATTCAATCGATTACTTAATTCATGAACAGTAATTTCATCATAATCCTTTTTTTTATAATCTGGGATACCACAGAATGCTTTATAATCAATAAGGTTTGTAATAGAGGGATTGGAGCCACATATAAGACATTTATCATCTTTACTTATTTGTAATTCATTAAATTCCATAGAGAGGGTATCAAATAGTAAAAAACGATTTACCATCAAATTTCCAATCTTCAAAATAATTTTCAAAACTTCATTAGCTTGCAAAATACCTATAATCCCTGGTAAGACACCTAATACTCCTTCTTCAGAGCATGAGGGGACCAATCCATGAGGTGGAGGTTTTGGGTACAAACAACGATAACAAGGTCCTCCATTATAATTAAATATAGATACCTGTCCATCAAAACGATAAATACTACCATAAACATTAGGTTTACCTAGAAGTACACATGCATCGTTTATTAGGTATCTTGTTGGGAAGTTATCAGTACAGTCTATTATGATATCATAATCTTTAAAAATATCTAACGCATTTTCTGATGAAAGAACAACTTCATGTAAATTATATTTTGTATGCGGGTTCAGTTGTTTTAATCTTTCTACTCCAGACTGAAGTTTTGATTTATTCTTTTGGTCTATTCCAAAAAGTACTTGACGTTGCAAATTAGATACATCTACCACATCAAAGTCAACCAAACCTATCGTTCCTACACCTGCAGCAGCTAAATATAATGAAATAGGGCTACCAAGTCCACCTAATCCAACAACCAATACTTTTGAAGCTTTTATCTTTTTTTGTCCATCAATGCCAACTTCACGAAGAGAAATATGGCGACTATACCGAATTAATTCTTCTTGTGTAAGCTCTGAATTAAACTCATCTATAGACTCTATATCTTTTTTATTCATTTTATATTTATATTAGGATATTAATGTCTTAATATACTATATTATTATAAGTAAAGCAAAAATTTATAGAATTGCATAACATTGGAAGAATAAGAAAAATATAATCATTTAATTACTTTATGAATAATTCTGCTATTGGCATTAAAATTTTTGGTATACCCCCTTTGCTCCTAGGGGCTATGCTAATAAAAAAAGATGAATGGATAGTACCAAAATGGATATAATTATCAGTTTAAAAAAATTACTTATGAATAATTTGTTGTATCTTTTATTTATAGGATGTACTATCCATTCATCATTAGATACAGCCATAATTAAAACCCCTACGACGCAATGTGGCATGTGCAAACAAACTATTGAATCAAATTTATTAACAATTAAAGGAGTAAAATCTGCAACAGTTGATATGTTGAATTATCAGACAGTAATTACTTATAAAACTAATAGAGTTAATCTAGAAGACCTGGAACTTGCTATTGCAAAAAGTGGTTATCAGGCCAATGAAGTAAAAGCAGATTCAACAGCTTATGAAAAATTACACTTATGTTGCCGTCTACCAAAGGATAGAAAATGAAAAATTGAAGAATGTTAATAAAAAAATATTAAATATACTCCTTGTTCAACTACTCATATTGAGCTTTGTTTTTAGTAAGACCGACCCCATAATTACCAATAATGCAAAAATAATTGGTATTGTTATTAATAGAGAAACAACAACACCAATCCAATATGCAACAGTAACGCTTATTAATAATAAATCAAACGAAATTATATCGGGTCAGTTAACTGATATTGATGGATATTTTTTTTTAGATAATCCAATAAAAGGTGATTACTGTATTGAAGTTGATTTTATTGGGTTTATACCTTATATAGAAAATAGTTTTATCTATAATCCAGATTTATCGCCTATATTAGATCTTGGAATCATCTCTATTGAACCAAAAGCATTGCAACTTTCTGAAATTAAAGTAGTCGCAGAAAGATCTTTATATAATGTCACTGTAGATAAGAAAATATACGTAATTGATCAGATGAAAACAACTTCGGGAGGAACCTGCTGTGATGTAATGAACAAAGTGCCTTCTCTGTCTTTGGGTCCCAATGGTGAAATATCACTTAGGGGATCTCAGAATGTGTCTGTACTAATAAATGGAAAGCGAGCTGGGATATTAGGTGATGAACGAAAAGTCTGTGCTGTTGCTGTCCCTGTACCCGCGTCTATGATTGATCGGGTAGAGATCATCACCAGCCCTTCTGCTGAATATGACCCTGATGGGATGACTGGTATTGTAAATATTATTTTGAAAGAAGAAAATGTTTCTGGCTATAATGGAGAATTATCTATTAACGTAGGCAATAGAAATACACTCAACCTGAGTTCAACACTTAGTTACCGCAAGAACAAACTCAACCTTTTTTCCAAGTTTGGCGCTGATATACTAGAACAAAGGCGCAATGGATACCGTGTTACTACTAATTCTACCAATGTTTCAGATAGTCTAGATTCTCGGAATGTCAAAGACGATGAGCTCTATTTTATAAACCTAGGTACAAAATATGATGTGTCAGAAAGAATGCTCTTTAGTAGTGAAGCCAAATTTACCCAATACTACCAAAATGCTCTTGATACTACTTATTCCTATGAAGATGATGGCAATCAGAATGGTACTATCCAAGTCGATTCTCAAATCGATGGTTTTGCTCGGGTCTATAATCTGGGACTTTATACCAATTTCTTAAATGACTCTAAACTAACTATAGAACTTAGTTATGATGACCAGAAAAAAAATGAAAATCGGGATGTTGTTAATACAGTCCCAACTTCAACAGTAGAATCATCAGAATATCAACTGAATCTAAGTAAACTGATTTTGAAAGCGGATTACTATCACAAGCTTAGTGATAAGCTACAGTATGAAACAGGATATAAGGGGCGTTTTAATGCTCATGATAAAAATTATGATATAGACAATAGTACACGTATAGATGAAGATATTCATGCCTTGTATGGAACGGTAACATTTGCTTTAACAGATAAACTACAGTCAAAAGTAGGTGTTCGATTAGAACAAGTCTTATCGAATATAGCTTATCAAACGTCTGCAACACCAATTGCAAAAACACCTAATAATTATGATCATGTTTATCCTTCTGCATATCTGGCATATATAATTAGTCCCTATTCTAATCTGAAGTTTGCTTATAGTACCCGAGTAACCAGACCAGAATTAAAGATGCTGGATCCATTTCCACAGAATCAATCCATTTTAATTGATACCGTTGGTAATCCTAGTTTGAAACCTGAATTTGTAGATGCATTTGAAATAAGTTATACACTAACAAAAGATAAATATAAAACAGATCTGAGTCTGTATCATCATAATATTAAAAATGCGATACAATGGTATGATGATGATAATGAAATTACATATAAGAATTCGGGACAAGGAAGTTTGAATGGGATAGATATTATGCTAAAAGTGTCACCTCTAGCTTTTTGGGATTTTACATTTACTGGTAACTACTATAGTTCAAAAATTCAGGGAAGCACAGAAGATGATCTTAATGGTAATACATCAGGAGGTATAATACGTGGCCTCAGTATGTTTAAGATGCCTAACGGAGGAAACCTAGAACTCAGCAGTGCTTATCAACTACCAAAAAAAATTACAACTGGAATGGTCTGGCCAGATGGCAAATTCACCTTTGATATGGCCTATCAAATTTCTCTATTTGATGACAAGTTAAAACTAACTTGTAAAGCCATTAATATTTTTGATAGTGATATATATGAACAAAATATAACCAGTAACAATAATGAAATACAAAGTTATAGAAAATATGACAATCGCACATTTTATATAACCATTCAATATAAATTTGGCAATATTTAATTTCTAAAACTCCTGAATTTATTATTTTTCCTTATATTTATAGCTATTTTTACCTGATTCATTCAACTGTTTTCTTGTATTCACATTTGTCAACTGTATTTTATAATGTGATAGATCCACAATTACAGGAGCTAATGATAAAATTACATCCATCACTGTATATTTTTCAACTAAATATGCCTTTTCAAAATAAACTAAACAATCTTGGTTATAGAAACCTGATAGAGGAAATATTTTACCATTTACTGAAGGAATAATAATATTATTCTCAATGCCAACGATCTCTTTTTGTAGTGAATCTATTACATCTGAAGTAATATAAGGTGTATCAACGCTGATAATAAAATTCCATCGAGAAGATGTGTGCCTTAGAGCCGTGATGATTCCAACCATGGCTGCCTGATAATCTGAAAAGTCTGGAACAAATTCAATTTTTTCTGAATATGGTTTTTTCCCAACAGAAAATATATGAATAAAATCAGATTGAAGTGTTTTAAATATCTTGTCCAAAAACGTAGTTCCATTGATTATACAGGCAGCTTTATCTGATCCAAATCTCCTACTTAATCCACCAGTTAATATATACGCATTCATATGATCTCCCATTATCATTGACTACATGTGGATGAAATCCGACTACCATCTTTTAAAATAACATTTTTCCATATTGGTACATCTTTCTTCATTTTTGAAATAAACCATGCCATAGCATCTAGGGCTTCTTTTCTGTGTTTTGACCATATAATAACCCTTAGAGAAGCTTCTCCATTAGATATCTTTCCAACTCGATGGATACAATCTAGTTTACTTATATAAAATTTATGCATTGTATTTTCTCCTAATTTCTGAAGCTCTTTTTCTGCCATACCCTTATAGTATTCATAATCAATAGCAACAATAGCCTTACCATTCTCTGCACTCCTAACCCTTCCATAGAACTGCAATTCAGCGCCATTGTTCGTATGGGTATCATCTGATACGAGAATAGGAATTATATTTTTTATGATGCGCGTGTTTACCATTTACCCTCCTGAAACAGGCGGAATAAGTGCAACTATGTCCTTATTATGAAGTCTGCAATTTTCATCTACATATGACTGATTTACTGCAGCTCGTATCGGAAGACCATCTAATTTCTTTTTATTCATTACCCTAATTTTTCCAAGTAAACAACCTACTGTTTCACCGTTATTCATTTTAATCTCCATATTTTTCTGACCTAATGCATCTTTAACAAGTGAGAAGTTTAGTACATATATTGTTATCATTAAAAATTCCTCCAATTTAGTAAATTTATTGTAATTTTATCTCCTGCTTTTAATCCTTGTTTTCCAGGGGGCGATTCCAAAATACAGTTAGATTCAATGCTTGCTGTGAGCATATGAGATCCCAGTTTTGATGTTGGCGAGCAGAATAGTTTTCCACTACTAGGATCAATCCATGATTGACCAAATAAATATCTATGTTTCTTATTTTCTACAGCAAAATTTTCTGTCAAGATGGCCCGATATTTAGAATCCTTTTTTTTCTTCTGAAAACCATGTATTGTAGAATGAATATATTCCACATAACAAATCAATGAAGATATAGGGTTTCCAGGCAAACCAAAAATAAGAGAGGATTTCATTGTTCCAAAAAAAAGAGGTTTTCCTGGTTTCTGGGCTACTTTCCAAAAATGTTCTTGCACTCCTAATTCATTATATATTTCACGCACATAATCAAAACGTCCCATTGATACACCTCCAGAAGAGATAATGATATCACATATTTGCAATGCATTAGATAATAATTTTCGAAGAGAATCCTTGTCATCCTTAATTACCTCACTCATAACAATTTCTACTCCAGATTTTTCAGCTAACTCTGAAAGCATATAGAGATTTGAATTATATATTTGGCCTGATTTTATTTTATTTCCTGGTTCTACTAACTCATTACCAGTAACAAAAATTGCTACCTTTGGTTTTATCATAACTGAAACTTTTTCATATCCAAATGTAGCTAAAATCCCTATTTCACTTGGTGTAATACATGTTCCCATAGATATAATTACATCACCCTCTTGAATTTCTTCTCCCTGTCTTCGTATATGATCTCCTATGTTAGCTTCTTTATATATTTCAACCGTTTTAGAATCTGAGAAACCACTAGAATTTTCAACAATTACAATTGAATCGGCTCCTTCTGGAATTTTTCCACCAGTCATGCATTGAACACATTCACCAGGTTGAAGGGTAATATTACTAGGCGTCCCAGCGGAGCTAGTACCTACCATCATAAATGTGATGGGCGAGTACTTTTTTGCACCTTCTGTATCAACTGCACGCACTGCGAACCCATCCATAGCTGAATTATTAAATAATGGCACAGAAAAGGGAGCTGTAATATTCTGACCATTAATACGATTTCCAACATTTTTAAGTAAAATAGATTCTGAACCGAGAGGGCGAATATTATCATTAATAATTGATTGAGCTTTTTTAACAGAAATCATAACATTCCTTTGAATAAAAATAAAATAGTAAAAATAATAACCGTTCCCATAAATTTTTGAATAGTTTTGGCCCGAAATTTAAAGGAACCTAAATATGACCCAATATATCCTCCTGCTATTACTGCTCCAATAAGAGGAAGAATAAAATCAAAGTCAAATGGATTTTTCTGTACTCTGGCAATAAGACCCGCCATGGAATTTGCCCATATAAATATAGTTCCGGCGGCAGCGGCTTCTTTTTCGTTTCCTAAACCAAAAATGACAATCAATGGGACTAAATATATCCCCCCCCCTATTCCTGCTGCTCCAGCTACAAAACCTAATAATGTACCAAGGCTATATATAAAAATCCATTTTTTTACACCAAATAAATGAAATGAAAATTTGAACTCATCTAAAATATATATTCTAACCGCTACTAAAATAAGTGTAATGAGTAAAATTAATTGAAATATCTCCTTTGGGAGGTTAAGTAATCCTGCAAAATATGCCATAGGAATAGAGGTAACTAAAAATGGAAGAATCAAGCTTACCCGTCCGTAACCATTGCGCCAGAAGTTTACCATACCAATAGAGGTGACAATCAGATTTAAGCTTAATGATACAGTAGGAATGATAGTGTAATTTATTCCAAAAATAACCATGAGAGATGTGTATGATGAACCCCCTCCCATCCCAACACTGGAATAAATAAAAGCAATAAAAAAGAATAAAATGGGCAATAAATATTCCATCAATGTTTTTCACCCCTCATCATATGAAATGAATGAAAAATAGTGGGGATTAATAACCTCAAAGCATCTTTTACTGCGTCTGTGCTTCCAGGCAAACAAATTACAATTGTTTCTTTAATAACTCCTGCCGTAAGCCGTGAAAGCATAGCCGTTTTTTTATTTTCTCTACCATATGCATGTAGAGCCTGTTCAATACCAGGCAATGTAGAATCAAAATTATTTTCCAACATTTTAATAGTCAAGTCACGAGGGCTAAGACCTGTTCCACCTGTAGTTATAATAAGCTCAACACTATTTTTAATCCAGGATTCAATCGTTTGAATAAGTTCGTTAGAACCATCTGGTAGTACCTTTTGATGATTCACCTTACACCCCGAATCAGTAAATTTCTTAAAAAGTATAGGCCCTGATTTGTCTTCACTATTTCCAGAAAAAATACTATCACTCATCGTAATAATACCAACGCTAGGTCGATATTCAAGGGCATAATCTGATTTGCCCCCAGTCTTTTTGATTAATTTAATTAAATTAATACTCATAGTTTTATCTACAGCTTTACACATATCATAAATTGTTAGAGCTGCGGCAGAAACAGATGTAAGTGCTTCCATTTCTGCACCTGTAGATTCACGTGTTTTAACAATAGAATGAATAATAATTTCATCTCTTCTCAATTCAAAGTTTATATCTATGAATGAAAGATTAATCTGATGACACATAGGAATTATATCCCAAGTTTTTTTAGCTGCATGAATACCAGCAATCTTTGCTGTAGTAAGAACATTTCCTTTTGGTAAATTATTATTTTGTATACTATTAATAGTATCTTCACGTAGAGTTATTTTGCCTTCTGCCCGTACTATACGAACAGATGGTATTTTTTTTGTAACATCCACCATTTTCACATTACCATCTTCATCAATATGACTAAATTTATTCATCTATCCTCCTATCTGTGCCATTGAGCTTCTTATTTCTGATTCTGGATTTTGAACTTCCCATCCATTATATGCTTTTTCCCACATAGTATCAATTAATATTTTTTTCAAGTCAGCATCTGTTCCACCTCTTTTAATAAGATCCAAAATATCATTTTCATTATTCGAAAAAAGACAGTTGCGAATTTTCCCATCTGAAGTAATCCTAATACGATTACACTGGGTACAAAGATCTCTAGAAAATGCTGGGATTACAGCTATTTTCCCTTTATAGCCAGGAATCTTGTATATTGCATGTTCCGTATTAGAACCAACAGTTGAAACCATATTTGGGAAATATTGATTTAAGTTTTGTTCTATATCATCAGCACTCATAAACTTTCCTGTTTTCCATATCTGATTATCATCAAAGGGCATTAATTCAATAAATCGGACAGTTATAGGGTGTTCCTTTGTTAACTCAGCAAAATCTTTTAATTCGTAATCATTAAATCCACGTAAAACAACTACATTTATTTTTATAGATGGAAAACCTATAGAAATGGCAGTCTCCAAACCTTCTATTGCCTTATTTAACGTATTTCTACGAGTCATAAGAAGATATTTTTTCACATCCAGTGTATCTATGCTGATATTAATGCCCTTCAAGCCTGCTTTTTGCAAATCTCCTATTATGTTTTTCAAAAATACAGCATTTGTGGTAATATGCACAGAGTCAATCCCAGGAGTTTTATTTGCTATTTCAACAAGAGAAATAATATTGGGATGTATAAGTGGTTCTCCTCCGGTAAAACGAACTTTATTAACTCCCAATTCTGATGAAACTTTTAAAATTCGATGAATTACATCCTGAGACATTATATTTGTTGATTTTTTAAGAGGGATTCCCCCTTCTGGCATACAGTAAATACAACGAAGATTACAATTTTGATTTACTGCAATACGTAAATAGGTGAATACTCTACCAAACTGATCAATGATTTGTTCCGTTGATGAATATTTGTTTTCAACAATCCTATTACAAGATGTATGTGTTTGTACTTTCATTCTCATTCCAATTCCTTTCGAATCATCGAAATTCGGGAGCTGATTTATATGTTTCCATAAAAACCGTTTCGGCATCAGACCCTATCCATTTAGTTAGGAAGTAGGTCATTCAGCTTTGAGATAATTTAATTTATCAATTATTTTCTATCGTTTTATCTAATTCATTTATGGGGAGGACAAAAACAACAATAACCAATTTCATCACATTTTATTTTCATTTCTTCCCACTTTGTATCATCAGTTATAGACTGTAAAGCCATCGGATATAAAATATTATTTTCCTTATCAATATGTGCACGTAACGTACTGCACAGTTCTGATATTAACTGAGAAATTTTATTGTTTTTATTTTTCCAATCACAACAGCATGATTCTTCAGAATTTTCTGTTTCATCTTTTAATGCTTGTTTCATTTTGCGCATCATTTCATGTTCCATCCTCATGCATTCAGTAGGCCCAGAAAAACCATTCTCTTCCATTGCTGGGAAAAGTACTTCTTCTTCTCGTTTATGATGGGGTTCTGCTCCAATAATCTTAATAGCCAGTTTATTGACCCTGTCCCTGTATACTATAGCACTGTCCTGATTACAATCAGAAAGTTTAAGAGATATTTTTTCAAGTTCATCTAACATCTCAAGAATATGTTCATGTTCGGTAATCATAGTATTAATTACATGATTATCTTTTAATTGTTTATTATTCATTAACATTTTCTGTAAGCTGTTTTGTAGATTTAGAAATAGATTTTTCTTTTTTAATAAAATCATGCAAAAATTTACCTGCCAACATATAAAATTCCTCATCTACATAATTAATCATATTTTCAGAGAAAATTTCTACCCAATCTAAAAAATGTTCATTTTGAAAATCAATAAGTGCTTTTTCGCAAATTTCTTTTTCTTCAAATAAATTATTTTGTTTAGCTATTATTTCTTTTAATAAAAGAAGAGATATAAATTCAGTCTGTGTAGAAATATGATCCGCTCTTTCGATAGATTCAACTTCCATGCCAAAAGCTTTATAAAAACCATTAAGATCAGCTAGTTTTTGAGTACGAAAAAATACATCCGAATTTTTCAGATGCTCAAGCGCATATGGAGTAATTTCTTTTGAAAGGGTATGTCCAAATATATCTACGAATTCACTTTTAACTTTTTCTAAACCTAAACTATCTACTTTATCTATCAGTTTTTGAAATAACTGTGATAGCAATATATTTCCTTTTTGATTTATATGCTCTTCTAAATCTAAACAGGCTTCTAAAACGCATGTACGAAAATCGTCTTTCATAAGCATGGAAAACTTTTTACTTTCAGGACCAGAGTAGATAACTGACACTGCTCCATAAATAGTTGAACGAGCACTTAAAACTTTTTTTGATTGTATATTAGGTTTCATATTAGATTGAATTAAAATGTTTATTGGGACGTTCATACATAGGTTCTTCTACTGTTGTTCGAACACACTCTTTCCCATTTTCATTATAGCCTATTACAGTATCATTATAAATATCCAAACTTGTCTTAGAACCATCTGATAGGGTTACTTCTTTTTGATATATTCTAGGACCTTTTTTTATTTGGAATTTATATATTACTTCTTGCTGCGCTCTAAAGAGCTGCAAAATTGCCATGAGTTCACGGGATGGAGCAGTATATTTGTCAATAGCCTGTTCTACACCAGGACCAAACATTTGAGTTAAATAATCCCTTGGAGCCCATCTGGGTGGAATATAATATATATTCGGTTGTGTCCCAAACTGAGGATAGAGAGGCAATGCTACTTTTTCTTTTTGGACAATCCAATATAATGGGTTTTCAGAATCTTTAGCCCACAAACCATCTTTTTGCATTTTCACTAATCCCTGTAGCCTTATTTTCCCTACACAGGATGACATGCATCGTGTCTCGATTGAAACACCATCAGGAGTAATATGATTATCTTTACCTTCTAAACGAGGATAACATGCAATACACTTTTCTGATATTTTTGTTTGTCCATTATACATTGCTTTTTTATATGGACAAGCTTCTACACATTTTCTGTATCCTCTACATCTCTCCTGATCAATAAGCACAACACCATCCTCATCACGTTTATAAATTGCTTTACGTGGACAAGCAGCCAAACATGCTGGATGAGAACAATGATTGCATAGTCTCTGAAGATAAAAAAAGAAACTTTTATGCTCTGGGAGCTTAATAGGGTCAGTAATAAAACCCATTTTATCCTTCTTAGTTGCTTTTGGCTGTGAAACATCCTCACCTATATTAGGTTTTTTCCATTCTTTATCTTCTGGTAAATAACCTAATACTCGAGATTGACCATTATTTGTTTTTATTTTTTCAGCAGCTTCAAAAATTGTCATACCATTATACTCACCATCATTATTCCAAGTCATAGATTTATCTTGTTTGTTATGTGCTTCCTGCATGAGCTTCAGTAGTTTAATATCCCAAGATTGCGGATAACCACCATATGGTTTTGTCTCTACATTATTCCACCACATAAGTTCTTGCCCCTTGGAAAAAGTCCAAGTACTTTTACATGCCATAGTACACGTTTGACAGGCAATACATCTATTAATATTAAAAACAGCAGCAAATTGTCTTTCCGGATATTTACCCTCATAGGGATAACTCATATCTCGGTTTATTTGCCAATTATATACTTTACTCATTTTGGGCTCCTATTTATCGTACTCATATTATTATATACTTGGCGAATCATATTCTCAATACTTTCCTTACCCAATTGAGCATATGCCATATATAAACCTCCATAATAAGGATTGCTAAACATATGTATTAATTCTCTTTCAGTTGTCCCCATATCTCTAAATTCTTCTGCCATAACTAATGCCTGATGCTCTATTTTTCCACCAGAAATTTCCATTACTTTCATTTCAAATGGATCTTCTTTATCGTATTTTTTTACCATTCATCATCTCCAATACTTGTCAGATTCCCAGATATATAATCTTCCATAAATTCATTTTCATTATCTGGAGTATAGCCTGTCTTAACAACATCTAATTTACCTTTTCCACCCAAACCACCTTTTTCAGCAAAACTGATTTTAACAAGAGTCTCCTTTGGGACTGTGTTAATAGCATGATTATCTGCTTCATATCCAAATAAAAAACCCATTTTAGCCTTACCTTTATGAAATAAACTATCTAATTGTTGCATAGGCATTTGCCATCCGTATGTTATAGATTGATGAGACCCATATCGATAACTTGCCTGATATCCAGTATCTTTAGATTGAGCTCTTCCATCAGAACGTGTTTCATGTGCTAAAACAGATTTTTCTGTTGACATCCATGCCCCATGTTTTATCATAGTAACATGATATGGATAAGATGGATTGTAGCGACAACGTACTTTCAGACGAGCCACTTTATAAAAAGGATCCTTCACATCAAAATTACGATAAGGTCGGTTTTGAGGGTCTGCATCTATATACACATAATCTCCATCTTCTATACCTAAATCTTTTGCAGCGTCAGAGTTCATATACATCGTATGTTCGCCTACACCTGGTTGACGCTTGTCCTCACGGTAAGGGTCTCCAAATGGGTTACCCCAAATAAAATGCCAATCTGTTGTGGCCCAGCTTGAATGTGTAGTATGTCTAGATTTAGGTGTTAAACAATAGAAAGAAAATCCCTTTTCCCATAAAAAATTTTTAGTTTTTTTCACTTTACGCCATGACATTTTCACATTTCTAACTTGCCGCTCTTCAGCAGAGGTTGCATTTAATGAAATTCCATAATCCTCAGGCTGAATTAAAGGATTATTTGAGACAATTACATTTGGCAGATAAGGTGTAGCTTCTGGGCCTTCTCTATGTACTATAAAATTTTCTCCATATTCAATAACTTCTGGTTCATCATTATAAACTTGAAGTCTACCTGTTGGTGTAAAAAATGGTGTACTTTCCTTTATTTGCTCATAAAATGGTATTCGTGGGTAGGTCCTAAAAAGCATAAGCGCTGACCCTGGTTCACCATATTTTCCATTCATAATATCCTTTGTGGTATAACCCTTCGTGGTATTACTTCCCTCAAGTAATCGATCAATATAAACCTCCGTTTTACCTTCTAAAACAAATTTCCAATAGTTTTCAAATCGATTATCTTTTAATATCTTTCCTAGTTGCTTTGCAACATTTGCCCAAATAAGAACATCATCTTTAGAATCAAAAACAGGGTTTAATCCACCATTCCAAATTTGTAAAAATGGATTAGAGCAAGATGCAGTTAATTCATAAGTCTGTTGCTCTGCCCAACTATTTGCAGGCAATACAATATCAGCATATTCACAGGTCGCTGTCATTTCAATGTCTTGACTAATAATCATTTCAATACCGGGATTAGTATTTTTAACCATTTCATAATGGTATTTAGCATTATTAAGAAGATTTACATTATTATGCCAAATTGCTTTTGTAGGTGTTGGCATATGTGTCTTTCCCGTAAATGATTTTTTACCATGTTCGGGAGTATCAACCAACAATGGAAAATCACCTACATTCCAATAAGAAGGTTCTTCTCCTCTTGCATACCCTTTTATTTTCAAGTCTTTTGATTTCGCCTTAGGGTCTAGATTTGGGTTAAAGGGATCTTCTGCAACCCAGCCTTTAAAACCAGGTCCTGCCTCTTTAGACCCTTGGAATATTCCTGCCTTATAATTACCAGCCCATGTATGACAACCAGCACCACGTTTGCCAATATTACCAGTCAAAATCATAGGAAGATAGCAAGCACGATTATTTTCTACAGCATGGAACCAATGATTTAAACCTTCGCCAATATGAATAGCCGCTGGTTTTATAGTAGAAATATCTTTGGCTAATTGCTGTATCAACTCTTTATTTGAGTGTGTGATTTCAACGACAGTATCCAAATCATAATCTTTCAGGTGAACATGCTTATATGCCCAAAATAAAGTACATACCTCAATATCACTTCCATCAGTTGCTGTAACATTACCTTCCCATTCAAGTGCTGGATTAATTTTTTTCTTTTTTAATAATACTCCTACATCATCACGTGTAAGCGGTTTTGCTGAATTGGTAAGTTTGTCAAAAATAGTAAAATCACCAATTTTATTATATTGATTTTTTTTCAAACCATGTATTGTATAGCTAGGCCCATCTTCAGACAATTGATTTTTATAATTTTTAATAAAATCTTCTGGTTTTAATCGTTTCAATGTATCTTTTCTTATCAATAATGGCAAATCTGAAAATTCCTTTAGGAATTTTTCGTCGTGCCAATTGTTATCAATTATAATTTTAGATATACCTAAAAGAAGGGCGGTATCAGTATTAGGACGAATAGTAAGCCAATAATCTGCCTTAGATGAAGATGCTCCATATTCTGGAGATATATTCACAAGTTTACCACCACGCTCCATAATTTCTGCTCCAAAATGATTGTCCGCTCGTTTATTCTCTACTAAGTTTTTACCAATTGATACCAGTAGCTTGCTATATCTCATTTCATTCATATCTACATCTGATGCTTGCAATCCATGTACAAAAGGAAATCCAGGTGCCTGATCTCCATGCCAAGTATAATTTGACCAATTTCTACCAGCTTTAGCATTTTTGGAATCTACACCTCTAACATGCTGGTCAACCAGTGCCAAAGTATTACTAAATCGATAAGCTCCATATTTTCCAATAACACCCAATAGTCCCATACCACCCCTCAGTTTGAGGGTTCGTGTTCCTGCACCTTCCCAATGAGTCAACATTTCTTTAGGATATCCTTGATCTAATAAACGCTGTTTACCCTTTTCGCCACTATATGTTGTTGAAATATTAATCAACCCCTTTGCAATATAATCTTCTATTTTATCCCAGGAGATTTTAACAAGAGTGTCCTTCCCTCTTGAGTTAAATTTATACTTATTTCTCATTTTCTGTGTAAGATATGGGAAACCATCATCTGCCCACTGTTTCCATCCCTTTCTTACTAATGGATATTTTAATCGGTTACTACCATAAATACGTCTATGAAAAGTAAATCCATTAGAACAGCCTCTAGGATTCCATGCATGTGTACTTTTATTTCCATAAAGATCTTTAATTTTATGACAATCATAATTTTGTTCTGTCCTTATCATAACACCATTTCTATTAAAACCTCGCATTCGACATTCATGTGTGCAATTAGGTGAACAAATAAATGTAAAGCTATCATCAAATTTATATTGATTACGATATATTTTTTCCCATCCTCTATTAGGATAGTGTGTCAGTGGATTATCAATATCTGGAATTCCTTTAAGAAAGAACATGCTCCCAGGCATAGACCATAAAATAGCAGTACCTCCCAAACTTATTGAGCTAACTTTTAAAAAATCTTTTCGGGTATACAGCTTTTTAGTTGATTTAATATTCTTTTTATTTTTTTTATCTGACATAATAAATTCCCTAATCTTTTAATTCTAATTTGTACCAGGTTGAAACCATCTTCTGTCCATTTCTATCATTCTCACTTCCATTCCATATTGCAAATCCAATTGGTATAATATCATTTTTATTGAACTGCATTTCTTGATCAGACTCTGCTACTATTTCCCTTAAGAAAACAACTTCCCATTTTTTACCATTCCATTGACCTTTTCCTTTTACACGTTGTAAATTCTCTGGATTAGTAGTAACGGTATGAGGACCTGCTGCAACCACATTTTCTACAGATGTATTCCTATTTTTTTTTGAATTTATATTTCCAACATTTACACCTATAAGAAAAGCACTCTCATTAAGTTCGTCTGGATAATGTTCAACATCAGAATCACTAACTCTATTTGAATATGTAAGTTCTATATCAGATTCTATATTTTGATTTTGTTGTATTTGCCATTCTGATTTCCAAAACCAAATATCTGTTGGATGCTCTCTTGATCCCATACCATGAAAATCCATTGTTCCATCAATTGAAAATTGGATAGCAGCTGCATCTTGAAAATTTTGGACTCTATATAAACTTTGATCTGATGTTATGTCATCCCATTCTAATTTAATAGCAATATACTTTGAATTGTATATTGCCTGTACTTCAACCATCTTATAATTAACATTTTCACTTTGCCATAGCCGTGATATAGGAATAGAATAAGAAGTTGTTTTATTCCATAATCTAGATGAAGGTTCTAATAATTTATCTAATTTAATACCATCGCTTACTAATTGGGCAGTAATTGTTCCATTTGGGGGAATTTTCCCTATATCTTTTGTATCATCTTCTTCTAAACTTTTTACATAATATACTAATGACCAAGCAAGTTCATTTTCATCTTCTTTTGGCTTTCCTAACAGTTCTGATAAATTGCCATAAGAAGGCATGGGAGTGCCATCCATCCCACCTGCAAATCTCAAATATAAATCCTGAGGTGTCCCACCACCAAGATAAACACCTGATGTAAAATCTCTAGGAATGATTGGGTAACCCCATGAATCTCTCAATGTATAAGCTGAGGGTCCATCTCCTTTACCTATATCACCATGACATTTAATACATCCTATTTCAGTATAAACTGATTTTCCTAATTCTAACAATTCGTTTGTTTCAGATATTAAATCTGGAATTTCAATTTGAAGTGCATTGCTATTTTCAATATCTCCTAAATATTTAATATAGCTAACAATATCTTTTAATTCATCAATGTCTAAAAAATTGAAAGAAGGCATTGCTGTTCCAGGCATCCCGTTTTTAATGCTGGAAATTAAATCATCGTCAGTTGGGGGGTTACCGGGTTGGGTACTACGAATTTTAAACAAGCCACTAGTCAAATCCCTAGGCTTAGGATATAACAAATAGGATAATTCACCATCTCCCTTACCCCCAGAGCCATGGCATGAAAGACAATATTTATTATATTGTTGTTTTCCTGGTTGAATTTGAGCCGAAACATTACCTGTAATTACTATAATCATAACAAGGCAAAATAAATTATATTTTATAAATTGATTTTTCATCCACATATTCTTTTAATTAATATAACATTAAATCTAATTCAGGATATTGCGATATTGATATCCTATTATAATTTATAAAGATATTTTATATTATGTCATTTTTTTTTTAAATCATTGATGAATTGATTAATTAAATTCCGGTTGACATGTTCCATAACTACAATTTTCCACCATTGTGATTTTCCAATATGTGTATCTGGCACTAAGGTGTATTTTTTACATATATCTTCTGATATTTGTCCATTTTGTATTGATATAATATTCATATTCTCATTTCTGAAATAATCTATATCTAATTCATTTAAAGTATCACAAATTTCATCTGTCTTTTTAATAAATCCTTCCATACGTTTAATTAATCCTTTAGAACCATAAATATTTAATATCATCCAGGTTGCAATTGCATTTGCACCAGACCTTGAACCACATAAAGTGTGATCTAGTCCTTCTATATAGCTTGCTTCCTTAGTTAATATGTTATCGATTAAACCTTTTCTGATTAAAAAAATCCCAGCCCCATATGGGGCTTCAAGCATTTTATGTCCATCTAATGAGATTGAATCTATTAAGGGATTTTTGAAATTGAATTTATTATTAAGACAAGTAAAGGGAAATATAAAACCACCAAATGCAGCATCAACGTGAATTTTACAATTAAGATTATAAAAATTAATTACTTTACTAATTTTGTTTATAGGATCTATTGAACCAAACATGGTGCTACCAAGATTTAATACAATAATAAAGTACTTAACTCCTTTACGTTTTAATATCTTGATTATTTTTTCTAAATGCTCTAAATCTAAATCACGATTATTAAAGTCTACCCGTATTTGTTGAAAATTTAACCGAAGAATGTTACACGCTTTATATAAAGAATAATGGCTATCTTCAGAAAACAATACTGCAATTTCATTTATTTTTGAGTTGAATTTATTAATAAAATATTCTCTAAATATCCATAGTGC
>Ga0187827_10003371_pt1 | contig 20673 bp, 20 predicted proteins | sample ETNtaG_39_FD_167969 | JGI IMG/M metagenome (GOLD analysis project Ga0187827, IMG submission 167969) | Marine microbial and viral communities from oxygen minimum zone, Eastern Pacific Ocean - ETNP2014_SV_150_PacBio MetaG (Illumina Assembly) | ecosystem: Environmental > Aquatic > Marine > Hypoxic... | reverse complement strand
CAATGATTTGTCCATTATCAGCTTGGTTTGTTTTTTTAATTATAACAGTATCTCCTTCATTAATGCCAGCCTCAACCATTGAGTCGCCCTGAATTTTCAAACCAAAAAAATCTCCTTTTTTATTAAATTCCACTGGAAGAGCAACTTTGGAAACTTCGTTTTGAATAGCTTCAATGGGCGTGCCAGCAGCAATATTACCTAGAACTGAAATTTCTTTGTTGTTTGATTTAGAATTGGCATTATCCAAACCACCCCTTATTATACTTGGAGAAAAAGTGTTGTAAATGTCATTGGCACTAGCAGTTTCTGGCAATTTTAATACTTCCAAAGCTCTTGCTTTATGTGGTAGTCTTTTTATAAATCCCCTTTCTTCTAGCGCACTGATTAATCTATGTATTCCTGATTTAGATTTTAAATTAAGAGAGTTTTTCATTTCATCGTAGGAAGGTGAAATTCCTGTGCTTCTTATTTTTTTATTTATAAAAATTAGTAAATTTCTTTGTTTTTTTGTTAACATAGAACAAATCCTGTACAAATCTGTTCTATAAAAGTTCTCTTATAATTACAACCTTCCAAAAGTGTTGATTTTATTGGTTAATTTGTACAATTTTTTTAAGTAAAGACGTTCCCTCAATGTTTTCTAATAATGATTCACCGATTAAAAAATTCATTATTCCAGTTTTATCTATAATTTCTTTGACATCTTTTTCTGATTTAATTCCGCTTTCCGAAATTATCGGGCAAGCATGAGACGATAAGATTTTATGTAATTGTAAAGTAATTTTTATATCAGTTTTCAAATCTTTAAGATTTCTGTTGTTAATTCCAATTATTGCTTTATCAAAATAAAGAGCTTTTTCCGCTTCATCAAGAGTATGTACTTCAACAATCGAAGTAACATTTAATTCGTTTGCGGTTTGATATAAATCAATGGCTAACTTGTTATCAACTCCAGATAAAATGATTAATATTGCATCAGCACCAAAACTTTTTGCTAAAGGTATTTGATATGAATCTATAAAAAAATCTTTGCATAAAACCGGAATTTTAAATTTGTTTTTGACCTCGGTGATATGTTGCAAATTACCCAAAAAAAATTTTTCTTCTGTTAAAATTGATAAGCAGGTTGCACCATTTAAGATATAATTTTCAGCAATTTCTATTGGATTATATTGCTTAATTATCAAACCAGCAGATGGGCTTGCTTTTTTGATTTCAGCAATAACCGAAATTTTGTTTTCTTTTATATTATTAGTTATTTTATTTTCAAAATTTATATAAGATTTGTTTTCTTTTATTAGCGAACTAAGAAGACTGTTAGTGTATTTTTTTTTAACGTTTAATAAATCGATTTTTTTTTGATTAACAATATTTTCCAGAACATTAGACATTTACAAATTAGTTATTTTATTTAAATGTTCAAAGGCTTTACCAGATAAAATATGTTTTCTTATCGAAGAATAGGCTTCTCCAATAAATTCTGATTTACCTGATACGATTAAACCAGCAGCTGCATTTAAGCTTACAGCAACAGAAAAATCATTGTCGGCTCCTTTAAATATTTCTATTATTTTTTCCGAATTATATTTTGATTCTTTTCCAACAATTTTTTCAAAGTTATTTGTTTTAATTCCTAGTTCAGAAGGATCAATCGTAAACTCTTTAACTGAATTATTTTTTAACTGGACAACTTTTGTTTTAGCATAAGGTGAAATTTCATCCAAGCCATCATCACTATTGACAATCCAAGCGAAATCCAACTTCAAATTTTGAAGCGCTTTTGCAAAAGTAGTTAATAAATTTTTATCAAAAACACCTATAACTTGCCTTTTAACTTTTGCTGGGTTACTTAATGGTCCAATTAGATTGAATATTGTTCTTTTTCCAATTTTTTTTCTAATCGATCCAACATATTTCATTGCAGAGTGATAATTTGGAGCAAACATAAAACCAAAATTTGTTTTATTAATACTTTCTTCTATTTGTTTGGGTTCTAGATTAATATTTATCTTTAGTTTTTCCAAAACATCAGCGGAACCACATTTAGAAGATACAGCTTTATTTCCATGTTTCGCTACTTTTATCCCGTAGCTTGCAAGCAATAAGGCTGATGCCGTTGAAATATTTAGAGTATTCTTTCCATCACCGCCAGTGCCGCATGTATCAATTACATTTCCTTCAATTTTTACTGTTTTTGCCTTGTTTCTTAATACGTATACTCCACCGGCAATTTCTTCTGGAGATTCACCTTTATCTGAAAGCAAAATCAAAAAATCATATATTTGGTCATCTTTAGCCAGGCCAGACATTATGATTTCAAAAACCGATTTACTTTCTTCAAAATTTAGATTTTCTTTTTTTTTTAATTTTTTTAAAAATTTATCCATTAGTCAACTTTATATTTTAAAAAATTTTTTAGAATTTTTATGCCCAATTTAGTTCTAATACTTTCAGGATGAAATTGTACGCCATGAACATTGTATTCTTTATGCATAATTCCCATAATTACTTTATTTATAGTTTCCGCAGTTATTATTAAATTTTCCCCTAAATTTTTTTTATCAATTATTAAACTATGATATCGTGTAGCTTCAAACGTTTTATTTAAACCCTTTAAAATACCTTTGTTTTTGTTCTTGATAAGACTTAATTTTCCGTGCATTATTTTTTTAGCGTGAATTATTTTTGATCCAAAAATTTGCCCAATTATCTGATGCCCAAGGCAAACTCCCAATATTGGAATTTTAGGGGCAAAAAATTTTATAATTTTTGGACAATATCCAGAATCTTTTGGATATCCTGGACCAGGTGAAACAACAATTTTGTCAAATTTTTTTCTTTTAATTTGATCAATCGTTATTTTATTGTTTCTATAAACTTCAACATTACATTTCAAGCTAGATAAATAATGATAAAGGTTATACGTGAAACTATCATAATTATCTATTAATAAAATTTTCATTCTAGTTTGCTGCTGCGATTAGTGCTTTAGCTTTATTAACAGTTTCTTGGTATTCTTTTTCGGGAATACTGTCTGCTACTATTCCTGCCCCTGCCTGTATGTAAAATTTATTTTTTTTTGCTAATGCAGTTCTTAGGGCAATACACGTATCAAAATCACCATTAGAAGAAAAATATCCAATGCCTCCTGCGTAAATTTTTCTTTTTGTATTTTCTAATTCATCAATTATTTCCATGGCTCTAATTTTTGGCGCACCAGAAACTGTTCCTGCAGGAAAACCTGATAAAAGACTATCAATTTTACTATTTTTTTTATTAAAGACCCCCTCTATGTTTGAAACAATGTGCATTACATGTGAATATTTTTCAATTTTGAAATTTTCAGTAACCTTTACTGAATTTACTTTAGAAATTTTACCCACATCATTCCTTCCCAAATCTAGCAGCATTAGGTGTTCCGCCAGTTCTTTTTTATCCTTTAACAAATCTTTTTTATAAAAGTTGTCCATTTTTCTATTTTTTCCTCTAGGTCTTGTTCCAGCTATAGGTCTTATTGTTACTTTGTTATTTCTTAATCGGACCAATATTTCAGGGCTTGTACCGATAATTTGAAAATCACTAAAATTAAAAAAATACATAAATGGAGATGGATTAGTTATTCGTAGTTTTTTATAAATTTCTATTGGACTTTTATTTAGCTTGGTTTCAAATCTTTGACTAAGCACAACTTGGAAAATATCACCGTTTTTTATGTATTTTTTAGCTCTTAGTACAATTTTTTTGAAATATTTTTTACTTATATTACTTTTTACTTTTGATTTTTTTTGTTTATCAGGAAGGTTTGCCAGTGAATGATTATTTTTTATTGTTAAAAATTTTAGTTTTTCAATTTCAAGCTTTATGTCTAAAAATCTCTTTTGATAATTTGTAATTTTTTCGTCATAATAGCAATTAACTATATAATGTATTTTTTTTTTAATATTATCATGAATAATTAGAGATCTAGGTCTTATTAATCTTATATCTGGTAAATTTAAATCGTCCTTACAATTATTGGGAATTTTTTCTATATAGCGGATTATATCGTATGAAAAAAAACCTGAAAGTAAAGAGCAAATGGGAGGCAGATTTTTAGGAGATTTGAATTTAAATTCTTCAACTAATTTGTTTAAGTAAACATATGGATTTGTCTTAATATTAATTTTTTTTTTGTTTTTTAAGTAAAAAATTTTGTTTTTATTAAATTCCCAAATTTTATCAGGATCTCTGCCAAAAATTGTATAACGGCCTCTTATTTTCCCTTTCTCAACTGATTCAAAAACAAAGCTATTTTTTTCTTTTAAAAAATTATCAATTAAATTTTCAATAATAAATTTATTTTTATATTTTTCTGAATGATAAATAATTTGATTATTTTTTTTTGCATGTTTTTTTTTAAAGTTTTTTAGATTAGTATTAATTATCATCTAAAGTAATTTTTTAATCTTTCCAGCGTTTTGTAGTTTATTTCAACTTTATATTTCTGATTGATGTAATGATCAAATGAAGAGTATATATTATTTTTTAAACCTATTATTGTTTCATGGTAATATTTATTATATTTATCTGAAGTTTTATCTAAACTAGGTTTTTCTATCTCTTTAATCCAAACCAGGTAAGTTTTTTTTTTTTCAATTTCATTTACCAATGTGAAACTTTTTTCACGAAGACCAAATATTTGTTTATTGGATTTTGTTGATAAAAAATTATTGTCTCTTATGTCACTTATCAAAATGTCGCTAATATGCGTCCGACTTAACTTTGCTAGTTTAACAAAATCCGATTCCTTAAAAGAGTTTGTATTAATTTTTGCCATTAATTCTGCATTATATTCAAATATATCTCTGTTGATTAAACCTTTTATTATTTTTTCTTTTAATTTTTTAGAGACAATATTGGGAATAGAGTTTTTAATTTCATCAATGATTACAAGTGCAAATTCGTTTTCATATTCTAATAAATTAATATTATTAACTTCTTTAAATTTTAATTCGAAAATCTTACTTACTAGACCTTGGCTTATATTTTCTTGAAGAATACCATTTTTATTATTGCCGTTCTTATCGATAAATTTTATAGGTGTTACATTTAAATTATAATTTTTTATGATTTTTTCGTAGTTAGAATCATTTATTATTAAATTTTCTATTTCGTCTATTTTTTCAAAAAAAAGTTCATTAAATTCTTCTGAATCAACAAGTGATAATGGGTTGATAGTAGCAAATCTAACGGAAATGAAATCTTCTTTTAACCTATCCTGATTATTATCAATATATTTTTTTATACTTGCTTCATCAAAATCTTGTTCTTTTTTATAAAGAGAATTTAAACTTATAGCTTGAACAATAAGTTTTTTATTTTGATAATCATGAACATTTTTTACTAAAAAACCTGGTGGAAAAATTCCCCCACTGACATAATTAAATAATAATTTATTTGTTACTTCATCTTTTAAATTTTTTTCATATAGGGTCGCACTAAAATTATTAGATAATAAGAATTTTTCATATTTGGTTCTTGAAAACTGATTTTTTTTATCAAGAAATTTTTCATCATTTTTTATTATTTCGGATAAAATATTATCTGAAAGAAGCAAATCCAAGTCTTTTGATTGTAAAGATAAAGTACTTTTATTAATTAATCCTGACAGCAACTCTTCAATTATTGAATTATCAATATTCTTTTTGATAACTTCAGGATTTATATTCAAGGAATATATATATTCCTCGAAATCTTTTATGGAAATATTATAATTATTAATTTTTGCCACTGTGTTTTGGGCACCTCCCCTGAATACTCCGCCCATTCCCCAAAAAATGAATGGAATAATAATAATAATAAGCATTAATTTTGCCCAAAAAGACTTTGTAAAGTTTCTTAAAGAATTAAGCATTATGAATTTTAAAGTTATTTGATTTATAGATTACATGTCTATAAATTAAAACTAGATTCATGACATACAAATACAAGTATTTTATTGCAAATTGGAAAATGTTTGGTGATTTTTCATCATTCAAGATAATAAATTCAGTTAACAACTATATAAACAAAACAAAATCAAAAAAAAATAAAATTATATTTTGTGTTCCAAGTACTTTAATTGCTCGTTTCTCCAATAGATTAAAGAAAAGTAGAATCTTTATTGGTGCGCAAAATTGTCACTACCTAAATGAATATGGTCCTCATACCGGATCAATTAATTCGAGAATGATTAAAAGTGCTGGGGCGAGCTATGTAATTTTAGGTCACTCGGAAAATAGAACTGATGGAGACACGGATAATTTAATTAATAATAAGATTAAATCTGCGATAAAGAATAATCTTGTCGTTATTTTTTGCATTGGAGAGAATTCAAAGCAAAGAAAGCAAAAATTAACTAATAAAGTTTTATCTTTACAAATTGAAAAAGGACTTAAGTTAGTAAAAAACCTACAAAAAATTATTGTTTCATACGAACCTGTTTGGTCTATTGGAACTGGAATAATTCCAACACATAAAGAATTAAATGAAACGATTTCTTTTATAAGAAATAAATTAAATAATAAGTTCAAAGGAAAGCATTCAGTGAAAATAATTTATGGCGGCTCAGTAAATGCAAAAAATATTAAGAAATTGATTACCATTCAGGGTATAAGTGGTTTTTTGATAGGAGGAGCATCAAAATCAGCAAAAAAATTTATTGATATAATAAAAAATTGTTATATGTAATCCTCATGGAAAATACTCTTCTTACATTAAATATTATATTTGCAATTATTTTAATTATTCTGATATTATTCCAAAAATCAGAGGGAGGAGCTCTTGGAATTGGTGTTTCTCAAGATAGCTTCATGTTTTCAAGATCTACAGGTAATTTTTTTACTAAAGCGACTGCAATAATTGCCACTTTGTTTATAGTTTGCAGTTTAAGCTTAACCATTATTGGTAGAAAAGATTTGCCTACCTCGACCTCAGTTATAGATAAGATTGAAGAAAAGGAAGACGACTCATTACCTAAAATTCCTAAAAACAATAATTAATACTTTAAAAACAAAAATTTGTTGTTTATACTGATCTTCCATGGCGCGATATATATTTGTCACGGGCGGCGTGGTCTCATCACTTGGAAAAGGATTGTCTTCAGCATCTTTAGCAACCTTGTTACAGTTAAGAGGATTTAAAGTTAGAGTTAGAAAACTAGATCCATATTTGAATGTAGATCCTGGAACAATGAATCCATTTCAGCACGGAGAAGTTTTTGTAACAGACGATGGAACAGAAACGGATTTAGACATAGGTCATTACGAAAGATTTACAGGAATCTCTGCTACTAGATCTGATAATATTACAACAGGAGGAATTTACAGCGATATAATAAAAAAAGAAAGAAAAGGAGATTACCTAGGTGGAACTGTCCAAGTGGTTCCACATGTAACTGACCTCATAAAAAAATTTATATCTCATGATATAAAAAACGAGGATTTTGTAATTTGTGAAATCGGCGGCACAGTTGGTGATATAGAAAGCTTACCTTTTCTAGAAGCAATTAGGCAATTTTCAAATGACATTGGTAAACAGAATAGTTTGTTTGTTCATTTGACTTTGGTCCCGTACATGAAAGCTTCAGGAGAACTTAAGACAAAACCAACACAACATTCAGTTAAAGAACTAAGGAGCTTAGGTATTCAACCGGATATAATTATATGTAGATCAGAAAAGAAAATTCCAATAGCAGAAAGAAAAAAAATATCTTTATTCTGCAATGTTAGTATTGAAAATGTTATTGAAACTGTTGATGTTAAAACAATCTATGAAGCACCAATTAGTTTTCATAAAGAAAAATTTGACAATAGAATTTTATCTAGTTTTAATATTATAACCAAAAGGCCACCAAATCTTACGAAATGGAAAAATATTGCTTCAAAAGTTTTAAGCTCAAAAAAAGATGTAAATATAGCCATCATAGGAAAATACGTAAATCTTAAAGATGCGTACAAATCTCTAGATGAAGCATTAATTCACGGCGGAATATCAAACAATCTTAAAGTTAATCTTACAAGAATAGATTCAGAAAATTTAAAAATTCAAAACTTAAAGTCACTATTAAAAAATGTCTCAGGTATACTTATTCCTGGTGGTTTTGGTAAAAGAGGTAGCGAAGGTAAAATAGCTGCCATAAAATATGCAAGAATGAACAATATACCTTTCTTCGGAATATGTTTTGGTATGCAAATGGCAGTAATTGAAGCCGCTAGAAATTTATTGAATATAAAAAATGCCTCAACCAGCGAATTTGGTAATAATTGTACACCGGTTGTTGGTTTATTGGAGGAATGGCATAAGGGAAAAAAAATGTTTAAAGGAAGTGAAAAAAATTTAGGTGGAACGATGAGGTTGGGTTTGTACGATGCAATACTAAAAAATAACTCTTTGATATCAAAAATATATTTGTTGAAAAAAATTAGAGAAAGACACAGACATAGATACGAAGTAAACATAAAATATAAAGATAAATTTGAGAGAAAAGGATTAATTTTTTCTGCTTTATCACCAGATGGCATGTTGCCTGAAATAATTGAGCTAAAAAATCATCCATGGTTTGTTGGAGTTCAGTTTCATCCTGAATTTAAATCAAGACCTTTCACACCTCATCCTCTATTTTCGTCCTTTGTTAAAGCTGCAGAAATAAATAAAGAGAGAAATTAATGGAAAATAAATTGATTAAATGTGGCAAATTAAGCATCTCAAATTCTAGCCCATTTACCTTGATAGCAGGGCCGTGCCAATTAGAAAATGAGAAACACGCCTTAGACGTTGCTAGCAAGTTAAAAGAAATTACTCAAAAACTTAATATAGGATTGATATATAAGACTTCTTTTGACAAAGCTAATCGAACTAGCATAAAAGGTAAAAGAGGAGCTGGTCTAGAAAAATCTCTTCCAGTTTTTGATAAGATTAGAAAAGATTTAGGAATACCAGTATTGACAGACGTTCACACTATTGATCAGTGTGAAACTGTTTCAAATCATGTAGATATTTTGCAAATACCAGCTTTTTTATGCAGACAAACAGATTTATTGGTAGCCGCAGCTAAAACTAGAAAAATAATAAATGTTAAAAAAGGTCAGTTTCTAGCACCATGGGACATGTTAAATGTCACAAAAAAAATAGAAGATTCTGGAAATAATAATATTTTAGTTACAGAAAGAGGCTCCAGTTTTGGTTACAACACTCTAGTCTCTGATATGAGATCGCTGCCGATAATGGCTAAAAGTGGTTATCCTGTTGTTTTTGATGCAACACATTCAGTTCAACAACCAGGTGGTATGGGTGATAAAACTGGGGGTCAAAGAGAATTTGTAGAATATCTTGCACGGGCTGCTGTTGCCGTGGGTATAGCAGCTATTTTTATTGAAACACATCCTGACCCAGATAATGCACCTTCAGATGGTCCAAATATGGTTCCACTATTAAAGATGGAAAATCTATTAAAACAATTAATAAAAATTGATCAGTTAATTAAGAATGGCAAAGATAACTAATATTAAAGGACGTCAGGTTTTTGATAGTAGAGGAAATCCAACTGTAGAAGCAGAAGTTTACTCAGATGATGGATATTCTTCTTCGGCAATCGTGCCTTCAGGTGCTTCCACTGGCAGACATGAAGCATTTGAGCTAAGAGATAAAGAAAACAAAGATTATTTAGGAAAAGGAGTATTTTCTTCTGTTAAAAATATAAATTTAACTATATCTAAAAAATTAAAAAATTTTAATATTTTTGATCAAGAAAAAATAGATAAAACTTTAATAGATTTAGATGGAACAGATCAAAAAAAAAAATTAGGAGCAAACTCAATTTTAGCAGTTTCTATTGCAATAAGTAAGTTGGCTGCAATTTCAAAAAAAATTCCACTATTTAAATATTTAGGAGGAGCCACTAGTAATAAAATTCCATTGCCATTAATGAATATAATAAACGGCGGAGTACATGCAAATAATTCTCTTAGAATACAGGAGTTTATGATACGTCCAGAAAAACCTAGGACATTTTTAGAAGCAACTAGAATATGCTTTTTGGTAATACAGAAATTAAAGTTTCTAATAAACAATAAAAACCTATCAACAACAGTGGGAGATGAGGGTGGTTTTGCCCCATCACTAAATACGAATGAAAAAGCAATAGAACTTATCATGGAGGCTATAGAAAAAGCTGGTTTTAAACCAGGCATAGATATTTCAATATGTTTGGATATTGCGTCAAATGAGTTACACAAAGATGGAAAATATTCTGTACAGTCTTTAAAATTTGAAAACGCAAAAAGTACAATTGATTACTACTTGAAATTAGTTGATAAATATCCAATTAAATCTATCGAAGATCCTTTTTCAGAAGATGATTGGATTTCTTGGGCAAGCTTTATGAAGCTTTTAAAGTTTAATAAAACAAATACCCAAATTGTTGGAGATGATCTTTTTGTTACTAACAAAAAAAGATTAAACAGGGGTATTAAAGAAGAGACAGCAAACGCTATACTGATTAAACCAAACCAAATAGGCACATTAACAGAAACTATAGAGGTTATTAATTTAGCTCACAAGAATGGTTTTAAAACTTTAATCTCACATAGATCGGGCGACTCTGAAGATACGTTTATAGCTGATTTGGCAGTGGCGACCAATTCATCTCAAATTAAAAGTGGTTCATTAGCAAGATCTGAAAGAGTCGCAAAATATAATAGGCTATTGAGAATCGAAGAAGAACTTGGAAAACATGCAAAAATGGCTAATATTTAATTAATGAGGATCGTAGAAATTTTAAAAAAAAATTATTTTCTTCTAATTAGTACTTTTTTCTTTGTTTATATTACATTTAATTTATTGGATGGGGAACGTGGGTTATTCTCATATTTTGAAAAAAAAGAAATTCAAAATCAATTAATTCAGAAAAAAATTAATTTGATAGCAGAACTTAATGATGTAGAAAAAAAAATAATTCTTTTGTCTGATAATATAGACTTAGATTATTTGGAGATTCTCTATAGAGAAAAATTTTTTTACGGAAAACCAAATGAGAAAGTATACTTAAATCGATAAAATGGTGATTAGACATCCTGAAAAAATAAAAAAACCATCTAATCCCATAAAAAAAAAGCCTAAGTGGATTAGGTCTAAAATAATAAACTCCCAGAATTTGTTTTTAACAAAAAGTATAATTTATAAAAATAATTTAAATACTGTTTGCCAAGAAGCGAACTGCCCAAATATTGCAGAATGTTGGAGTAAAAGACACGCCACATTTATGATAATGGGAGATATCTGCACTAGGGCCTGTAGATTTTGTGATGTTAAAACAGGAAAGCCAAAATCTTTAGATTCTTTAGAACCAATTAAAATTGCAGAAGCTACAAGAGAACTGAATTTAAAACACGTAGTAATTACTTCTGTTGATAGAGACGATTTAAAGGATGGTGGTGCAGAACATTTTTTAAAAGTAATAAAAGAAATTAGAAAGCTTAATAAAAATACAACTATTGAAGTTTTAACTCCAGATTTTTTGAGGAAAGGTAATGCCTATAAAAAAGTTGTAGAAGCTAATCCAGATGTTTTTAATCATAATATAGAGACAGTTCCTAGTCTTTATTTAAAAGTTAAAGCTGGTTCAAGATATTTTGCTTCTTTAGAGCTATTAAAGTCTGCCAAAAAAATAAATAGTAAAATATTTACTAAATCTGGAATTATGCTTGGACTTGGAGAGGAAAGAGATGAAATTTTACAAGTGATGGATGATCTAATTAGTGCTGATGTTGATTTCTTAACAATAGGACAATATTTGCAACCCTCAGTTAAGCACTATCCTTTAGCAAGATATGTTCAGCCAGAGGAATTTAAAGAACTAAAAACAATAGCAGAATCTAAGGGATTTTTAATAGTTGCTTCATCACCTCTTACCAGGTCCTCATACCATGCGGATGAAGATTTCTCTAAAATGAAAAAATTGAGAGAAAAACAATCCCAATGCCATCAGCTTCAATAACAAAAAAAATTCCCTGTACTAAAAAGAATTTAATCGAAATGGTACTTGATATTGAAAAATATCCAGAATTTGTACCCTGGTGTTTGGGTGGAAATATTCACACTATAGTTGATAAAGGAAACGTGGTAGAAATTACAGCCGACCTTACCATTGGAAAAAGTTTTTTTAGTGAAACGTATAAAAGTTTTGTTGTTTATGATAAATCTGCTGACTCAATACATGTAACCAACTTAGGAGGACCCTTAAAGCATTTAGAAAATAAATGGAATTTTAGGCAGGCTGGTGATTCAAGCGAAATAGATTTCCATGTTGATTTCGAATTAAAAAATAAGATTTTAAATATTTTAATGATTAAAACTTTTGACATGGGATTAAAAAAAATAGCTGATGCGTTTGAAAAAAGAGCTAATGAGTTATTTAATAAAACTTAAAATAAGATCTAGAGATCTATCGACCGCGGCTTTTTGAATGTACAAACGACCTTTATTTTTAAACAAGTGTTTTTTAACTAATGTTTTGTTTCGTTTTTTAATACCGATATAAACTAAACCTACAGGTTTTATCCTCGAACCCCCTTTGGGGCCCGTTATCCCTGTTATGGAAACTGATACTTCAGTCTTGCTAATTTTACTTAAATTTTTTACCATAGAAAGGCAAGTTTCATAACTAACAGCACCATACTTTCTTAGGATTTTTTTTGGAATTTTTAGAATATTATTTTTAGATTCATTAGAATATGCAACTAAACTAAGGGCAAAAACTTTAGAAGATCCACTAACGGAAGTAATAGAGTATGAAAGCAAACCCCCAGTACAAGATTCAGCAAAAGAGATTTTTAAATTTTTCTTACTTAATAATTTAACTATTTTTTGAGGTAATTTCTTCATTTTAAAATCATGTATACAATAAGAATTAATACAACATACAAACCTGCGCAAATATCATCAAAAATAACACCAAAACTGTTTTTAAATTTTTTATCAAAATAGCTCACTGGAAAAGGTTTAATGATGTCAAAAAGTCTAAAAAGTATAAATATTATTGGATAGAACAGTAAGGCATCATCAAATTGCTTTGATGTGCCATGTGATATTTCATAAAGATATATTGGTATTGATTGCCCAATTACTTCATCTATTACAACTTCTTTTGGATCTTTATTGCTAATTTTTTTTATATATGAACTAACTGCATATAAAGAATAAAAAAAAATAAAAAAAAGAAATATCAAAACAGTATTTGAAGAAATTTCTAATATATGAAATGAAATAAATAATAATATAGATGTTATTATTGATGCAAAAGTTCCGGGGGCAAATTTAACATATCCAATACCAAAAAAAGTTACAAAAAATAAGTTTATTTTATTAATCATATTTGGTTACAGAGGTTATAACCTCAGATGCTATCGCATTTCTTTTTCCAATTAGACCAAGTTTTTCGGTTGTCTTGCCTTTAATATTAATTTCATTAGGATTTATTTTACACAGGCTGCTTATTTTTTGTATCATTTTTTTTGAATATTTCTTTATTTTAGGTTCCTGAGCAATAATATTTATATCAATGTTATTAATTGAGAAGTTTTTAGATTTAATTAATTCAATTATTTTTCTAAGTAAAAATGTAGATCTAATATTTTTATATTTATTATTTTTATCAGAAAATAATTTTCCAATATCCCCCAATCTACATGCGCCAAGCAAACTATCGATGAGAGCGTGAAGAACGGGATCGGCATCAGAGTGGCCTTTCAGTCCTAGAACAAAAGGTATTTTAATTCCACCTAAGTAAAGTTTTTTTCCTATAACTAATCTATGAACATCAAAACCGATGCCAGAATAATTTTTTCCCTTTGTTAAGGACTTAAATATATCCAGATCTTCTTTGTCAGTTATTTTTAAGTTTGTTTTGCTTCCATTTATGCTTACTACTTTTTCACCATCATCTGTAAATAAAGCAGAGTCATCATCAAAAAGAGTATTTATATTTTTTTTATGTTTTTCATATATTTTTTTGAAGGTAAAACCTTGTGGGGTCTGAGAAAATCTTAAACTGTTACGCTTAATATTTTTAAAAATTATTTTTTTTTTAACTCGCTTTGTTGCATCATTTACTTTTATTATAGGTATTACTGCATGATTTGTTCTAAGTTTTTTTATAATTTCATTTATAATTTTTTTGGAAGGAAAAGGTCTTGCTGCGTCATGAATTAATACCTTTTTACAATTCATTTTTTTTATCTTATTCAGAGCCCCAAATGTAGACTCCTGTCTGGTTTTACCCCCTGTGATTTTTAATATGTTTTTTAGATTTAATTTATTTAGATGTTTTTTATGTTTTTTATTATAAACAATTACAGTTTTTTTAATTGCACGAAAATTTCGGAATGAATTTAATGCATGTTCTAATAATTTTTTTTTGTTAACAGTTATATAGGGTTTTGGTACACTGGATTTTAACCTTTTGCTTTCACCAGCTGCTAGTAGTATTAGAAAAATGCTCATTATGTATTATATATCAATAATATTTAAATATTTTATTATTTTAAAATGTTAGATTTTATTAAAAAAAATAAATGGATCTTTATTGTTTTTTCAATAAGTTTTCCATTAGGTATATTAACATTTTTTACATTTATTAATGAAAGTTTTATTGAACTAAATTATTTTAATTTACAAACCCTATTAATTATAGACCTGGCATTGGTCCTGGTATTCTTTTTTATAATTGTAAGAGAAATTTATAAGCTTTTCAAAGACAAGGAGAAAGAAGTAGTAGGTTCAAAAGCAAATCTAAGATATATATCTTTTTTTTCAATTTCTATTTTATTACCATCTATACTTATCGCAATATTTTCTTTAATTTTATTTTCTGTAGGATTGCAAAAATATTTTGATCAGAAAATTACCACGGCAGTGAATAATTCATATGATGTTGCAAAAAATTATGTAGATGAAACTAGAAACAATATTGAAGCTGATATTTTATTAGTTGCTATAGATATAAATAGGAATGCTAATTTTTTTCATGACAATCCTAAAATTTTAAAAGATGTTTTGGGACACCAAAGATTAATCAGAAGATTAGATGAAATACATTTGTTGGATGGTTCTGGGAGAATATTAATGTCGGATGTAAGAGATGTTACATTAGAGTTTGTCCCCCCTCTAGATAAAGCTTTTGAATTATTAGCTTCAGACAACAGACCAATTAAAATTACTGATGCGATTACAAATAGATCATCTTCATTATTAAAACTTGAAAGCTTTATTGATACTTATTTATATGTTGTAAAATTTTTAGATCCAAAGATTATTAATTATTTAAAAGAAACTGAACAAGCCATAAATTTTTATTATAGTGTACAAAACAAAAAAACAGGAATAAAAATAACATTTGTATTAATTTATGTAATAGTTGTAACGCTGCTATTATTTTTATCAATCACAATTGGTATAAAATTTGCTTCAAGATTTTTTAAACCTATAGTTAATTTAATTAAAGCATCAGAAAGTATCAGCGCTGGGAATTTAAACACAAAGGTTCCAATAATAGAAGCTGAGGAAGAAATTGATAAATTAAATAAAAACTTTAATTTAATGATAGATAGATTAAAAGGACAACAAGATAAATTATTATTATCAGAGAGGCATGAAGCCTGGGAGAGTGTAGCCAGAAAATTAGCACATGAAATAAAAAATCCTTTAACTCCGATCCAGTTATCTATTGATAGATTAAAAGAAAAATATCTAAGTAAAATTTCAAATGAAGAAGATAAGGAAAATTTCGAAAATTATTTAAAAACAATTAATAGACAAATTAAAAATATAGAACATCTAGTTAATGAATTTTCTGACTTTGCAAGAATGCCAAAACCGATTTTAAAAAATATAGATATAAAAAAAATTGTTACTAGAATCGTCGATTTACATTCTCTTTCGAATAGTAGTATCAATTTTAGTTTTTTATGCGAAAAAGGAAAAGTATTAATAGAAGCCGATGAAGAACAATTAAACCGGGTTTTTATAAATCTAATAAAAAATTCTATTGAATCAATAATGGATAAATCAAAGAAAAATGGAGAATTTGCTTATAAAATTGATATAGAAATTAAAGAAATAAATAACTATATATACTGCACAATAGATGACAATGGCATAGGTTTTTCAAACGAAAATTTGAATAAAATCGTAAAACCATATTTTACCACAAAAGTTAAAGGCACAGGTTTGGGTTTGGCCATTGTAAACAAAATAATAAATGATCATGATGGAAAAATTAATTTTAAATCAAAACAAAATGGTGCAAGAGTAGAAATTATTTTACCAAAAAATGTCAGCTGAAATTTTAATCATTGACGACAATTCAGACATAAGGCATCTCATTTGTGGCCTTTTGAAGGATCGTGGCTTTTATATTAGGCAAGCAGCAAACTATAATCAGGCTTTAAGTGAAATTGATAAAAAATTACCAGACATTGCAATCATTGATGTAAAACTTGACAAAGGAGATAACGACGGAATTGAGTTATTGAATCATATAAAAAAAAAGGATATTGACGTTCCCGTAATAATTATTTCTGGCCATGCTAATATCAAAATGGCGGTAGATTCACTAAAATCTGGCGCATTTGAATTTATACAAAAACCTTTTGATTCCCAAAGATTAATTAATTTTGTAAACAGGGCAGTTGAAAACTACGGATTAAAAAAAGAAAATAAAAACCTACAAAATAAATTATTCCATTCATATGATCTCATAGGAAAAAGTTCTTCTATAATCAAATTAAAAGAACAAATAAAGAAATTATCCTTAACAGAAAGTAGAGTTTTTATTTTCGGAGCAGCTGGCTCAGGAAAAGAATTAGTTGCAAGAAAAATTCATAAGAATTCTAATCGTGCAAAAAAACCCTTAATTATTTTAAATGGAGCATTACTAGATCCCGAAAAATATGAGCTTGAGCTTTTTGGTTCGGAAAATAATGATGGAACAATACTTTATGGAGCATTAGAAAAAGCATCAGATGGTATACTTCTTATTGATGAGGTTTCGGAAATACCATTAAAAACACAAGCAAAAATTTTAAGAGTACTAACTGATCAAAAATTTAAGAGACTAAACGGTAACCACGATATTAGTGTAAATGTCAGAATCATATGTACTTCAAGCAAAGATATAAGTAAAGAAATAGAAGATGGAAATTTTAGAGAAGATCTCTATCACAGATTAAACGTTGTTCCTATAAACCTCGAACCACTAAAGAATAGAACAGAAGATATTCCATTGTTAATAGATTATTTTTCTAGAACAATTCCATATATATATGGAGTGCCGAAGTTTGAAATTGATACTAATAACCTAAATTTATTTAAATACGATTGGCCAGGAAATGTTAGAGAATTAAGAAATTTAGTTGAAAGAATTGCAATATTATCGCCAAATGAAAAAAATGAAAATATTAATATGATTATAAATGAATCATTAAAAAAAGTTTCTATTAATAAATCTGATAAATCTTATATATCTGAAGAAAATTTTTCTTTTCCTTTAAAAGAAGCGAGAGAAAATTTTGAAAAATCATATTTAACTTTACAGTTAAAAAAATTTAGGGGAAATATATCAAAAACTGCAGATTTCGTTGGTATGGAAAGATCAGCTTTGCATAGAAAATTGAAAACACTAGGAATTAAGGGAATAAATTAATGAATATTATCGTCTGTGGTGCAGGTAGGGTAGGATTTAGTATAGCCAAACAACTGTCAGCTCAAAGTCATTCAGTAACAATAATTGACCAATCAAGCGAAGATATTCAAAAGATTAGCGAATCAATCGATGTTAAGGCTATCGTAGGAAGAGCTACGTTTCCTTCTGTTCTTGAAAAAGCTGGAGCAAAAGAAGCTGATATGATTATTGCTGTTACAAAAAGTGACGAAGTTAACATGATAGTGTGCCAGATAGCTCATTCTATTTTTAGCGTTACAAAAAAAATAGCAAGAATAAGGTCACACGATTATCTTGATCCAAAATATGGCAAGCTTTACAGTAAAATGGAATTGCCGGTAGATGTAATTATTTCTCCTGAATTAGAGGTTGCAAAATCTTTGCAAAGAAAATTAGAGGCTCCAGGAACATTAGACAATGTTCCTTTTGCTAAAGGTAAAATAAAAATGTTGGAGATTGCTATAGATGAAAAATGTCCTTTGGCAAATATCCAGTTAAATAAACTGACAAAAACATTTCCAGATTTAGAGGCAAATATTTTAGGTGTAATAAGAGATGAAAAATTTTTAATACTCAACAAAACAGATAAAATGAAATTAAATGATAAAGCTTATGTAGTGATTAACTCTTCTCAATTAAATAGAACTCTATCAGCTTTTGGACATGAAGAAAAAATTGCAAAAAAGATTCTTATTGTTGGGGGCGGGAATATTGGTCTTAATTTAGCAAAAAATTTAGAAAAAACTCTAGAAGATGCAAGAATAAAAATTATAGAAAAAAATAAGGAAAGAGCAGAACTAATTGCGAGTGAACTTGAAAACTCGATAGTTATTAATGGCGATGGTTTAGATGAAGAAGTATTAAAGGAAGCTAACATAGAAGAAATAGAAACGGTCTTAGCTTTGACCAATGATGATGAAAATAATGTGATGTTATGTGTGTTGTCTGAAAAATCTTCACCAAACAAAAGAACAATTGCCTTGGTAAATAAATCAAACTACAGCTTATTACAGTCGTCGTTGAAAATTGATGATTTGGTTGATCCAAGAATGATGACAGTTTCGAACATATTAAAACACGTTCATAAAGGTACTATAGAAACGGTATACAGTTTATTAGATGGAGAATACGAATTTATTGAAGCTGAAATTATTGAAAGTTCAGAATTAATTAATAAAAGTTTAAAAGAATCTAATCTTCCAAAGGAAATTAGGATAGGAGCAATTTTAAGAAAAGACGATATTATTATTCCAAAATCAAACTTTATTTTTGAAAAAAAAGATTTGGTTGTTTTTTTAACTAAAAGAGATCAACTCAGGAAAGTCGAAAGTTTATTTAGTGTTAGTTCCTTTTAATATATCTCTTATTAATAAATGTTCAGATCAACATTTTTATATTTAGGAATATTTACTATATTCGTTTCAATTTTTTCGTTATTAAATATTCTTTTTTGCTACTATTTTGATATTTTGCTGAATATACAAGTATACTATGCTTGTTTATTGGTTTCCTTATTTCTTGGTGTTACTTTTATTTTTTTTAATAAAAAATTTATTAACTCAAAAGTAAACTTTTTTGATAAATTACTTCTGGTTATCGTTGGTTTTTTTTATTTTCCATTATTAATTTCAATGCCATATTATTTAAGTATTTACGATATAAGTTTCATAGACTCTTACTTTGAAGCAATATCAGGATTTACTTCTACGGGATTTACAATATTCGAAAACGTTAAAAAGATTGACGAACCTTTGTTAATTTGGAGATCAGGTTCTCAATGGTTAGGTGGATTATACTTTTTATGTTCATTGTTTTTATTAGCAGAATCGCCAAGAATTAAGATAAAAAATATTTATACTAATTATGAAAGTGTAAATTTATCCGAAATAAGAAACCAATATACAAAAGTTTTGTTAATTTATTTCCTATTAACAGCACTAGTTTTTATACTTTTAACTTATTCAGGTATTCGACTCTTCGAAGGATTTAACTTATCTATGACAATAATTTCTGCCGGCGGTTTCATTCCTGTAAATTTTTTAAGTGAAATTCTAAGATCAGAAAATCAAATATTAATTTTTTCTTTTTCTATGTTAATTCCTTTTTTTAATCTTTATTTAATCTATAATATAATTTTTGGTGATAGATCATTGATAAATAACAAGGAAGATCTTTATCTCTTAATTTTCTTATTATTTGTTTTGATTATTACTTATATATTTTTTAACAATATTTTTGGATTTAGTTCTATTTTATTTGCAGTATTAAGCAGTTTATCAAATATAGGATTGGGTTTAGACAATCAATTATCTAATTTATCATTTCTTTTCTTAATTTTAGCAATTATTGGAGGATCATCTTTTTCGACTTCATCAGGATTGAAATTTATAAAATTATATACTTTGTGTAAATTTTCATTAAAAGAAATTTATTTGGTCGTAAAACCTTTGCATGTTTCGAGTAATAGACTTTTCTTTTCCAAAAACAAGATCAAAGATGAAGAAATTAATATCTATTTTTTATCTATTGTTTTTTTTATCTCTAATTTATTTATATTATCAGGAATTTTGTCTTTTGAACAAATCAACTTCAAAGATTCATTAACATTATCTATTTTGACAATTAGCAACACAGTTAATTCAAATAACTATAATCTTAGTGAGTTTTATTTTCGGGATATAGATATAACTTCAAAATTTTCCTTGATCTTGTTTATGGTTATAGGAAGGGTTGAATTATTAGGTTTTTTAATTTTGATAAAAAAAATTTTATTTAAATAGCTAACCTTTATACAAAGAGATCCAAATTTTCAGATATTGTTTATTTAAATTCTTGTTTTTGACACAAAAGACATTTATAGTTGTTTTTGATGTCAGAATTGAAGGATCTGAAAAAAAAACACAAAAAACTTGAAACCCTCACAAAAAAAGCTACAAAAA
>Ga0187827_10003369_pt1 | contig 20674 bp, 7 predicted proteins | sample ETNtaG_39_FD_167969 | JGI IMG/M metagenome (GOLD analysis project Ga0187827, IMG submission 167969) | Marine microbial and viral communities from oxygen minimum zone, Eastern Pacific Ocean - ETNP2014_SV_150_PacBio MetaG (Illumina Assembly) | ecosystem: Environmental > Aquatic > Marine > Hypoxic... | reverse complement strand
ACGAGACGTTTCGAGAAGTCGCCCCTCTTTGTCATATCTCTCGATGAGATTGGGGCCGACCAGGAGCCATACCTCGCCGTTGTTGCTGACAGCAATGCTCCGTACGTCCTTTCCTTTGGCCAGAGAGCATTTCGTGCCGCTGGCAAAATCGAAGGCTTTCGCTCCGTCTGGTCGGTACTTCAGAACCCTTCGATAACTCGCCACGTAGAGATTCCCTTGCCGGTCAACACAGACGCAACGCGCGCCATGGCGTGCAGGTATTCGGAGGATGACTTCGCCTTCGGGATTGAACTTCAGCACTTCTTGAGAATCCCAGCTCGGAACGTAGATATTCCCCTGGCTGTCCAAATCGAATTGTCCCGGATTGAGGACGTGGCCCGGATTGTCACCGATGATCGTGAATGGCCGATTGATGAAGCCGAGACCTGCCGCCTTCTGGCTGCGAATGTGCCCGTAAGCGAACCGTTCACCGTTCTTGACCATCATGCCATAGACCGCGCTGCGTATGAGCTCGACTCTTTCTCTGAAGGGCTGTTCCAGCGCGAGAGAGCCAGCCTCGTCGATCATTTCACCAAGTTCTCGGAGTGTACGTGGAGGGCAAACCCGCGCCCAGGAGTTGACCTCTCTGAGCTGATGAGCCGGCGTGCCCTCAGCCCTCTTGTAGTTGGCGGGATTGGTGTAGCGTTCCTCCATCTTTCGAAAGAATCTGCTCATCGGTTCAGCCGCGGGCCCGTAAAACTTCTTGCAGTAATCGTCGAACAGCTCTTCGGAACGGATGTCAGCCTGCCGGTCCTGGCTTAACAGTTTCAGAAACACGTAGAGGTTCAGATGATCCTGGGCAAAGTTAGGCACACAGCTCCTGATGCTGTTGAGCTCGTTGAAAGCGCCCTTGACACCAATTGAGCGAAGGAAGCGGATGTCATCCTCGATTTCATGCAGGAATATGCCTGGAAAGAACTTTTCAAAGCCGTTGCTCTGAATATGGTCGAAGTACTCCCAGAGGTACAGACGCGGCACCCGCTTTGACCACTCGGTCAGCCATTTCCGCGCGAATGGTTTGTATTTGGGATGGCTGAAGTATTCCGGCATCACGCGACAGAACGTGACTGCCACATTGTCGCTCAGTTCAAAATCGGGGGGAAGAGTGTATTCGGCGTACGCACAGCAACTCGCCCACATACCGGGAAGCTCTGCCTTCAGCCGTCTGGCGACTCGGTCAACCAGGCCCCACATGTAATTGCTGGCGCCGTCTCTCCAGAAGGTGAAGCTCTGTTCGCTGTCTTTCCGAAGCGCCTTCGAGCACACATCCCCCTTGCACCACCTGCTGCTGTAATCATGGGCCATGACCATGAAGTATCGGCCTCGGGCTCGTTCGTGATTCGTCTTCGCCGCGGCATAGTCTTTGGCATCCTGAACGACCACATCCAAGAGCGAATCACTGGTGAGGCAAAGCTGCTTCACGTCGTCACCGTATCCCTTGGCTTTGATTCCGTCCCACACTTCTGGCCTGTCCTTAAAACGATTCTTGAACCACTCACCAATGAGCGAGTGGTTTGCCCCATAGGCTTCGGTCCCCACCACCTTCATTCGCATCATGAAGAGATTGATCGCTCGCCACCCTCGCTGACCGTGCCTCTGGACATAGCTGACGTCAGGCTTGCCGGAGCCGATGAAACTGAAGTAATCCCGAAAATTTTGGGGCCCATACCAACGATAGTCCGACCACGGCCGAAGTCGCAGATCTACGTTAGCGACTGCAAGGCTGTCCTGTTTTGGACAGACCTCGCCTATCTCTCCAGGCATGAACCAACGCACGCCACAGAACCTCTCGAGGAACTCATCGACTGCGTAAACGCTCCCGATCTTCTTGCTGGGCTCCGGCTTCTTTTTCCACTCGTAGTAAATGTTGAAGTCGGGCCAAAGCCCGGTGCCTTCGTAATCGATGATCCCGAATTCCTGCTCATCGTGGCCCATCAGAACGAGCATGTTGCCGTAGCTGCGTATCAGGTATTCCTGCTCCTTGAAGTCCTTGTTCTCAAGTCCGAGGCTTCTGGTAAGTTTGCTTTCGCCGATAAGGACCTTCGGCCCGCCAAACGGGGAAACCATGTCCGAAGTGATGGCCAGCCTCGCTCCGGTAATCTTCTGCACGTAATGCTGGAGCTCCGCGGCAGCCACCTGGGCGGCGCAAGTCGGCCGTGCGGCGAGCACGATCCTGGCCGCAGGTCTGGCTTTTGAGACCAGGACGCAGTTTCCGAGACCCGGCGTTACCTTCGCTTCTATTCGAGAGTCGTTGAAGATATAGCCGGGCTTTCCATAATTCTGCGCTTCCCAGACAAACCTTACCTCCTCCGCCAACGCAGGTAGGGCGGACATGGCAAATGCGACCGTGCAGGAAAGTCTGATGAATTGAGTTCTCATTCAGACTTCAGGATACCGAATCGCTTCGTTTCGTGGAAACTGCTGCAGGCGGCGACCAGTAGGAAGATGCCCTGATTCTGGATTGTCGTTTTCAATGCGAGTGCACGCTCTTCATCCTTCTGCCGTCACTCATTTTGCCATTCTTTTACCCTTCTGATATTTCACTCCTTTAGCTGCGGGTAGGCGATGGGTGCTCTGTTTCGGCAAGTCAGGCCCGTGGAAGAGGAGCCGAGCCCGTTCACCAAGCGCCAGCGCGCAGTCGGCATAGAAAGAAAGTTTCTGAGGGAACCATGATGCACATAATTCATAGCACTGTTCGGTCCGTGTTGGTGTTCGCATTCTTCTTCCCGACCGTCTGCCCGGCAGAGAATCTCGTCGATGACCCGTCGTTCGAGGTGCCGAAAGAAAGGGACAGGTTTGGCCTCGTCTTCGCCAAATGGAGTGGATGGAAATATGAGGGGGATTGCAGCTTTGAGGTCGGACAGGTAGCCAGGACGGGGAAGCTGTCATGTCTGCTAAAGGGCGGCGCGGGAGCAAAGATTCGTGTGACTCAGAATCAGGAGCTCGTACCGGGCCGCTACCGGATCACGGCTTACATCCGTGGGCTGGATATCGGAACGGGCAAATGGCGGCAGACGACGGAATTCATGTTCAACGGTAAGTACATGCAGCTCGAAAAAAATGGGACCTTCGGCTGGACCCAGTTGAGTTACGTGGCGGACCTGAAGGAGAAGAAGAAGGTCGGACCATCTTTCGGAATGATGGCGCCGGGGTATCTCTGGATCGATGATGTCACCGTGGAAAAAGTTGGGGAGAACGTGCCGCTGACGGACAAGCCGTTGATCGGCACAGAAGAGGCGCCCATTGCTCCGCCGGGCGAGATTGCAGAAGACTTCGTCCGCTGTCTGGCGTGTGGCTACAGGAGCATGCTGGACTGGAAGTCCTGCTATGCCTGCGGCACGTTGCTCGAAGCGCTGAAAGCCAAAGTGACCGGTCCGCCGGTCAGAAGCATCACATCCTTCGAAGACAAAAACCCCTTCCACAGCGGAACAGTCGTGGAGCAGCGCGCCACTGACGGCAAGAAGGCTATGCGGATGGATGGCGGTTACGTAAGCATGGACGCCAAACAGGACTGGGTGGGTTTTGACAACCTGAAAGTGGATACCTACACGGACTGCCCCGACCCGATGAGGCTCTACGTCGAGATTCGCGACGACAAGACGACGGGCTACTGGACGCGAGTGAACTACCAGACCATTGTTGCGCCAGGCCGAAGCACTCTGGTACTGCCCGTCAAACAGCTCTACGTCGGAGAGAAGTCACGTCCGGGAAGAATGCTCGACCTTGCCAACATCACGCGTCTGGTCTTTTCCATCGATAAGAAACCGCCCGCCCCGCTTTACATCGACAACATCGTCCTGGAACGCGACGAAGAGGCGGACAAGGTGGCCTTCGATGGATTGTATGCGTTCGATTTTGGCAAGAGCTCCAGCCCGGTCCTCAAAGGATTCACTCGAATCGATCCCGGCACGACCTACAGCAAGGGCCGCGGCTATGGGCTGCGGAACGCAAAGATCTGGCGGACCTACGATGTGCTCCAGCCTGAGCCGCTCTACCAGGATTTCATCTGCGTCGAGTCCGGCGGCCTGGCCGTTGATGTTCCTAGCGGAAGGTACCGGGTCTTCGTGAACATGGACAACCCCTCCGGTTTCTGGGGCGAATACCAGTCTTACCCCAGACGTTCCATCCTGGTGGAAGGCAGAGAGGTCGTCGCTGACACCATGGATCTTGAATCTTTCCGTAAGAAATACTTCCGGTTCTGGTCAGCGGACGATCTTCCTTCGGAGAACACTTTCGACAAGTATCAGAGGGCTTATTACGGGGAGAGGTCGTTTGAAGTTGACGTGAGCGACGGCCAGTTGAACGTTGAATTCAAGGGACAGAACTGGGCCTGCAGCGTGTCGGCAGTGGTCGTCTACCCGGCCACCATGGCTTCTGCGGGCAAGAAATTCCTCGGCTACGCCGAGGACAAGAGGCGTTTTCATTTCGACAACTATTTCAGGCGAGTCCTTCATCGACCGGCTGGCGATCCTCTGTCACCGACCGCGGAAGATCAGAAACGCGGGTATGTGATCTTTCACCCGGACCCCATGAAGGACGTTTACTACAACGACACTCCTCTCAAGAGTGAGGTCGCTGGGCCGTTGAAAGCCAGCGCGTTTGCCGGCGAGTATGAACCCATAGCGCTCGGGGTGTTGCCGCTCAGGGATCTGGGAAATGTGGAAGTTACCGTCGGCGATCTCAATGGGCCCGATGGCAGCATCCCTGCCAACGCCATTGACGCAGGCCATGTCTCCTACCGTGTCAGCCGAGTGACCATGGAGGGTTCGGTTTACAGCATCAAACCGCGCCTGATCATGCCGCAGGCTTCGGTGGCGATGCCAAAAGGCATCACGCGGTGCTTCTGGCTTACAGTCAGAACACCGGCCAGTACCAGGCCGGGGATCTATCGCGGTTTGATTTCGATTCGTCCGGTAAGAGGCGAGTCCTGTGAGACACCTGTCGAGTTCAATGTCCGCAAAGGCACGCTCGACACGGTGGACATTCCCGCTGGCCCGTGGGGTTTCAAGATTCGTCTGCCTTTCAATGACGACAAGGCAAGGGAATGGGAGAACAAGGTTGCACTGAAATGTCTGAAGAAGATGCGGTCGTACGGCTTCACCATGTTCAGCGGCGCTCCCAGCATTGTTTACAGAGGCTTCAGAAACGGGAAGCCGGTTCTTGACTTTTCAGAGGCTGACAAGTGGTTGAAAATCGCAAAGGAACTTGGCTTCCTGTCTGTGAGTGCTTACGGTTCAGGCCTTCGCGGACTCAACGGGTACTACCGGGATCTTAACAAGATGAAGGCGGCCGGGTTTCAGGACTACTCGCAGTTCATCAAGGCCGTTTACACTGACGTGCAGAAACATGCGGACGAACAAGGCTGGATTCCCGTTTACTACAACCTGTGCGACGAACCGATCGGCGACAACCTGAAGAAGTCCGCGGAAAACGCGGAAGCTTACCGGAAGGCGTTTCCGACCGGCCCGCCCTTCTTCAGCGGCGCGTCCAGTTTCAGAGGAGGCGATGCAAAGGATCCGCATTTCCGGTTGTCGAAGGCACTCCACGTGCCCAACTGGAACCTCCACGACGAGGCCGGGGTGAACCTGATCCGGAAAGCAGGGGGCGACTGGGCTTTCTACAACGGCGGGAATCGCTGGACCTACGGCACGTACCTTTACAAAGCGGTTAAACAGTTCCGAATGAAGTTCCGCATCTCCTGGCACTGGAACATCTGTGCCGGCGATCCCTACTACGCTCTGGATTGCCGCGAAGACGACTACGCCTGGTGCAACTCCAGCCCGGAAGGTGAACTGATCCCGTCCCTCAGATTCGAGCGGCTGCGCGAGGGACTCGACGATTACCGGAGACTCCTAACCCTCGCCCGACTGTCGAATGAGAAAGCAGGAACACCCGCAGCAGCAGCAGGCGAGAAGCTGGTCCAGGAACGGCTGGCAGCTTTCAAGCTCGGCCAGCGGGATCACGACGCAATCTTCGGAGCTTCGGACTGGAACGAGTTTCGCAAAAAGCTCGACGACGCCATCGAAGCGTTTCGTTGAGTGAGAATCGCGTCAGCACGCTCTCTCTCCGGTAAGGAACTGACGCCCTGGGAGTAAGAATCATGTTGAGAGTGAATTTGGACCATATTGCAGTCTTCGCTTTTCTCTGCCTGGCGGGTCCGGGAATGACCAACAGCTTTGCGGAGGAAATCCCGTACCCCGTCCTCAGAGTTCCGAGAGTACTGAAGCCGCCCACCATAGACGGACGCATCGACGAAGCGGAGTGGTCCTCAGCGTCGAGCGTGACTGGCGTTGCTACCTGGTGCGCGGAAGGGGCGCCTGGGCAGCCGCCCATCATGGTGCCGGAGATCCAGCAGGTCCGCTGGTTTCTGGGCTACGACTCGAAGCGCCTCTACCTCGCCATGCTTTCGCCGCATCCGAAAGGCACGGCGCTCACGGCAAACATCAAGAAGAACGACGAAGGGCATCGGATTCTCTGGGACGACCACACGGAAATCCAGTTCTCACCTCGCGGCCGCAGCTATCCTGGCGGCTTCTACAAGATTATGGTCAACCCGCGAGGATATTTTTCGGATCAGATATGGTACAGCGGCACCCCCGGCTCCGAAGATCTGTGGCAGTCAGGGGCGGCGATCAAGACTACGGCGAGTGATACGTCGTGGCAGTTGGAGATGGCAGTTCCGTTCAAGACGATGAGTGTGCCAGACAGCCCGGACGGGCATCGCTGGGTCTTGAACCTTGTGCGGACCGACTTCTGCGGGGGCATCTACTTCGCCGGCTGGGTCGGCACTTCGTGGATGGGCTGGAAACACTTCCCAGAGATTGAATTCGATCCCCAGGCGCCTTCCTTCCATTTCAAACGCATCGGCGACCTGCCTCGCGGCACACTCGATACAAGAATCGAAATGACTTCGCGCAAAGAGAAGGAAACGGTTGAACTGCAGGTGCGTTTCCTCAACGGGGACAGGAAAGAAATCCACAGAGAAACACGATCAGTTCTGCTGGAGAAGGGAAGACTCGCGAAGGTCAATTTTCAGAAGATCGGGCTGGCACTGTCGGACGAAAAGAAGAACGGGAAGTATCGCGTCAACCATTACGAAATGGTCGCAGTCGTGAAGGGAAAGGCGGAGACCGGAGAGCCGGACCGGATCCTTTACCAGGCTCGCATCCCGGTGGCGCGCATGACGGAGCGGTATTGGGACCAGTTCATCAAGCCCTGGCAGGAACGCCGCGAGACCGCAGGTGACTATGAGTTCAACATCGCCCATTACCCCTACCTGAACAAGTTCGAGGCGTGGGTGGATCTGGATCTGTTCGGTGTGCCTGACCACATCAAGAAGGCGAAGCGCTTCTCGGTAGCGCTGTCGGACGGGCAGGACAAAGTGATCGCCGAACTGAAGGGCGGCATCGGCAATGACCTGCTCGGCAACGTCCTGAATGACATACCGGAACTGAAAGAAGGAAAGTATAGCGCGTCACTCCGCCTTCTGGATGGCGCTGGCAAACAAGTGTCGCAGAAGGTTGTCGAGTTCGTCAGGGAACGCTGGCCGTGGGAACACAACGACATCGGCAGAGACGACATCGTCATACCGCCTTACATCCGGGTGAAAGCCGAGGGAAATTCGCTTTCGGTCTGGAACCGGAAATACGTGGTCGGCAAAAGTGGGTTGCCGGAGAAGATACTCCTGGGAGGCGGAAAGAAACGACCCGGCACAGGGCCTGACCTGCTTGGCGGAAAGCCAATCAGTTTGAGCCTTAAGTCAGGCGGTAACATTTCTGCTCTGAATGGACAGGAGTTGAAGTTCGTCGAGGCGCGTTCCACCACTGCCAGGCTCCAGGCAAAGTCTAAGCTCGGACCGCTTCAGGTCTCCGCGGAAGTGACCTTCGAGTACGATGGCTGGTACCGGGTTGACCTGACCTTCACGCCGCAAGAGAAGACATCGGTCGAGTCCCTGGAGATGAGGTGGACGGTACCCGGCGCCGATACGCTGGTGGTGCAGCGCGGCGATACGGTCGAACGTGGCTACTTTGGCGCGTTCCCTGAGGGAGAAGGAATCGTATGGGAAAGCACATCGCTGAACCCCGCACCTGGTCTGCTGGGCACGTGGGCGCCGGCCTGTTTCATCGGGACCGGTGATTCGGGTCTGTGGTACCTCGCCGAATCCGACGAAGGCTGGCTCCTCGACGATTCCAAGTCGTGTATTGTGGCAGAGCGGATTCAGGGCAGGCCCTCTCTGCGATTCCGCTTCATCAACAAGACCGCAGTGATGGACAAGCCACGCAGAATCACATTTGCATTGCTTGCCAGTCCGGTGAAGCCGCTTCCCGCCAATTGGCGCAAGACGGCTTGGAACCAGCCCGGCGGCCTGGAATTCCGGCAGGACACTCGCGGGTATCGCTACTACGGGGCGAGCGTGGATGGCTTCGAGCTCTACACGGAGGAGGACTACAAACGGCTCAGGGACGTTTATCTCGGTTTCCGTCCCGCTCCCAGGGGAGGCCATGGGGTCCGGGCACACCTGTCGTATCAACGGCCCATGGTTCTCTACGGCAGCGGGCGAATGACCGGAGTCTCGCGGGAATTCAAGACCTTTGGCGGTGAATGGCTCGGAAGGACTAACTATCAGAACCTGCTGAAACCCGCGAACAGTTTCAAAGGTAAGTCCAGCGACGGCGGCATCAACTGGCAAAGCGAAGATCAGGTCTCGCCCACTGGCGTCTTCCACACCCCAAGCTTCATCGACTACCACCTCTGGTACCACCGGAACCTCGCGGAGAAGGTTCTTCTCAACGGCACGTGGTGGGACAATTCGTCCATTGCTTACGGCGGCCCGGCGGCGCTCGGCCTTTCCTACGTCCGAGACGACGGAAGCGTCCAGGGAAAGAGCAATCTGTTTGCCTGGCGAGAGCAGACAAAGCGGCTCAACGTCATGCACTGGCAGGTGGGCCGTCCGCCGCTCTACATCTCCAACATGCATCCGCTCTACTCCTTCACGCAAGTCGGCTGGCACATCGAGAACAGCTTCCACCGTTTTCAGGGCAATCGCTACGTTGAGAAACTTGGCGAGAACACCGGCGTCGAAGTGTTCCGCGCTCTTGTCCGCACCAGGCAGGGAATTATCAGCCGGTTTGCCTACGCCGGACGAGTCGGGCTGGCCATGTCCCTCCTGCACGACATCGGCAACATCGGCACGCCCTCGTACCGGGGCGATGTCTATCCCGCGCTCAAGAAGATCCTGAACGTGCTGGAAGACAACGTCTACTTCTTTTCCGGAGACCCCCATTTCATCCCCTATTGGCGGAGCGGCAAGGCTGTGAAGTTCGAGAAGACACCACAGGTCTATGCCTCGGTTTACGTCCACAACCAGTTGCGTCCCTGGGAAGGCGGGAATCCTCCGAACCGTCACCGGGCCGTCATCGTTTTTTTCAACGGCGGGGAAGAGCGAGTCATTGATGGCTTCAGCATCGACGCAAAGTCACTCGGCTTGACCCGCGTGCAGCGCATCACCGACGGCGAGACCGGGATCCCTATCGGCCTGATGTACAACAAGAAAAAAGGCTACCGATTCGGCGAAATCCACGGCCGACCCGAAACGTTGCACCTCCGCAGGCACGACTTCCGGATGCTGGTCGTGGAGTGACAGGTGCCGGTCCTAACTGAAGGAGTGACTATGACAAAACAGATGATCAAGTCAGTCATTGCAGGCGTAACAGTTACACTGATTATGGGCGGGATTGCGCGGGGACAAAATGTCGAGAACGTCACGCTGATCGCACCCGACAAACCCGTGCCGACGATTGTAGTAGGCAAAGAAGCGACCGCGAGCGAAAAGTTCGCAGCGGAGGAACTGGCGACGTATCTGAAGAAAATCACCGGGCAGGACCTTGCCGTAAAGGTCGGAGCCGAGCCGATTTCTGGTACGGTCATTGGGGTGGGAAAGAGCAAACTCACGGAGCATCTGGACATCGCTGGGCTTGGCGTTGAGGACTACATTATCGATGTGGAAAAGAACCGTCTGCTGATCGTGGGCGGCAGGAAGCCGCCGATCAGGTATCGGAAGTCAGTGGTTGCCCGCGACCGGGGGACGCTCTACGGCGTTTATGAACTTCTGGAGCAATTGGGTGTGCGCTGGTATCGGCCTGAAGCCTGGGGCGAGCACGTGCCTGAGACCAAGATCATTGCCTTGCCCGCCGGACGCCAGACCTACTGCCCCAAGGGCATTCCCATGCGCGATGCGTATAACTCCTACCGGTGGTGGAGACACGAGACCAAGGAGCAACGACAGGCCGCGAGGCTGTTTGCGACGCGCAACCGCATGAACTGCAACATGTGGACGCCGCCGGAATACGGTGGATATTATCCTGGCGTCAATGGAGGCGGTCACGCTTATCTGTACATCATCCCGCATAAGCGATACTTCAAAGAACATCCCGAGTACTTTGCTTTAATCGATGGAAAACGCAGTGACGACCCCGGCGCTCAGCTCTGTCTCTCCAATTCCGATGTGCAGGATATCGTAACCAAACACGTCATCGGAAGAGCTAAGTCAGGCAGCCCAAGCGACATCAGTCTGGAACCCTCGGACGGCAGTTTATGGTGCGAGTGCGACAGGTGCCGGGCCTGGGATGATCCCAACACCAAGGCCGTGTCAGGCGTTTCCATGTCCAGCCGCGTGCACCGGTTCAACAACATCGTCCTGGACCGTGCGGTGAAGGAAGTTCCCGATCTTAAGGCCAGCACTTACGCGTACAACCAACATACCAAGTTTCCCACCCTCGTTAACGTCCACCCCAATATCCGCGTGACCGTCGCCGGTTATTCCGGCTACAACGACTATTCGCGTCTACTGGCGGACCCATCGTCCGGGCCAAATGCGAAGTACATGAAACTGCTCAAGGGCTGGCGGAGTAAGAGCAAGAAACTCGGCGTTTACAGCTATCTCTTTGGGTACCAGTGGGCAGGGCCCTTACCGGTCCTCAACGTCATGCAGGATCGGTTCCGCACTTACCGGGGCCTCGACATCGAACTGGTCCACGTCGACAGCGGCAACGGGATGCACTGGGGGGCGCAGGGAATCAACATCTACATGTGCGCCAGACTGCTCTGGAATCCTGACCTGGATCTTGACAAGGAGATCGACCTGTACTGCCGCAACTACTATGGACCGGCCGCAGTGCCCATGTACACGTACCACACAATGCTGGAAAAAGCGGCCTTGAAAGGACCCTGGTTTGGCCAGGGCGGAGGCTATGTCGTGAAGCTGTATGGGGCAGACCTTTTGCAAAAAATGGGGAAGCTGATGGCCGAGGCACAAGCCGCGGTCAAGGGACAGGAACTCTACGAGAAGCGTCTCTACGGTATGCAGTCCGGATACGACTACGTCCGACTGTTCAAGAAATTCAATGGCCTCAAGAACGCCGGAAAGATTGCCGAAGCCAAGGCAGCAGCCGTCAAACTGAAGACGCTCTTCCTCAAACATCCGGACGGTTCTGTCTTCGAGAACGCTCCCGCATCAGCTCCCCTGAGATTCATCGAAGAGCTTACTGCGTCAGTAGAGAAGACGGCAGCGCTGTATGTTCGCTTCAAAAGCCCCAGTGTGATTCAGAATCATGACAAGAACTGGTTCTTTCAGACTGACCCTGACAATGTCGGGCTGGAACAGAAATGGTTCGCGCCGAATTTCGACGACAAGAAGTGGAAGCTGGTTGACGCTGATAAGTGGTGGGAGAGTCAGGGCTATTCCGACTATGACGGCGCGGCCTGGTATCGTCGGCCTTTCCGCAAACCCGTGATCGGCAAGGGCCATCACCTGGTCATTTACTTCGGGGGCGTGGACGGCGATGCCGGCGTTTATGTCAATGGCAAGAAAGTCGGCCGACACGAGGGTGATGTCGGTGACACCGACGGCTGGAAGGATCCGTTCTTCTTCGACATCACCGATCAGGTAACCGATGACGTGAATCAGATCACTGTCCGCGTCAACGCAACGGTCCTCAAGGGAGGGATGTGGAAAGGTGTTTCGCTCTTGGAAGTCGAAGGAGTGCGATCTGAAGCGAACATCGCAGAAGAAGATGGCAAAGACGCGACGCGAGAAGTCGTGTTCCAGCGCGGCCTGAACGACTACGACAGCGTACGGGATCTTTCACTGTGGGGCTGGAAGAAGTACCCCCTTTTGCTGATCCGAGATCACAGTGCCAGCCAGCGGCTTGACATCGCCGGGGTTCCCTGGGGCGGCAAGAAGCGGCCGACCCTCATCCGATTTGACGGTCTCTTTGGAGAAGGTTCCGGCCAAATGCCTGAAGGTGCGAAAGTCATCTCGGCAAAGCTCATGCTCTACCAGACAGGACGCATCCTGAAAAAAGAGCCCGAGAAACAACCCTATATCTCGGCCTTCGTCATGCTGACGCCATTCTATACCATCGCCGAAAAGAACAGGGGCGGAGAAAACTATGGCAAGGCCAAACCGCGGGAAGACGCATCCTGCTTTTCCTACCGTAAGTATTCCAAGACGTTGCCGGAGTTCTGGGGCGAGGAGAACAAGATCGCATCCGGGCCCGTGACTAAGGTGGACTTTCGGTATCCAGCCACGACGAGAGCCTTTGTCCTGCCGATCGGTAAGACTGGTTGGCTGACATGGGATGTGACTAAGGCAGTCCGGGAATGGGCGAGCGGCAAGTTGTCGAATAACGGCCTTTACATGTACAACAGCGGCTTCTGGTATGGCGCATCGTTTCACTCCAGCGAGTATGAGGAAGATGTTACGTTACGCCCCAAGCTGGTGGTGCGTTACTCACATGAAGCCCCTGAGTAATCCCACCCGCACCTGCTTCCCTGGCCTGCTCTCGATACTGCTGTTTCTGGCGTGCAGCGCGTCAGCGACCGCCGAAGAAGAAGCACGGCGTCCCTCGGTGCTGATCTACACTCAGGGGCCGCGGAATGTCAGCTTCCCGATGCTGAAGTACCTCTACAAGCAGGGCTTCGAGGTGGATTACACGGGCAGGATTGGGCAGCAGATGGTGCCGCTGACCTGGGAGCGGATACGCAAGCACAACTGTGTCATCGTGCTGCTGCACGAGCGGGGGAGCGGAAACGTCGGCGAGGGGGTCAGCCACGGTAATGCGGAGGTTCTCAAGCGGTACCTGGAGTCGGGCGGCGGTGTCTTACTGGCGCCGGATATGATGCACTGGGATGCCGAAGAGCACTGGAGCCACTGGGCCGCAGTTTGGGGCCAGGGGTTTGGAGCGTGGTTATTGCGGCATCAAACGCTTCGTGAAAACGACAAAGAGAAGGTCAAGCCTTATGCGGGTTACTTCTATATCCGTTACCACTACACGGAGAATGTCACGGAGCATCCCGTCACCCACGGAGTAAAGGGCGTCTGGTATCCCATCTATGTCCATACCCATGCCGGCGGCAAGTCTGCGATCCAGCACCGTTCCGTCAAAACGTTTCCCATCCGCCCGACAGAGGACTGGACCGTCCTGCTTCGTGGCAGCGAGACGGCTTCTACGCGCGCCGACGTGCGGGATGATTTTCCCCATCAGAAGGGCACGGTGATGGACTCGATTGAAACGGTCGCTTCTGCCCCGCCGTTGTTCGCTGTGCGCGATTACGCGAAGGGCCGTATGGCCTTCTTCGCCATGAACGCGGAGTATCATTTCATTGCCGGCATGCACCACAACAAGGGCGGGGATCAAGAAGAGCTCAAGGGCGGCTACAACCTGGCAGCAGGATTCGATGGCCGGAAGAGCGACTTCCTCAAACTCCTCATGAATACCATTCGCTGGCTGGCTGAACCGAGCGCGGAGGAAGGCAAGCTGGGCGGTTACGTGCAGGAACTGGCGAAGCTGGAAGAGCCGGTCGCGCCGCCCTCGCCGGTGGTGGACTGGGACTCCAAGATCCAGATCGACCACATGCGCGGCTTGACCCTGACGAAGACCGCAGGCTTTCGCGACTGGCCGGTTTTCAAAGGCATCATCGGCGCGCAGACCAAGTACTCCGGCGGGAAGGGAACCGTGGCCGAGTACAAAGCATCCGCCAAATCCGCGGGCCTGGACTACGTCGTTTTCCTCGAAGATTTTGCCAACCTGACTGAAACGAACTTCGAGCAGTTGAAGAAGGACTGCGCGGCCCAGAGCGATGAGACGATTCTGTTACTGCCCGGATTCCGCGTGCGCGATAACCGCGGCCATCACCTGTTCCTCTTCGGACGCAACAAGGGCGGGATTCCCTGGCCCGGCAAACGCCTGCTGACCGAAGACGGCAAGATGCTCAACATGGCTGCGCGGAAAGACAGCGGCGGCCTGCCGCACCTGGGCTGGGTGTTGGGTGGCAGGATCGCGCACTGCAACATGATCGGGTACTTCGACTTGCCTTCGTCAGACATCACCCGGATGTGGAATCTGAAGCTTTACAGTGCGGTCGGGCTGTTCCATTACAGGGACGGAGATCTGGTGGACGGCATGGAAAAAAACTTCGCAGACCTCCTCGAAGTGAACAACTCCGGCTGCAACATCCACCCCTACTCCATCAGCCTGGTCAGTTCCCCTCAGAAGCTGACCGAGGCGGCAAAAGGCAGACAGATGCTCACCTGTGTCCGTGCCAATGAGCTCGATGAAATCGACCAGCAGTACGGCGGGCTCAAATACGACTACCTCATGTCGCCCTACGTTTTCGTATCAAACGGGCCGAAGATTGTGGACTGGAGCTGCCTGAACCGGGATTACGTGGGACATGCGGAGAGCTTCATCACGCCGAACTATCGCTTCCCGGTCCATCTGAAAGTCACCAGCGAGTCCGGCCTGCACGAGATCAAGATCTGGGACGGGTTGGCGCTCGCCATGCGCATCCTGCCCAACGGTGCGAAGGAATACGAGAAGACTTTCGAGCTCAATCACAACCAGCAGAAGAATCTGATCCTGGAGGTGCGGGACGTCAACGGCGGCGTGGCCATCACCGGCGAGCAATTCGACCGCAACCACGGACACATGCACTACTGGTGCGGAGATCGCATCAACGGCGCTCTCAAGCACGGCCCGCTCTACTTCTTCGGTTGCTACGGCGAGCAGGGGATCAACTTCGTTTCCAAGGGACAGGACAGCTTCAACCTGTATGCATCTCCGGGCAGCATCGGCTCCAAAGAAGCCCGCACCTTCGTGTCTTCGGCCGGTGAGTTCGAGATTGCCCGCACAGCCAACCGCCCGCTCCAGAGTCTGGTCTCCGAAGACGCCGGGGTCTACCTTAACACCTGCTCGATGTACTTTCCGAAAAGCGAAAAGCTCTGGAGCGTCTGGGGAACTTACGGGCCCCTCGTTGAAAACGACCTGTTCGACTATCACCAGACTTACGTCTCCTTCCGAGGGCACTTCGGTCGAGCGAACCCGTACAATCCGAGCGTCTTCGGCATCGGCAACACCGGCGACGTGACTCCCGGCCTGAACATCACCGAATTTCGCTTCAAGAGGGATCAAGTTCTGGATAGCGTCCCGGCCGGAAGCATTGCTTACGGCAAGTACGGCAACATACGCGGCAACAAGATGCTGGTGGCTCTCTGCCGAAACGCGAAGGACTACCCGGTGGTAATCAACCTGTCGGCCGGCCCTGACGCTTACTACCACCGCCTTAAACCGTTCCTGGAGAACCCCGACCGCCCCATCAGAATCGAGCGCGGCGGGTACTACGCTGTTTACGGTTCGGAAAGCGGCGCGGCCACGCGGGTGCAATACAACGTCGGCGACACGCCCCTGAGCATGAAAGCACAGCACGGCGGAATCCTGTTCTTCGCAGATGTCAGAGGCCGCAAGGTCAAAGCAGGAGAGAAGCTAACCCTCAAGCTCCTCGGCATCGGCGGGACAGTTCCCAAAAACACAAGCGCCGCCCGTTACGACAGGATCGCCGACTACCTCGGACTGCGAGGCAAGCCCGGCTATAAGCTGAAACTGAGCCGCGGCAGGCAGCTTCCCGTGACCGTAGGCTTCTGCGATCTCCAGGCCAAAGACGGCGCAGTAGAATTCACACTGCCGAGACCAGACGATAACCTGCGACTGACCTTGCCAGTACGCGTCATGGGGCTGAACGACCGCTGGAGCGCCTACTGCTACGACAAACTCCGCAATCAGGCCCGCCCTGTCGGTGTTTACGAAGGCATCGGTTATGCCCGCTTCGATCCCGATTACCACGACCTGACGCACGCGGCCATCGGCCATCCCGTCATCGCGGATGACCCGAACGCGGTCATTGTGCTCACCATCCTTGGTGACAAGAAATACCCGGCTCGCAAGCACGGCGAGTGGTTCTACGGCGGACACTACAGTCTTCAGGTCAACAACCCAACGGATCAGGATCTGACCGTCACGCTGACGAACACGATGGACCTTCCCGATTTTCCGTTCAAAACGAGGAAAGTCATCGTCAGGGCCGGCGAAGTGTTGGACGTGCTGCCGATGACCAGAGAGGAAGCCCAGGCAAGGCCGAAAGTGAGGAGTGATCGTGAGACTCGCTCTGGGGACAGACATAACCTGCTGGCGATCTCAAAGGCATCGACCCAATCGAACATTGTGAAGAACGGCAATTTCACAGACGGCATCGATGGATGGCAACCTTCCAGGATTCGTGTGATCGACGGGCAATCGAAATCTGAGAAGGACCCCGAGATGCTGGCCTTCGAGAAGTCGGACGGAGTAGGCGACCCAGAGGGCTGTCTCCACGTTCGCCTGCGTAAGATGGGCAAAGGATACGCCTGCTGGACCACAGGCGCAGTCGCGCGCTTCGGCAAGCCTGCGCCGAAAGGAGCGAAAATTAAAGTCAGCTTCGACGCCCGTACCATCTCCGGCGCACGCCGGCTCACCGCACGCCGTCTCATGGGCGGCAGCGGAATGAAACCCGTAACCCTCACCGAAGAATGGCAACATTTCGAGGGAGGTTGGACCCTGGGCTACGACACACCATTCATCGTCTTCGCCTTGCTGCCGCCGGAGTTCGTCGCACAGCAGTACGTCCAGCAGGGAGAATTTCTCCTGGACAACGTCGCAGTGGAACAAGACAGTAGGAAATGAAAGGAGACGACCACAAAGCATGACATCACGCGAACGTATGCAGACTGCACTGACAGGAGGGACGCCGGACATGGTTCCGACTTTCCTCTGCTACAGCGGCATGTACCTCAATCGGCACACCACCCTCGAGTACTTCGCCGAGTACCTGCGGCGCATGGGAGATCGAGACCGGTACCCTTTCGATCCACAGGAAGATGCGGAGCTCAGGCGCCGGGCCATCAAACAGACCCTGGACCTCTTCACCGGCCGGGTGGACTACCAGTTCGGCTTCCCAAACATCCGGGCCGTCGAATGCCAGGACTTGACCAGGGCGTACATTGATCTGGTAGTCCGATACGTGGACGCGGAGTCCGTCCGCGTGTACGACGACGGCAGCGGCCCATCAGTGGACGGGGTCAGGCCCCACGGAAACTGGGATCGCACGGCAAAGCTGGACACAGAGGCCGATGTCGACCGGCACTTCGAGCCCAGGCCCTCGGCGTCGCCCTCCCCCAAACGAACGGAACAGGACCCCTTCGCCGATCTGAGAGTGCTGCACAAGGAGGCGATATCAGAGCTTTCACGGGTAGCCGGTTTCACGACTCCATTCGCGTCTGCAATCGGCGCATTCAGCTATCAGGGGGCAATGATGGCCGTGCACGACAAGCCGAAGGTGTTCGCACATTTCATCGAGCGTGCGGTCGAGCAGCGCCTGAAGGCCGTTGGGTCGGCGGGAGAGGCGGATTGGTTCTGGTTCGACGAATACTACACGGATGACATCTCGCCCGAACACTACGAGCGATACGTATTCGGCCCAAACGTCAGGATCGCTAAGGCCATCAGGGAGAGCGGAAAGCCGTGCATGTATTACTTCTGTGGCGACATCATGTCGAAACTCGATAAAGCGCTGCAGTTGGAGGTGGATGCGCTCGCGTTCGAGGAGAGCAAGAAGTGGTTTCGCGTGGACCTCGCTGAGGTCAAGAAGCGCGTGGGGCACCGCAAGGCACTGGTCGGAAACATGGACGGCATGCATCTGCTCCCGCGGGGCTCAAGGGAACAGGTTGCGGAGGAGGCGAAGCGCCAACTTGCAGCAGCGGCAAGTGAAGGTGGATTCATCATGGGCGCAGGCAGCCCCATCGCTCCGGACACTCCAACTGAGAACATGCTGACATTCCTGGACACCACCCGGGAACTGGGACGGTACCCGATGGATTGGCTTGAAGAAGCCTGAGACTTGGACGAGCCGAGAGAAGGCGCTGAAGCACGAATGGGAATAATTCATCATTCAAGCGCAAAAAGTTCCCGCAGCTTGACCGCTACTTCGTCCTGAAAGCTCCCCGACAAAAGTCCCAATTCACGTCGAATGATAGCCGTGCTGACAGTCATCAGACGATGAAGACGGAGGGTTGAGGACTGTCGCAACCCAGTGGCAGCGAAATCCACAGTCGCTACATCCAGAACCACGTCTGATTCCAACAGATCGTCAGGCATCCGGCTGGTGATGAAGGCGAGGACTACATGTCGGTGCGGGCCGATGGGATCTGTAAGGCAGGCGGCGGGGCGGACCTTGCTTGTAGAAAGGTCATCAAAGGGAAAAGGCACAAGGACGACTTTACCCCTGGTCATCGAAAGGCCTTCCGTCGGCAGGTGTATAGATGTCCTCCTTTTCATCGGTCAAGAAATCGAAAGCGGGATTGTCTGCTCCGGCCTTGAGCCAATCTGATTCCTCGACTTCGCCTTCGTCCGGAAAGAGGACGATAACGCGTACGCGGGCCGAGCCGGTGACCGGCAGAGGCTCGTCCAGGAGGAGCCTCTGTTGGGCATCAACAGTGCCCGTTGTTTCAATGGCTCTCGTGGCAATCTGCATCTTCACCTCCTTCTTCAATGACTGAAAATATCCTGCAGCAATCGTCGTATTCTACTCGAAACCCAATCTCGCCGCTTCAGATGGTCTGCCTATGCTGCTTATGCCTGCGCAAACATCGTAAGCATCCGCAGACAGGCCAACCCGCAAGTATCAGGTCTTTCTTGCGGCAAGAAAGGCGGCTTCGATGGTATCGCATTTCTCCTCCTGCAACCTTTTGCCCGCAGCGATCACTTCTTGCAATGGTGTGCTGCCGGCTACTTTGCCAGACTCGTCAATGGCGACTACACCCGCAAATCCAACGATACCATAGCCGGGGCTTGTCAGAACAACGGGAACTACCAAAAGACATTCATCCCGCCGGTCCAGGCGACGCGGTATTCCCCCGGTAAACTCAGTTGGCGTACTGGGAGACACAGGCCGGGAGAGGAACGATGAGCCAGCCCATTGGCGTACCGATGCAACCGCTTGGGGGGACCAGCGGTCAGCCAGGCGCCATGAGCCAGGTGCAGTCCGGCCGGTCACCGAAACAGAAGAGGGTAGAAAAGAATGAGCCCGAAACCAGAAGCAAGTTTTAAGCAGCAGACACCCCCATACCGGTGGTCCTGCATCACTCTCGAAGCAGGTTTCGCCGGCCGTGACGGGGCTGGCGCATTGGCTTTCAAAGATAAGATGTGGCTGCTCGGCGGATGGAATCCCGGAGACAAAGTGCACTTCCCGAATATTTGTAACAGCGAGGTCTGGTCTTCGACGGACGGCGCAGACTGGACCCTGGAGAATCCCCAGGCGCCGTGGGAAGGAAGACATACTGCCGGGTACGCGGTTCACAATGGCCGGATGTGGATCGTCGGCGGAGACTGCAACCAGGGACACTACCAGAACGACGTCTGGAGCAGCGAAGACGGCGTCCACTGGGAACTGGTCAACGACGGCGTGCCATGGGCGCCCCGCGCGCTCCATTACACCGTTGTGCACGACGGAAGAATCTGGATCATGGGAGGGCAGACCATGCCGGCCTTCGCAGGTGAGGACGAGAAGTTCTACAACGATGTCTGGTGCTCTGCGGATGGTGTCGAATGGGAGCGGGTGATCGAAAACGCTCCCTGGTCGCCCAGGGGAATGATTGGGGGAAGCGCTGTCATGAACGGACGCATGTGGCTTATCGGTGGAGGAACTTACGACACGCCATCGACGCCCACTCGACTACGCTACAACGAGGTCTGGAGCTCGGCAGACGGCGTGGATTGGACACTGCACATCGAGCACGCGCCCTGGAAATCGCGGTCCTACCACGAGGTCGCCGCTTTTGACGGCAACATCTGGATGCTCGAAGGCGTGCACGTGAGCGGGAACAACCGGAACGATGTCTGGTATTCGCCGAATGGCGTTGAGTGGCACGAGTTAGCCGACACGCCCTGGGCGCCCCGGCATGCAGCGAGCGTCTTCGTCTACGACGATGCCTTGTGGATGGTCGCCGGCAACAATATGTTCCCCGATGTCTGGAAACTGACGAGGGAGAGGTAGGATCGTCTCGCGTGGAGCTCTCTGTCCGTAGTACCCGAGTCACCGGCTTCTTCAGAGCGCCATTTCACGCTACGTAAGCCCTGGCAGCGCGAGCTACGAACCACTGCTCAACGGTGAGTTGCTTCTCTATGAACTGGGCGACACACTTGCAGGCGTCGAGGCTCTCGATGGCCGAGATCAACTCGTCGACTGAGCGAAAGGAGAGAGGCCATGA